>Ga0066665_10000204_pt1 | contig 20546 bp, 20 predicted proteins | sample GraSoiAngelo_114_FD_75175 | JGI IMG/M metagenome (GOLD analysis project Ga0066665, IMG submission 75175) | Grasslands soil microbial communities from the Angelo Coastal Reserve, California, USA - 14_0903_13_40cm | ecosystem: Environmental > Terrestrial > Soil > Grasslands | place: USA...
TCGAGCGCGGCGAGGTCGAGGCCTTTGGGGTTGTACACGCCTCCCTTGGAGTCGCTGACCGCGACCACATGCAGGCCAGCCTCGGTCAGCAGGCGCGTCGCGGATCGACCAACCTGCCCATAACCCTGCACCGCTACGGTTGGCGTCTCCTCGTCGATGTGAAGGTATTTGAGGGCTTCGAGAGTCAGGTAGGTCGCGCCGCGACCCGGAGCCTCGACCCGACCTTCTGATCCACCCACGTCGACGGGCTTGCCGGTGACCGATGCGGTCACGGAATGACCCTGGTGCATGGAGATCGTGTCCATGATCCAGGCCATGATCTGGGGGCTGGTGCCCATGTCCGGCGCGGGGATGTCTTTTTCCGGGCCGATGAGGATGGCGATCTCCGTCGCGTAGCGCCTTGTGAGGTGCTCCAGCTCGTTCTGCGACAGCTTGCGCGGATCGACGGCCACAGCGCCCTTGGAGCCGCCGTAGGGGATCCCCACCGCGGCGCACTTCCAGGTCATCAACATGGCCAGCGCCTTGACCAGGTCGAGGTCGACGTCGGGGTGGTAGCGGATGCCGCCTTTGGCCGGACCGCGGCTGATGTTGTGCTGGACACGCCAGCCGGTGAAGACGTGGACCGAGCCGTCGTCCATGCGGACCGGAAAATGGACGGTCAGCTCTCGTTTGACCTCTCGCAGGCTGCCTCGCGCGTCGTCGGAAAGGCCGATGACGTCCGCCGCGGCGTCAAACCGGCGCTGCGCGGTCTGGAAGGCGGAAGCGCGAGTTTCGACCGCCATGTGGCGACTTCCGATAGTAACTCCCGGGAGCGAGAATTGCGGACGTTGGCGCGACGGCACCTCGCCGGCATCGTGCTCGTCGCCCTCGTCGCGCTGGCCACGGGATTCGTCCTGGCCGGCCAGGTCCGGGCGCAGGTCCTGACGCCGTCGAACCAGGTCGCCCGCTATCAAGCCCTGGCGCGGAACGTGCAGGAGCTGGAAGCCACCCAACGCCGATGCCCGGCGCGAGATCGCGTCGCCGCGCGCCCAGATCGACGCACTCGAATCGGAGGCGCAGAAGCGATCGATGTAAATCAGCGTCGCGTCGTGACCGGCGTCCCACGTGACCCACAGCAGCGCTCGGGTCGCGATCGACGGGGTCCCGGTCACGTCGCTTATGGTGTCGACTCGGACGTCGTGATTTGCTCGGTGGTTACCGAGAAACCTTTCGTTTACGCGGTCGCGTCGTACCTCCGTCCGACATCCCCGCCTTCTTCAGCTCCGCCGCGATCCGATCGAGTCGTTCGTTGATGCGGTCGAGGTCATGGCGCGTCGGGATGCGCAGCCTTCGCAGCGCGCGCTCTATGGCGTCGTCCGCCATGCTCTCGAGGCCTTCGCGCCGTCGCCCGACTTCACTGCGCAAGTCGGCGGGCACATTGAGTGTCTTTCTCACGTAATCAAGCAGCGCTTGCCCCCGATCATGCAGCATCTCGCCGCCGGCGTCGACAAGTCGCGCCGGCCCACGCTTTTCTTCCGACAGGACGATCTGCGACAGCGTGACCGGCGTCAGGTCATTTCCATTGTCGCGGTCGACGACTTTGATCTCATGCCCGTCGCGCACCAGCTGCGCGATTCCATCGAGCGTGATGTAGCGGCTGGTGCGAGTGTCGTAGAGCTTGCGATTTGCATACTTCTTGATAAGGTGTCGTTCGGGGGCTGTCGTCACTCGCCGGCCCATTCTAACGCGGTGCGTTAAGGGCTCCGCGCGGCATCTTCATGGAGGTCATGCATGGCAAAAAGAAAGCGCACATCAAGGCGGACCGGGCTCGTGGGACGAGCGGTGAGCGCCGGGCGACGGGCGCTCAAAGAGGCGGAAAGCCGAGTCCCGCCTGACCTCCGCCGCCAGGTCGAGCGAAGGCTCAAAGAGGCGGACAAGAATGCGCGAACCGCGATCAAGGTCCTCCAGACGCAGGTCAAGCGCGCCAGCACGCGGGCGGACGTCAACGCGGTCCTGAAGCGGATCGATGGCCTGGCGAAACAGGCTCGGCAGATCGCGCGAGGCACAGGCTCGCGCGCGGCCTCGACACGTCGCCGCGCAGCCACCACGACCCGACGGGCTGCGAGCCAGACCAAGAAGGCGACGGGAACCGCGCGAAGGAAGGCGGCCACGCGCGCATCCACCACCCGGACCCGCCGCACGGCCACCCGGCCCAGCTCGTCAAGAGCCGCCGCTTCTGGCCGGGCATCGACTCCGCGGCGCCGGGCGCCGGCGCGGCGAACGCGAGCGGTTGAAACGAGCATGCCGCCGGTGCTCGAAACGCCGGCGTTCGGTCCTGAGGCCGGCGGCGCCATCGAGATGGGCGAGATCAGCGAAACCTAGAGCCGGAGGCGCAAGGCGGCTCTATTGCTAGGCCGCAGGGTGCGCTTATAAGGATCCGTATACGCGGGCTCCGCCCAGGAGGACGGCTCTGGGGCGGAGCTCCTCCCAATTGACGTTCGGGTCCTCCCCGAGCGGATCTCCACGGTAGACCTGAAGGTCGGCCAGCATCCCCGGCTCCAGCGTGCCCTTGACATCCTCCTCGAAGGTGGCGTACGCGCCCGCAGACGTGTAAGCGCGCAACGCGCCCAGCAAGCTGATGCCATTGACCTGGTCGTCGACCGCGACCCGGATGCCGGGCCAGGGGTTGGGATCAAGCAATACCGGGAGGTCCGAGCTGAAGGCGACCGGGACGCCCGCCCGCATCAGCCCGCGATGCGGCGCAAGGTGGGTTCGGTCCCGAACTGGAAAAAAGATAGTCGAGGCGACGCGGCCGAAGCGGGCCGCCACCGGCTGCATCACGGCGACCATCCCGAGCTGCGCCAGCCGCGCCTGCAGGTCGGGCGGACAGATCGTGCAGTGCTCGACCCGGTGCCGCAGATGTCTGCCGCCGGCGGCCTCGACCGCATCGCACATGGCCTCGATGGCGGCGTCTCCGATGGCATGAGCCGCCACCTGAAGGCCGGCGGCCGTCGCGCGGGCGACCAGGTCACGCAGCTCTTCCCGCGTGGTGCGCCAAACGCCGCCGCCTGACCGCACTGCGACCCGCTCCGCCCCACCGTCGACGAAAACCTTGATGGGGCCGGCCCGCACCATAGAGCCGCCAAAGCCGGTCCGCACGCCCAGACCTGACGCCGCCTCCAGCAGCTCCCATGAGAGGAACTCGTTGACTCGCATCCTCAGCCGGCCGTCATAGGCGAGCGTCTCATAGGCGCGGAGGTCGTCAGCGAATCCGCGGTTCACCGCCGCGCCTACCGAGGTGATACCGCGCGAGACCAGAAGCTCCTGCGCTTTCAAAACGCCCTCGACGCGCCGCTCGAGGCCGGGGAGCGGCTGGACGTCGGCGACCAGTCGCATCGCCGACTCCAGGAGCAGGCCATTCGCGGACCTGTTCAGGTCCCGCCCGATCCGCCCGCCCTTTGGGTTGGGCGTCTCGGTAGTGATGCCGGCGGCCGCTAGCGCCGCCGAGTTGGCGACCCGAGCGTGTCCGCCGCGCTCGTCGATGAAGGCGGGTCGCTCGCCGGTCACGCGATCGAGCTCGGTGCGGTGGGGCTGCCGGCGCTCGGTCAGCTCGTCGGTGCGGTAGCCCATCCCGTGCTCCCAATCACCTGGCTTGAGGGTGCGGGCATGCTCCTTCAAGCGGTCGAGGATTTCGTCGATGCCGCGCACGCCGCTCAGGTCGGCGGCGAAACGCGTGAGGCCGTAATAGACGACGTGCGCGTGCGCGTCGTTGAAACCGGGCAGCACCGCCGAGCCTTCGAGGTCGACGACCCGGGTGCGCGGGCCGCGCAAGCTCATGACCTCGCGGCCACCGCAGGCGACAACCTTGCCGCCGGCGATGGCGAGGTGGCTGAGAGGACTGAGGCCTGTCCGTCCGAGCGTGCGGATCCGGCCGCGCGCCAGGATCAAATCCGCTACCACCGGCCGTTAGATTAGTCGCGTGGCGGCGATCGATTTCCGCTCCGACACCGTGACGATGCCGAGTCCGGAGATGCGGCAGGCGATGATCACCGCGCCGCTGGGCGACGACGTGTTCGGGGATGACCCGACCACGAACAAGCTGATGGAGGTTGCGGCGGCCCGCATGGGTAAGGATGCGGCGACGTTCGTGCCGAGCGGGACGATGGGCAACCTGATCGGCATCGCGGTGAACGCCCGCAGCGGGCAGGAGCTGATTGCGGACGCGGATTCGCATGCCTTCTATTACGAGACCGCCGGCGCCGCGGCAGTCTGCGGGGTGCAGATCCGGCCGGTCGCCACGCAAGCCGGAATCATGTCGCCCCAGCAGGTGGCCGAGAACGTGCGTCCCCGGGACGACCCCCACCAGCCGATCACAGCGGCGATCACGTTCGAGAACACGCACAACCGGCACGGCGGCATCGTGTGGCCCCTTGCAGACCTGCGCGCGGCCGGCGACGCGGCCCACGCGCGTGGGTTGAAAGTCCACCTGGATGGAGCACGGATCTTCAACGCCGCGGTGGCCCTGGGCGTGGAGGCGGCGGAGATCGCGGCCTGTGCGGACACGGTCACGTTCTGCCTGTCCAAAGGCCTCGCGTGTCCGGTCGGCAGCATCTTCTGCGGGCGCGCGGAGTCGGTCGAGGAGGCGCGCCGGTGGCGGAAGCGACTGGGTGGCGGCATGCGGCAGGTCGGGGTGCTCGCCGCCGCCGGCCTGATCGCCCTCGACCACATGGTCGACCGCCTCGCCGAGGATCACGCCAACGCCCGGACGCTGGCGGAGGGCCTGGCCGAGCTACCCGGGGTGAAGTGCGACCTGAGCCGGGTGCAGACGAACCTGGTCTATTTCGAGCTGGAGAGGATGCCCGCGCCCGCGTTCACGGACGAGTGCACGAAGCACGGTCTGCTCGGCGATTGGATCGGCCCCCAGCGCGTGCGCTTTGTCACCCATTACGGCATCGACGCGCAGGACATCCAGTCGGCATTGAAGATCTGCGAAGAAGTCCTCAGCTGAGCAGCGACGCCAGGAGCGTCGGGTCGATGTTGCCGCCACTCACCACTGCCACGGTCGTCGGGCCTGGCTCGAGCTGCTCGAGCGCCGCGTAGGCCAGCGCACCGGCGCCTTCGGCGACGACCTTGGCGTTGGCCGCGATCTGAGGGATGGCTGCCCTGAGCCGCGGCTCGGGCACGAGCAGCCAGCGGTCGACGCACTCTTTCAGCAGCTCGAACATCCGCGGATCGAATGGGGCCGTAGTGCCGTCGGCGATCGTCTCCGGCTTGAGCGTGACCGGCCCGCCGGCCTCGAAGGCCCGATTCCACATCGGATAGCCGTCCGATTGGACGCCGACGACTTCGATCTCCGGTCGCATGCCCTTGACCGCAGAGGCGATCCCGCTGATCTGGCCTCCGCCGCCGACCGGAACCACCAACCGCTCGAGATTGCGGATGTCTTCGAGCAGCTCGAGCCCGATTCCGCCGTGTCCGGCGATCAGATCTGGGTTGGCGAACGGATGAAGGAAGGTCTCGGGTTCTTTGGTCCACGCCTCGTTCGCCATCCAGGCCAGCAGGTCGTCACGGGGCATCAGAACCGGCGTCGCGCCCCACCGCCTGACGCCGTCGATCTTCAGCGCCGGTGCGGTCTCGTACATGACCACCCGGCAGGAGACGCCGAGCCGATGGGCGGTGTAAGCGCATGCCTGCGCGGCGTTGCCCGCGCTGACGGTGATCAAGCCGCGCCGCAGGCGTTCTGGTGCGAGGTTGAGTGCGGCGGCGAAAAAGCCGCGGACTTTGAAGCTGCCCGTGGGTTGCAGGCACTCGAGCTTGAGCAGGGCACCTTCGACAGGAACCAGTGGGGATCTCAGCACGTACGGCCGCGCCCGTTCCACTGCTGCCTGGATCCTTCCGAGTTCGATCAACCACGATAATCGTAGGGATGCCGATTTACGAGTACCGCTGCGAGGAATGCGGGAAGCGCTCGTCGTCGCTGCTGGCCAGCTTCTCGTCAGCTGATCCGCCGTGTCCGCATTGCGGCAAGCTCGCGCTCCGGCGCCTGGTCTCCACCTTCGCGACCGTCAGTTCGGGCGAGAGCGAGGGCGCCGATGAGTTCGGTGGCGACGATGATTTGGGCGGAGGGGACGACTTCGGGGGCGGGGACGACTTCGGGGGCGACGACTACTAGGGCGCCAGGCCCAGCACCTCGTTCGCGGCCTTGATCAGCTCTTGGCGGTGGCTTTCATCGCTGGCGAAGATTCGAAACAACGCCATCCGCACCGGCAGCCGTTGGAACAGGTCAAGGACGCGGCTATGCCGGTAGCGGTCCTCGAGAGGCTCGTAGAAGAGGATGTCGGCGGTCTCGGTCATGGGGTTGAAGGCGCGCGATTCCTGGGCCGCCACGTCGACCTCGAACACGATGTCACGCTGACCGGCCGGCAGGCGCTCGCGCAGCTGGCGCGCGAACTGGCCGCGGGTCACGGACAGGGCCGCGGCGGGAATGTCGCGTGCGTCGGTATGGCCCTGGTAGATCAGCTTCCATTTGAGCTTCCGCGCTACGACCGCCGCCCAGGCCTCGCCCAGCTCGCGCTGACGCGCGTCACCCCCGCCAGACGCCCATCGATCGACCTCCGACAGAAGCGACCATTCCGTCAGCGCGAGGTAGCGGTCCAGACGGTCTAGGGGGTTGCCCCCGAGCAGGAGCTCGAGCGTCGGCCGAAACACCTCGCGCAGCTGCAGGTCGATCCTGCGCACGGTGCGGTGGAAGTAGACCTGGTGATAGAGGTAGAGACGCGAGTTGAGGAACATGTAAAGCGCTTCCGCGGCGTGGGCGTGCAGCGTGAGGCCGCGCTCGGAGATGAACGAGTAGTGAATGATGCGCTGCACATCGACCGGCCCCGCCGAGACGCCACATATATAGGAGTCGCGCGGGACATAGTCCATGTTGTCGGCCGAGTAGGCGCCGACCAGCGCGGGGCGCAAGACCGCCAGCCAGGGCGGCGGCTCAAATCCTTCCAGCTCCTTCGACGAGATGAGGTAGGCGACCCACTTCGGGTCGATCCGCTCGCCGCGCTCGAAGTCCGCCGAAGGTGAAGCGCCGAGCGCGCCGACGAGGTCCGCCAGCGGACCGGCGATGAGCGCGCGCCCGATGTCCTCATGGTCGATGCCCCAGGTATCGAGATAGTTCTCGTCGAAGAAATGGCCGAACGGCCCGTGGCCCACGTCGTGGAGCAGGCCCGCGATGCGCATCGTCTCCTCGACGAGCTGCGCGGACGGCACATCGCCACATGAGACTTTCAGGGATGGGTACAGGTGACGCGTCCATTCGCCGGCCAGGTGCATTGCTCCCAGGGCGTGCTGGAAACGTGAATGCTCGGCGGTGGCGAACACCCACCACGCGCTCTGAAGCTGGTGGATCCGGCGCAGCCGCTGCATCCAGGCCGCGTCGACGAGATCCTGTTCTGCCGCACGGCCGGCCACACCGCCCGGTCCGCCCTTGGTGATGCGAAGGTATCGGTAGATTGGATCGCTGGACAGATTCACGCGCGAGTACTCGGAGCGTGCCTCATCCATGAACCGATTATCGCGATGAGCTCGCTGCTGGCCGAGGGGGTCGACCTCTTCAACGCCGGCCGCTACTGGGAAGCCCACGAAGCCTGGGAGCGGGAATGGACCCCGGATCGCAAGGGCTCCGACTCAGGTTTCTACAAGGGCTTGATCCAGGTTGCGGCCGGCTGCCTGCATTACAGCCGGCACAACCGGCGCGGCGCGATCAACAAATGGCGCAGCGGAGCCGACTACCTGCGCCCATACCTTCCGGCCCACAGGGGACTCCGTCTGGCGCCGCTGGTGGGCACGGTCGACGGCTTTCTCACCGCGATGAACGGCCGCGATTGGCCGCTGCTGCAGATGCCTACGATCGCTCAGGAGTAGGGCGGAAAGCGCCTACCTGCGGCGGCCTCGATCAATCCGCCGTGGCCCAGCCGCAGCAGGTCGCTCGCATCTGCGCGGCCATAGGCGAACACAAACGGCAGCAGCAGGTCGAGCGAGCTGTTGCGACCAAACCCCGCGCACGAGGCGACTCCGACAACCGCGGCCGCCCGCAGGCTTCCCAGCCACAGCATGCTGCCCGGGTGCATGGGCGCGCCAAGCTGCAGGACCTGCCCGCCGGCGTGCGAGAGCTCGGCGTACGCCGGGTCAAGCGGATCGATCGCCGACGCGCCCGCGAACAAAACCAGCTCGGCGCCGCTTGTGAGCGCCTCCTGGTAGGCGGCGGCAACCGCCTCATCGGTACGCGGCACCTCGCGCACCGCAAGGACCTCCGCCCCGTACCAGCCAAGCTTGGCCATGACCGCGTCGCGAAACAGCCCGCGTGCCTTCGGTTTCAAACGCTCGGTTGCGACCACAAAGGTCTTCAGCGGCCTGAACCGCACGAGCTCGACCACCGGGCCGTGATCCCGGCATAGCTGCTCGGCCCGCTCGATCAGCTCGCCTGGAATGGCGACCGGTGTCACCTTGCAGCCCGCGACCTCTTCCCCCTCGGCGACGGCCTGGCCGTCCATGAGCGTGAACACGGAGATGTAACCGAGGGAGTTGATCGCATCGACGACTTCGCCGCGGACACGGACCAGCCCGCGCTGACTCGCCATGATGCGGGCCTGGCTCTGCACTGGAGGCCTGGCGTCGAGGCCAGGCCCACAGAGAGCTGCAGAGAGCCTTCGCGCGGCCACGTCCTCATGAAGGTCACCTGGCTCGAGCTCGATGACGTGGATCTCGCCGCTGTGACGGACGCGGTCGAGGTGCTGCTCACCCAGGATCGTGCCCTTGCGCAGATCGGAGCCAAGGTCGTGGACGAGCACGCGTCCTTTTATGTCGCCGGCCGAAGCCTTCTTGCCATCGAGGCGTAGCGCGCGCATCAATTGAGAGGATAGAGGCGGCATGAAGCTTGCCCCGGTCAGGTTTTACAACACCTTCGGGCGGACCAAGGAAGAGCTGCGGCCGGCGCCGGATGGGGCGGTTCGGATCTACTCGTGCGGGCCCACCGTCTACCGCTACGTCCACGTCGGCAACCTGAGGACCTTCATGCTGCCGGACCTTCTGTGCAGGAGCCTCGAGTACCTCGGCTACGCCACCGAGCAGGTGATGAACGTCACCGACGTCGGCCACCTCACCGACGACACGTTTGATCGCGGCGAAGACAAGATGCTCGTCTCCGCGCGGCTGGAGAATAAGTCGACCGGCGAAATCGCGGACCACTACACCGCGGCGTTCCTCGACGACATCCGCAAGGTCAACATCCGCCCGGCCTCGCACTATCCCCATGCCACGGAATACATCGCGGAGATGCTCGATCTGATCGAGAAGCTGATCGCGAAGGGACACGCTTACGAGATCGACGGCACCGTCTATTACGACATCGCGACGTTTCCCGCCTACGGCAGGCTGTCGCGCAACTCGACCGACAAGCTGATCGCGGGCGCACGCGGAGAACCTGATCCTCGCAAGCGTCATCCAGGCGATTTCACTCTCTGGAAGGCGGCCGGCGGGCACCGGCTCCAGGTGTGGCCGAGCCCCTGGGGAGAGGGATTTCCAGGTTGGCATATCGAGTGCTCTGCGATGTCGATGTCGATCCTCGGTGAGCGGTTCGACATCCACACGGGCGGCGCGGACAACGTGTTTCCCCACCACGAGGCAGAGATCGCGCAGTCAGAGGCGGTCACCGGGCATCAGGTCGTCAGCATCTGGATGCACGGCGGCCTGCTGATGCTGTCCGGCGCGCGGATGGCTAAGTCGGCCGGCAACTTCTTCCGCATCACCGAGCTGGAAGAGCAGGGTTTCGACCCGCTCGCCTTCCGCTATCTGGCGCTGCAGGCGAAGTACCGGGCGCCGCTGAACTTCAGCACCGATGGATTGGCCGGTGCGGACCGGGCGCTGCGCCAGCTGCGCGAACGCATTGCCGGCTGGTCCGCTCATCCGGGCGAGGACATCGCGAAGGTACCGGAGGAGTGGGAATCGAGGTTCCGGGCGGCCATCGCCGACGACCTCGACCTGCCCGCGGCGATGGCATTGGTCGCCGAGCTGTCGCGTTCGTCGGTCACGCCGCCAACCAAAGCCAGGCTGCTCACCTCATGGGACAGGGTGCTCGGCCTCGACCTGCGCCGGCCGGCGCCGGAGGGATCCCTGCCCGCCGGCGCTGCCGAGCTGCTTGCGGCGCGGGAGAAGGCGCGTGCCGCGAAGGACTTCGCGAGGTCGGATCAGCTGCGCGAAGAGCTCGGGGCCCTCGGGGTCACAGTCTTCGATACCGCAGGCGGGCAGCGCATCAAGAAGTGAGGACAAGGGCCGGGGTTCCCTCGGCCGTCAAAAGAAGAGGCCGAACCTTGCGGCCCGGCCCCACGAGAGGAAGGGTTTCCAGAGAAAAGCGACCGGCTTCTACGGATGAGAGGTGCTCGTCACCGTGCGATGCGTCGCGGCCTGGTCGGCAGGCTCGGAATCGAGCCCCCGCGGGACCGACCCGCTCTTGGGCGTCGCCGGGTGGGCTTTGTTCTTGTCTTTGGCGTGGGCGTTTCCGTTGCCGTTGCCGTTTCCGTGCTGGCGGGCGGCGCTCGCGGCGGCGGAACCGTGCTGGGACGCGAACGAGCTGACGCAGGCGCCGATCCCGTGCTGGCCGTCGGCCAGCTGCGCCTTGCAGTCCGCGACCTGCTGCGTGACCTGCTGGCCCCAGTCGGCGGGATTGAGGCTTCCCGTGGTCGCGGCGCCGGCGACGGTCACCGCTGCGGCGGCCACCGCCACCCCCGTCAGCACCTTGACGGTGAGTGCGGCGCCGGCTCCGCCAAGCAGCGCCCTCGCGGCGCGCCTGGCCTCCGGCTGGCGGCGGGCGGGTATCGGCAGAGCGGTGATCGGGTCCAGGACCCGGTGCAGCTCCTGCTCCAGCTCACGCTCCAGATCGCTCATCTGTAAGAAGCAATAACGCCGACCCGGGCTCCAGCAACCATTCTTGTGCCTGCTAGCGCCCGAGCACGGCCTGCAGTTGCTTCCGCGCGGCCCCCAGGCGGGAAGCGACCGTCTGCTCGGGTACGTTCAGGGCGGCCGCAATCTCGCGGTTGGTGTAGCCGTGGTAGTGGCGCAGGACAAGCGCCGCCGCCTGCTTGGTGGGCAGCTTCTTCAACGCCTGGACGAGATCCGAGTTCTCAGCGATCAGGGATGGATCGGGCCCGGCCGCCGGACGGCCGAGCCGGCGGATCATCTCCCCGGCCGAGCGCAGCTGCTGGTGCCTCCGGTCGGAGATGGCCACGTTGATCGCGATCCGGTGCAGCCAGGCCTCCACGGGAGCATCCGGCCGCCAACCCCGCCAGTTCCGATACGCCCGCTCATAGGTCTCCTGGGTGCAGTCTTCGGCGGTCGCCCGATCCCGGACCAGGGTGATCAGCGTGCCGAGGATGCGGCGATATGTGTTCCGGTAGAGGCGCTCGAAATCCGCCTCGGACCCAGGCTCGTAGCGCTCACGTTCCGCCGGCAGCTCTATTGACTCCAAACGAATGTTCGTCTAACCTCCCCGAACATATGTCCAGCCGGCCTCGTTTCGACACCGCCGATTTTCCAGGTGACATAACGCTGGACCACGTGATTCCCGCCGCCGCGGCCAACTTCGGGCCTCTGCCCGCCGACCTCCACCCCGAGCTCGTGGCGGCGTTGGGACGCCGCGGCATCGGGCGGCTCTACTCGCACCAGGCCGAGGCATACGACGCGGTGAGGCGGGGCATGCACCTCGTCGTGGTGACCCCGACGGCAAGCGGAAAGACCCTCTGCTACAACCTCCCGGTTCTGCAGAGATTGCTGGAGAACCCGGAAAAACGCGCCCTGTTCGTATATCCGACCAAGGCGCTGGCCCAGGACCAGCTGGCCGAGCTAGGGGCGTTGAAGGCCGGGCTTCCGATCGACGTCCGGGTCGACACCTACGACGGCGACACGCCTCCCGGCCGCCGTACAGCGATCCGCGAAGGCGGGCACATCGTGATGACCAACCCCGACATGCTGCACACCGGGCTGCTGCCGCATCACACACGCTGGCGCCGGCTCTTCTCGAGCCTTGAGTTCGTCGTCATCGACGAGCTCCACACGTATCGCGGTCTTTTCGGAAGCCAGGTCGCCAACGTCATCCGTCGACTCAAACGCATTTGCGCCTTCTACGGTTCCAATCCGACATTCATCTGCGCGTCGGCCACGATCCGGAACCCGCACGAGCTCGCCACGAAACTCCTCGAGGCAGACAACATCGCGCTCGTCGATCGGAACGGCGCGCCGCGGGGCGAAAGGCGGCTTGTCTTCTACAACCCGCCATTGGTAAACCGCGACCTCGGCGTGCGCCGCAGCTCGATGCTCGAGGCGCGCCGCATTGCCGCGCCCTGGATTCGCGCCGGCGTGCAGACCATCGTCTTTTGCCGCAGCCGGCTGCAGGTCGAGGTGATGCTCAGCTATCTGCGCCAGGACCTGGCGCCTCGCCTCGACGCGCCTCAGCGCGTGCGCGGCTACCGCGCCGGCTACCTGCCTCTGCACCGGCGAGAGATAGAAGCAGGGCTGCGCAGCGGAGAGATCACAGCCGTGGTGAGCACCAACGCGCTCGAGCTCGGAATCGACATCGGCAGACTGCAGTGCGCGGTGCTGGTCGGCTATCCGGGCACCATCGCCTCGACGTGGCAGCAGCTGGGCCGCGCCGGACGCAGGTCCGGGTCGGTCGGGGTGTTCGTTGCCTCGAGCTCGCCGCTCGACCAGTTCATCGTCCGCCATCCCGAATATTTCCTCGGTGCCGATCCCGAAGAGGGCCTGATCGATCCCGACAACCTGCTGCTGCTCGCAGCGCACCTGCAAGCCGGGCTGTTCGAGCTGCCCTTCATGGACGACGAGCGACTGGGCGCAGCCGACGTGCAGGAGCTTCTGAAGCTTTTCGAAGAGGACGGGTCGGCGACACGCTCCGCCGGCCGGTGGTTCTGGAGCCGGCAGGCTTTTCCCGCCGAGGAGGTGCACCTTCGCCGGATCCTGGCCGACAACGTCGTGATCATCGACACCTCGCAGCCGCGGCCGCAGGTGATCGGCGAGATGGACCAGTTCACCGCGCCTGTCCTGCTGCACGAGGAGGCCGTCTACCTCCACGAGGGCGCGCAGTACCACGTCGACCGTCTTGACTGGGATGAGAAGAAGGCGTACGTGCGACCGGTCGACGTCGACTACTACACGGACGCGCTGGCGTCAGTCACCGTGCGAGTCCTCGACACATTCGCCGGACCGGATCAAGAAGCCATCTCGCGCAGCCACGGTGAAGTGAAAATCACCAGCCTCGCATCGATGTTCAAGAAGATTCGATTTCACACCCACGAGAACATCGGCGCGGGTCCGATCCACCTGCCTGAGCAGACGCTGCATACGACCGGCTACTGGATCACGGTCGACGAGGGTTTGTGGCGCTCGCTCGGGCACGAGACTTTGGAGGCGGGCCTCCAGGGCATGGCCCATTCGCTGCGGCACGTCGCCAGCCTCCGGCTGATGTGCGACCCGCGTGACCTCGGCTCCGTCGCCGAGGTCCGTTCCGTGACCACGCAGCTGCCGACCGTGACCGTATTCGAGGTCTATCCAGGGGGCGTCGGATTTTCGGCTCGTCTTTATGAGCTGCACGGGGAGCTCCTCGAGGATGCAGCCGAGCTGGTCCGCGACTGTCCATGCGCGGCCGGCTGTCCCTCGTGCGTCGGTCCGCTTCATCTGGTGGAAGGAGCGAAAGAGGCATGCCTGAGGCTTCTCTCCGCGAGCGCCTTACCCGTCTAGGCGCGCCTCCGCGACCGCGACCGCAGCGGAGTCACGAGCTGCCGACCGGCTTCGAAGAGATGCCGACTCCCTACGGGGTGGCTGCTTTCCGGCAAGAAGTGATCCCGCTGCCACCGCTCGACCCCGACCCGGGCTCGGTCGCGTACGTCGACACGGAAACCACCGGGCTTGCAGGGGGCGCCGGCACGTACGTTTTCGCGGCCGCCGTCGCCCGGCCGATCGACTGCGGCCTGCGCGTCGCCCAGCTCTTCCTGCCTGAACCGGGGATGGAATCTGCGTTTCTGCACGCGCTGCGCGAAGAGATCGAGCCGGCCGCCGGCCTCGCCACGTTCAACGGTGGATCGTTCGATCTCCCCGTGTTGCGTACGCGGTGGGTCATGGCGCGCATGCCAGGGGAGTTTTCGCATGCGGCGCACGTCGACCTCCTGACGCTCGTGCGCGCGCTCTACCGCCATCGCCTCGAGATGTGCAACTTGCGTTTTGTCGAGCAGCGGGTGCTCGGTTACGAGCGCGACGATCCACTCCCAAGCGCGCTCGTGCCTGATGCCTATTTCGATTACCTGCGCATGGGTTCGGGCGACTTCCTCGAAGCGGCGCTCGAGCACAACCGGCTCGATGTGATCAGCCTGGTGCACCTCCACTCTCGTCTCCTGCGCCGGCTGCAGGGAGCGGATGTCGACATGGACGCTGATGACTGGCTCGCGCTGGGACGCCATCGATGGCGACGCGGCTCGCGTGCCGATGGATGGCGAGCACTGCGAAACGCCACCGCATTTGCGACGGGAGAGGCAGCGGCGACGGCCGGGTTGCTGATCACGCGGCGGCTGATCCGGCGCGGATCGATCGCAGCCGCCGACCGGCTCCTGGATTGGCTCGAGGCGAGCGCGAGAGATGACATCCGCGTCTCCGTCGCACGCGCGCGCCTCCTTGAGTGGCGGCGGCGCGATCCCGAAAAAGCGCTGACCGTGGTCGAGGAGGCCCAGCGGCGAATGCCCGACGATGCCGGCGAGCTCGAGCACCGCCGGGCGCGACTGCGCCGAAAAGTCGAGCTACGAGGCGCCGATGGGTTCCGGCGGCGCCGCGACCGCCGGCATCGCGATGTCGGGCAGGTTCAGCTCGAGGCTCCTTGGAGCCCCTGAGAAGGCATCGGCTGCCCGTTAAGGACTCAAAACCGGAAGTTCTGCGCGGCGGCCGGGTAAGGCTTGTTGCCATTGCCGTTGCTGTCGGAGGGGACGACCAACGTCACTGCCACCTACACCCTGACTTCGCCGTCGGGCTCTATGGCAACCCGGCTCACCTTCTAACCGGCTAGCCGGGCGATAGCCGGGCCTCCGCATCGGGTCAGTGGGGACCGCGTTACACATTCCTTGCTTTTTTAGCGAACGAAACCCCCTTTTTCCACGTTATCGCCGAACAGAATGCTTTCCCGGTTGCTTAAATGTCGCTGACAATGCCTGCCCTGAGTCGAACGCGCGTTCATCGCAGGCGGCAGCGTGGCCAGTCGTTGGTGGAATTCGCCATCTCTTCGACCGTCCTGCTGCTGCTGGCCATGGGTCTGATCGACCTCTCCCGGGCGTTCTACTACTCGGTCAGCCTCCAGGGTGCCGCCCGGGAAGGCGCCCGTCACGGCGCATGGTTCAACACCGCGGCCCGCGAGAACAACTTCCTGGATGACTCGGACGTGGTGACCGCCGTGAGGGAGGCGCTGTACGGCGCCGGGTTCACGGATCCCCAGATTCACTTCATCAACGCCGGCGGCTGCCTCGGCCCGACCGACGGCAACGGCGCCAATAACAAGCCCTATCCAACCGCTGCCTATCCAGCCGCGTCGCAGAACGTAAACGTGTACATCTGCTACACGGCACCTAACGGAACCAGCTATGGCTCGATCGCGAGCCACCCTACGGACAACTCTTTCTGGTTGGGCGATATCAATGTCTCACTCTTGATGAATTTCCAGCTCATAACGCCGCTCATCCAAGGCCTCTTTGGTAACGGCCTCGACCTTGCCTACAACGAGCATTTCACGATCCAGGGCAAGCCATGAGGAAACTCTTGAAGAAGTATTTCCGCAGCCAGCGCTCGCAAGGCCTAACAGAGTTCGCCATCATCGCCCCGGTCATCCTGCTCCTGACCTTCGGCATCATCGACTTCGGGCGCGCCCTCTACCTCTATATCACGCTGCAACAGGCGGCCAACGAAGGCGCGCGCGTCGCCGTCCGCGCGTCCTATTTCATCGATCCCAACGGCGCCTCTCACAACTGGCCGAAGAATGCCGATGTACAGGCGGCCACCCAGGGTCACGCCGTTGCCGTGCTTCTGGCCAACCCATGCCCTAACGGTCCGATCCCCAACGGGGGCAATCCGCAAGGATCCCCGCAGAAGCCTCCGGCCAACTCGGGCTGGGTTTTCATCACCGACCCAACCGCGGCGGGCAACGGCATACCCAATGCCCCGCGCGGGCAGCTTCCCTACAATCCCCCGCCCGCCGGCTGCAACGATGCAGTGGCGGCCGATGGAAACCAACCGCTCAAGGTGACCCTTTGGTACACGTTCCAGCCCATCACTCCAATCATCCAGCAAGTCATTGGCAACAACATCGTCATCACTGCATATGCGGTTTATCGAGCCGAGTACTCCAACTAGACCTCGCAAGCGCAGCTTGCAAGAGGGCCAGGCGATCGTTCTGATCGCGCTGCTTATCCTCGTCCTGTTCGGCATGCTCGGCCTCGCCATCGACTCCGGCCGCGGATACGTCGACCGCCGCGACCAGCAGACGGCGGTCGACGCCGCAGCCCTCTCTGCAGGCGACTGGTACGAGAACTACAGCGACCTCACTCTCTCGATCAACCAATCGGTGGCGCTTTACCAGCGCGACCTTCGGATCTACTCCGGCATCCAGACTTCCAACCACACCTTCGCATTCGTGGGCGCGACCGGAGCGCTGCGGCAGGACACGTATACGTACACGTTCGCCGGCAGCTACGCGCTCACGGTGGTCGCCACTGACACGCAGTTCAACGGTTACCAGTTCCAGTACACGACATCTCACGACTTGCCTTTGGCATTCATCCAGATCTTCGGTGGATCGCGGACGGTACCGATCAGTGCCACAGCGACCTCGATTGTGGGCAACCAGCGCCAGACACCCGCCCTTCTGACCCTGAGCACGAGCGCGTGCGCGACGAACCTCACCGGCTCCGCTCAGCTGACCGTCCTCGGCGACGTCTACACGAACGGAACCGCGTGCCTCGACTCCAACCTGCACGAGGCCGGCAACTGCTACGGCGGAGCGGGGTCCAACTGCAACGTCGCGCAGTACTACTGCTACAACTCTGACCCTGGGTATGTGCCTAAACCGCCTCCATGCGTCGCGCCTGACATTCAAGGCTCAGCGATTGTGCCTGCCCCAACACTGCCAGACCCCGGCTTTCTGGCTACCTCGGTCGGCTACTACTCGACCGCTCGGGCCTACAGCCAGTGGAACCGCGGAACGTGGACAGAGATGTACCCGGGGGCGTACGGTTCGTTCCATCTGACCGGTGGGTCGGCCAGCTGCGCTTTCCTGGATCCCGGCGTCTATCAATGGACTAATGGCTACTCGTCTGACGCCAACGGCAGCATGCTGTCGAACGAGCTGAGAGCACCCGATGAAGCGCTATGGTCGAACCCCAACAGCGTCGACAATCCGCAGTTCTGGGACCAGAATGGAGTCAGCTGTGCAGGGCACTTCACGGTCGCCAACGGCGCCCCGCAGACCGTCACGCTCCTCCCGACGTGCACCAACCTGTCGCCAGTGTCACCAGCCGGTTGCCACTCCGGTATTACCGACACTCAGAGCCGCAACAACAAGTGGGGCGTCGAGCTGACTTCGGTCCGATTCGACCAGTTCCTCGACCCAAGCGTCTCGCCGCCTACGTGCTATCCGCCGTCGAGCTGCAAGCGCGAAAGCGCTCCATCGGAGTGTCAGCTGACCCCAAACGCCGTGGTAGGAAACCTGCACTCGCCATCGAACATCGGGATCACCGTCAACATCACGCGCAACGCGCCCGGCGCGCAGTACTACAACGTGTACCTGAACCCCTATGGCTGCGATGGAGTCCAGGACCACTTCGGCTGGGTCGGGCGCTATGACGCTCCCGGCTTCACCAACGGCGTTCCTGGCGGCCTCTATCCGAGCGGGACGGCGTGGGCGCTGGGCGCCGCGGCTCCCGCCATACCCCCCGCCGCTGGAGCATCCGTGTACGACATCAACGACACGATGATCTCGAACCCTGCCGTCACATGCTACGCACAGGTCAGGACAATCAACTGCATCCCCCCTGACGCCGAGAGCCAGCCCCAGTGCTTTAGCAACTGTCCTCCGCCGGCCAACCTGCTGTCGCAGGAGAACGCCCTCATGTCGCTCGAGTACCCGCCCTACACGGCGGGAGACGTCGCGAATGAGAACTACTGCCAGCTGTCACCCATCCCCGGCAACATCAACGCACCGTGCATTGGCTCCCAGGTGACTCCGGGTGGAGTGCAGTTCTACTTCCCGAACGGCTCATGCTTCAGCCAGAACTCGCAAGGCGCCACATACGTGTTCTCCGGCGTCCAGTACAACTGGATCGTCATCTACGCGCCAGCTAGCAACACATGCGACGAGACGATGAACGGTGGCGCCTCCACGCAGTACATCGGCACCATCTACACTCCGGGGGCCAACTGGACGATCAACGGAGGCGACCGCTCGCCGCTGGCGGGCCAGGTGATCTGCTTCACGGCGAAGGTGGCCGGAGGCGGCCAGGCCGGCATCGACTTCAACCCGAACTACTCGCCGGTACCCCCCGCCGCCCGCCTCATTAACTAGCGGGCCGGGTCTGGTAGCCGAGCGCGCGTAGCGCTTCGTCGATCCACTCGAGCGCTATCTCCCTGGTGTTGGGCCACGTCTCCGGCGATGATTCCGCCGCCGCGGTGTCGATGATCACCCGCCCGGCGACGCGCAGCAGACGCCGCACCAAGGGCGCCGCCTCGGGCACGCTGAACTCGAGCTCCTCGAGCGAGCGAGAGAGCATGAAGCAGGCCGCGTTGAACGCCTCGGCGTCGAGTGGCCTACCATGCGCCAACCGTTCGGCGAGCTCCGCCCTCAGATCGGTGGGGTCCATACGCCGGGCTATTATTCAGTGAAGGCTTGGGTATGGATCTAACCGAACCTGTTTTGCTGACCCCGGAGGGACTCGAGAAGCTCAAGCGAGATCTCGAGGTCGCCTTGCGCCGCCGCGCCGAAGCCGGTGAGCGCTTGAAGGAGGCGTTTCAGCCTGGCGACATCGAGGACAACCCTGAGTACGAACAGGCGAAAGAGGAGGTCGGACTTCTCGACGGCCGGATCTATGAGCTCCAGGAGATGATCGGTCGCGCCCAGATCATCCGGGACACGCACTCCAGCGTCGCCGGGCCCGGCTCGACGATCGAGGTCGTCGACAACGAGGGCGCGAGCGAGACCTACCACCTCGTCGGCGCCGTGGAGAGCGATCCCTCGGCGGGGCGGATCTCCGTCGACTCCCCGGTAGGGCGCGCGCTCATTGGCCGCAAAAAGGGCGACAAGGTCACGGTGAGCGTCCCCTCGGGGACCTTGACGCTCACCATCAAGGCGGTCAAATAGACACCAAAGCCCCAGTCGCCGCCGCGGCGGCTGCGCCCCTCATCGACCCCGAATCCATCGCCGACCGAACGACGGTCGGCGTCTTCTTCCGGCAAGCGGCTCGCTACCGCGATCGGGACCTCTTCCATTTCCGGGGCGGCGACCAGTGGAGGACCCACTCCTGGAATCAAGCCGTGCGCGACGTGCTGGCGGTCGCGTCAGGCTTGATCGAGGCAGGGGTCAAACCGGGCGATTCGGTGCTCCTCATCTCCGAGAACCGTGTGGAGTGGATTTGCTGCGACTGGGCGATCCAATCCGTGGGTGCGGTGACTGTGCCGATCTACCCCAACAGCCCACCGGAGATGGTGCAGACGATCGCGGTCGACTCCGCCGCCACCTTCGGCATCGCTTCCAACGCGACGCTGGCGGCCAAGCTCAAGCTCGAGGGATCCCTGCGCAAGGTGGCGTTGATGGAATCCGACATCGCCGGCTGGCTCCGTGACGCGCCACGGCAGCTGGCTGAGGTCGGCTCGAGGTTGAGCAAGATCAGCCCGGACGACCTCTGCACCATCGTCTACACGGCCGGGACGACGGGGGTCCCGAAGGGCGTCGAGCTCGCCCACCGCAACCTGGTCGACATCACCCGGGCGGCCATCAAGGTGCATCCCATCAGCGACCGCGACTCCTCGCTTTCGTGGCTGCCTTACGCGCACGTGTTCGGCCGCATCAACGAGATCTTCGCCGGCGTCGCCTACGGCGGGCAGACGTGGATCTCGCGCGGTCCCGACCACCTCGCCGAAGAGCTCCAGGAAGTCCAACCGACGGTCATGTGCAGCGTCCCCCGCGTCTACGAAAAGATCTACGCCGCGGTCATGGCCCGCGTAAGCGAGGCCAGTCCCTTGCGGCGCGCGCTTTTCAACTGGGCAGTGCGGACCGGGGCAAGCTTCTCACGCACGGCCAGTCCCGATCCGATCCTCCGCGCGCAGCGTGGCCTGGCCGAGCGCCTGGTGCTCGGCGCCTTGCGGAAGAGGCTGACCGGCGGGCGCCTGCGCTTCTTCATCAGCGGCGGGGCCGGGCTGGCCCGTGAGATCGAGGAGTTCTTCTGGGCGATCGGCGTGCCCATCCTGAACGGCTGGGGCTTGACCGA
>Ga0066665_10000210_pt1 | contig 20466 bp, 20 predicted proteins | sample GraSoiAngelo_114_FD_75175 | JGI IMG/M metagenome (GOLD analysis project Ga0066665, IMG submission 75175) | Grasslands soil microbial communities from the Angelo Coastal Reserve, California, USA - 14_0903_13_40cm | ecosystem: Environmental > Terrestrial > Soil > Grasslands | place: USA...
ATCACAGATAAGCCTCAGCGTGCGAATAACCTTCTTAAGAGCGAGATGGACGGATTCCGAGCGTGAGTCCGATGCCGCCACTGCACGCGCCGTCAGCGTCAACGCATGTTCGGCGCCACGTACTAACGGGCGAGCGATGCTCGGATCCGAGCGAGGTGGTGGTAACTGTGGCGCACCGCATGATCCTCAAGGATGAACTGGCAGGTGAGCGGAGCATCGCTATTGAGCGATACGGGAGCGGCGCGATCCAGTTGTTCATCGCTGAGCTCACGTATTGCCGCTGCGGCCGCAGCACTGTTCTTTGCCAATAAGGCGAGCGTCGCTTCCTTTGTAACGCCGTCATTCTCTTTCGCGTGGTCGCGGTTCATCGCGTCGACGGCGTCCCAAGTCACACCGGTGATTGGCTGGCCGGCAGCGAGCGAATGCGCGAGGTGGATCTCGATCGGGTACACGCTGGCAACGTGATGCACCACAACGCCGACCTTCCGTCCGTCATGGGAAAGGCGTGTCTGCCACTCTGTCTCGGAAAGTGTGGCCGCAAATGCAGCGAGCGCTGTTGCGCCGGCCTCGAGACGGGCGGCGAGGGCCTCAGACCGGTTGTTCATCTTGGCGCCACCTCAGAGCGAAACCCGGAATATTGTTTGCAAATCATTTCTGTCGTCTTCAAAGGGAAACAGTCACTCGCAAGAAGGTAGCAGGTATTGAAGTGCTGCCGTCAGTGCTCTTGTTCTGCGCTTTCGCCAGTTCCAAAAGTTGGTTGTGGAGTTCCTCCACTTTGCCGCTCTTTTGAGCCGCTTCCACAGCGCTCATCGTTGGGCCATAGAATCGTTCCAAGGATTCGACGAAATGTGCCGGGCTGCTGTCAGGCGATATAAAGTTGTACGTGTCCTTGACCATGGATATTTTCTCCTTGGACACTCCGGCCTGACCAAAACGCTCAATGATGTGAGTATCCACACCCCAAGTCATTGGACTGACGAAGCCTTCTGGAGGTGGCGGCATAAACGATGAGCTTATCTTCAGCAGCTGCGACACGAATGAAGTTGCATCGTTTGGGATCCAGTTGCCCATCACGATACGACCACCTGGTTTGGTGACCCGGACCATCTCCTTGGCTACGTCGAAGGGCCTGGGAGCAAACATGGCGCCGAATACAGAGAGGGTCAAATCAAACGAATGGTCGCTGACCCCTTGCAGGTTGCACGCATCTCCCTCTTGAAATTTCAGTCGGTGGAGACTCGCCGCCGCAGCTCGTTTGTTCCCGGCGTCAACGAGGTTCTTGGCAATGTCGATTCCAACAACTTCAGCCCCCAAACGGGCTAGAGGAACCGCCGTCGTGCCATCTCCGCAGCCGAGGTCCAAAACCCGCAGCGGCGTCGTTATCCCGAGAGACTTAACGACTGCTTCTCCAGATTGACGCATGAAGGCGGCGATCTGGGAAAAGTCGCCTTTTTCCCACAACGCTTTGTTTGGATTCATGATAGCTCCCGTGATTTGCCTGAACTAAAGTATCACCGCATGGATTCGCGTCATTCGCGCAATTGGCGGTTAAAATCACGTGTCTACTTCTTGATCCCTCGGATGATGGTTACCCGCTGCGCCGCCGGATCCAGATATTTTCCTGCCACTGTCTTCACCTGTTCTGGCGTGACTCTGCGGATTTGCGTTGCGTAGTTCGCAACTCCCTCGGCTCCCTCGCCCGCGTAAATCGATCTGGCGTATTCCAAGACCAGACCCACACGGGACTGCAAGCGGATCTCGTGCTCGCCGACGGAGTAGGCGATGGCTTTCTTCACTTCGTCTGCACTGACGCCTTCTTTGCGGAGCCGTTCAAATTCCTTCTCCAGAGACTCTTTCACCTTGGCCTCGTTCTCGGGTGAGAACGCCGTATACGTGAATACAGTGCCGCCCCTCGTGAAGAATGCATTCGCGGTACGGACCGTGTAGGCCAGGCCCTGCTTCTCGCGAATGGCGTCGAAAAATCGGCCGCCCAAGCCGGAAACGATGTTCTCCAGCACAATAAGAGGATATCGATCGTTGCCTGCGCGGGGAGCGCCCGGAAAGCCATAAACGAGCGCCGTCTGCTGTCGCGATACCGTCTCAACCGTTTCTTTGGTTTCTTTCTTGGATTCGGGCGCCGGCAACGACGCGATGTCGCGCTCGTGCAAATCTTCATTGGTTAATGCGTCGGCAATCGACGCGACTAGGCCGGTCCCGTGAGTATCGCCCACAATCATGATGAGCGGTACCAATGGCCGCTGGTTCGTCTTGAACCAGGCTTCCAGATCATCGCGCGTCAGACTCTGCAAAGCCGTTTCGGTTCCGATGGCGGGCCGTGCGTAGGCATGTTCGCCAAACAGCGTCTGCATGAAGAGATTCACCGGGTAGGCGTAGTTGTTCTCACGAAGTTTCTTGATGCGGGCAAGCTGCAGGACCTTTTCGGCGGCGACGTCATCTTCCTGGAATGCCGGCTGCTGCAAAACATCCATCAGTATTTCGAGCGCCTGATCGATCTTGCCGCTGATGCCGTCGAGAATGTAGCCGAAGAAATCGGGCTCGTTGATAACCTGAATGCGGGCGCCGGCGTTCTCGAGCCGGCGTGAAATGTCGGCCGAGTTGAACCGCTGCGTTCCGCGAATCGCGCTGCGTAGCACCAGTTCGGTGATTCCGGAATTCTTTACAGATTCGTATAGGCGGCCACCCGGATAGAAAATCCCAAACGAGACGAGCGGCAGACGATGGTCTTCGAGTATGTACACATCAGGACCACGGAGAATCGACCGCTTCTCGATAGGCTGGACGAGGTCATGCACGACCGCTTCATGGCTTACCGGAATCTCGGCGACGACGGGAAGTTCCTGGACCGACCTCTGTTCGGCCGCAGCCTGAACCTTGTCGAGTACTGTCTGGCGATAGTCGGCTGCACTCAGGCTTCGCGTCACCGACTCCGGGAAATACTCAAACACGCTGAGATTCTCGAACGTCAAATATTTCTTCGCGACGCGTACTACAGCTTCACCGGTGACCTCCTGGATTGCCGCCAGATAGGCGAGTGACTTTTTCCAGTCACCCAGTGCTTCATAGAACGCAAGTTCCTTCGCAATTCCGTCGACCGTCTCCAGTTCGTGATAGTAGTTCTGAGCAATAAGGGTCTTTGCTCGAGCGACCGATTCCTTCGTCACACCGTATTTCTTGACGTTTTCCAGTTCGGCCAGTACAGCGATCTGGGCTTCGACCGGCTGGTTGGTTTCAAAGTCGATCTCGAAATAGCCCAGGTCGCGAAACGCAAGCAATTCGGCCGAACCGCTGGTGATCAACCCTTTCTCATCCCGGACGTACTGGTTGAGAATGGAAGCTCTACCCTCACTCAAGATTGCCGCGAGAACTTCGAAAGAGCGCGAATCGTCGGTAAGAATTCCCGGAGCGTGGAAACCCAATGCGACGTGATTTTGCTCGATCGGACCGCGCTGCCAGGCGTAGCGCAAACCGCTTTGCTCGGGTTCGACTCGACCCTGATCGCGCTGGACGGATTCATCTTCCGCGGCGCCATAGAGCCTTACCACGTCATCGAGCGTCTCTTCGATGTCCACCTTACCTGCAATGGAGAGGATGACGTTGGAAGGACGGTAAAATTTCTTAAAGTAGGCGACGACGTCGTCACGCGTCAGAGCCCGCAGACCTTCAGGTGTCCCGATACGCCATCGCTGCATGCGATGCTCTCGGAAAGCCGTCGAATACAATTTCTCCGAAGTGACCGCCGGTGGATTGTCCAGTTTTCGATTGTTTTCCTGGATGACCACTTCGATCTCGCGCTTCAACTCAGCCGGATCAAATGTCGAGTTCCACAGCGCATCGGCTTGAATTTCGAGCGCTTTTTTCGTATTTTCCGCCGGTACCTCGGTGTGGTACGACGTGCGGTCGTAGTAGGTAGAGGCATTGAGATAGCCGCCCAACCCCTGCGTTTCGCGAGCGATCTCCCCGACAGGACGCTTGGCGGTACCTTTGAAGAACATGTGCTCGATGACATGGGAGATTCCGGAAATGCGATCATCCTCATCGAAATATCCGGCCTTAACAAAAGTAGTGATGCTCGCGAGCGGAACGGCCTGTTGCTCACGCACGATGACGGTCAACCCGTTTTTGAGGATGACCTTGGTCGTTTGCCCCTGATCTTCACGGAAAATGTAAGGTCCCACGATCTGCCTGGCCTCCGGCTCCGGTAGCCGCAATTGCGGAACCACCTGAAAAAATAGAATTAGCGCCATCAACATATGTCTATTTTACGGGAATGGTCATCCACGTAGGAGATAAATACCCGGATCGCCCCCGGTGTTTCGAACGAGCCCAGATGTTCCGCCCACTCCACGATGACAGCCGCGTTCGGATCGTCGAAAATCTCTTCAAGGCCTAAGCTGTCCAATGCTCCGGTTTCGATTCGATACAGATCGATGTGGTAGACCTTCACGCGCCCCGAATACTGGTTAATCAACGTGAACGTCGGGCTGGAGACTTCGTCCGCGTCCTTCACTCCGAAACCATCGGAGAGGCCCTTTGCAAACAGCGTCTTACCGGCACCTAGCTCGCCATGTAGGAGGATGTGCGCGGGGATTTGCAAGGAAACAGCGAGCTGTTTGGCGATGTTGTGGGTCTCTTGCTCGGAACCTGAGATCATCGGCGCTTCGGATGTAGTCGCGGGCTAAAGCTCGCCACTATGGAGATTTTCCCACGCCTGGGGCAGGAAGCGCAGGAGATCCGTAGCAACCATCGGCTCCTGGCCGATCTCTTCTGCAGCGAGATCGCCCGCGAGGCCATGGAGATATACGGCCAGGCAAAGGCGTTCGACAAAGGTCCCGAGATACTCTTGGGCAAGAATACCGGCGATCGTGCCGGTCAGAATGTCGCCGGTACCTGCGGTCGCCATGCCCGGATTCCCCGTGGGATTGATATAGATCGAGGCGTCGGGTGTCGCTACAACTGTACGGAAGCCTTTGAGAACGACATACACTTTGTGCTCCACCGCAAAGTCGCGGGCCACGTCGATTCGATTGGCGACTACGTAGGCCACGTCCTTCCCGACCACCCGCGCCATCTCGCCCGGATGTGGCGTAATGATGATTGCTCGGCCATTCCCATGCAGCTCGTGGTCAAATCCTGCAAAAGCGTTTATTCCGTCGGCGTCGATAATCACAGGAATTGAAGATTCCCCAACCACCCGGCGTACAAACGCGGAGGTCTCCGGAAAAGTACTCAGGCCGAGTCCAATTCCGAGGATGGTCTTGTCTTTCAGGATCTCCGAAACGGCATGGTTTGCGATCGTACCTTCCAGTGTTTCCGGCAAAGCCTGAGTCATCAACTCGGACATCGACTCAGCGATAACCGGAAGAACACTGGCGGCTGTAGCCACTGTCACCAGGCCTGCTCCGGATCGGAGGGCTGCTTGTCCGGCCATTGCCGCGGCTCCAGCCTTTCCTCGTGACCCACCAATGATGAGGACTTTTCCATAGGTCCCTTTATTGCTGTTGTTGTCGCGATGGGGTACATCGTGCGGCTGGATCAGATTGAGCTTGTACTCCTGCGAGTCAAGCAACTCGGGCGGATTACCGATATCAGCGAGGATCACGTCGCCGGGGTCGGCGGACAAGACCAAACTTGGCTTTAGAGCGGAAAATGTGACCGTGATATCGGGCCGAACGCCTGGTGATGGAACATCCACGGAAACGACGGTTGCGCGAGGAAAGTCCTCGTCAAGGCTCTCGATCACCGTCCGATACAAACCTTCGAGTGGTGTCCTGGCGCCCGTGCCAAGCAGCGCATCGACGATGATGTCCGCATCGAGAAGCTCGAGTTTTTCTTCACTCCACTCGTGATTATCAAGAATGACCGTCGGTGGGTAACCGATCGCTTTCAGGATGTTCATATTCGTTTTCGCGTCGCCCTTCACATCCGATTCGGAGCCAAACAGAAAAACGAACGGAAAACATCCCTTCTGAATAAGCTGCCGCGCCACCACAAAACCATCACCGCCGTTGTTTCCCCTGCCGCAAAGGATCGCGATGGCCAAGTCCTCCAGGTCTTCGAAGTGGTCCTCGAGCACTTCGACAACGCGCATGCCGGCATTTTCCATAAGGAGAATGCTCGGAATTCCATATTTTTCGCTGGAGAGGCGATCGACCTCGCGGACCTGTTGAGGCGTGAGAATCTTCATGGAATTGGGCCGCGAACGAGACCAATTACGCGAATCCGCATTCGCGTAATTGGCGTGATTGGCGGCTAATTACCCTTCACTACGGCGCCCAGATCTTCGACCAGCTTCTCAACAGGAATCAGTTGCCCGGTGACACTTTTCCAAATGAGTTTACTGTTCTCATCGACCAGGAAGTAGTAGCGGTTCGCGATCTTGTTCGCGTTCAAAGCTCCGTAAGCGCTGATGATTTTCGCTTCCGGATCGCTCAAGAAGACATTCTGGGCCTTGACCGTTTCCTTGAACTTCGCCTGCGACGGCGCAAGATCCCTGGAAATACCGATCACTTCAATATTCATGTCCACAAACTTTTGATGGTTTACACCGAACTCGGTGAATTCGCGCGTTCAGCCGGCGGTAAAATCCGCAGGATAGAACGCGAGCAGTATTTTCTTCTTGCCCGCGAAATCCTTCAATCCCCAGGTTTCCTTGGAGCCCAGGCCTTTCGGGAGCTCGAAATCGGGAGGCTTTTCTCCGACTTTCGGTGTGTTGTCCGCGCCAGGCACGGTCAGTTGCTGCGCGTATCCAGCAACCAACATCGACAGCACAACGAGAGGAAGGAGCAGGTAGACAGTTTGTTTCATGGAAGCTACTCCTAGGTTTATGGTCTCAATGCCAAAAAGCTTGCTGCATAATATGCTAAGCTTTCGGGCTTATGCAACTCGCGCACGTTAAAGAACTTGAGAAGAAATATCTGCTTGGAACCTACGCCCGGTATGAAGTTCTGATCGACCGGGGCAGCGGCGCGTATCTGATCGACAAGTCGAACAAGCGATACCTCGATCTGCTGGCGGGCATCGGCGTCAACTCGTTAGGTTACAACCATCCCAGAATCAAGCAGGTTCTCCGGAAGCAGATTAAAAAGCCCCTTCACATTTCAAACCTCATGTACCACGAGTATCAAGGCCGTCTCGCCGAAAAACTCTGCGAAATCTCCGGTCTGGACCGCGCGTTTTTTACAAACAGTGGGACCGAGTCCGTGGAGGGTTGTTTGAAGTTCGCGCGTGCGTATGCGAAGCCCAAATTCCGGATCCTGTCTCTTGATCAGTCATTCCACGGACGCACTTTTGGAGCGCTGTCTGCAACAGGGCAAAAAGAATATCGCGATCCCTTCGAGCCTCTCGTTCCGGGTTTCGAGTTCATCGGTTTCAACGACGTCGAAGATCTCCAGAAAAAGTTCACAGACGATGTCTGCGCCATTATGATGGAAACGATTCAAGGTGAGGGCGGAATTCGTCCAATATCCGAACAATTCTACCGGCGCGCTCGCGAACTCGCTACCGAGAAGGGCGCACTCTTGATCGTAGATGAGATCCAGTGCGGCCTTGGCCGAACCGGCCATTGGTTCGCCTTCCATCAGTTTGCTTCTCCAACGGACAAAACGATGCTTCCCGACATCGTTGCCAGCGCCAAACCGCTCGGACTCGGCATTCCGCTGGGCGCCATTCTGCTTCGTGAGAAAGTTGCTGCCGCCATCCAGGTCGGCCAGCACGGAACCACATTTGGCGGCGGTCCACTCGCCTGCCGCGCGAGTCTCGAATATTTCAAGATCCTGGAAGAAGGGAATCTTCTGGAACGCGTACGCATAGTGGGGTCTTATTTCAAAAAGCGGCTGGAAGAGTTAAAGGATCTTCCGGTTGTGAAAGAAGTTCGAGGCGAAGGTCTGATGTTGGCAGTGGAGTTGAAAGTTCCCGGCAAAGAAATTGTAAAACAGCTCCTGGCACAAGGCTTCATTCTCAACTGTACGCACGAAACCGTACTGCGAATGCTGCCACCCTTCATCATCACCGAAAAGCAAATCGATAAATTCATTCTTGCTTTAAAGCAGGTGCTGGAGGCGCAGCGTGTCTGACAAGGCTGCTGCTAAGATCCTTAGCCAACGACCAATCTTCCAGGGAAGGGTCATCGGTGTTCGCGAAGACCGGGTTATCGAGCCTGGCGGACGCGAATGCCTGCGCGAAATTGTGGTTCATCCGGGCGCCGTTTGCATCGTGGCGCGGCCTCAACCGGACGAAGTTATTCTTATCCGCCAATATCGGCACGCCGCAGGGCGAGAGTTGCTGGAGATTCCTGCCGGCACATTGCATGTTGGCGAGGAACCGCTCAAGTGCGCCTTCCGGGAACTCGAAGAAGAAACGGGCTATCGTGCGCGCAACATGGACGAGCGCGCGCGTTTCTGGACGACGCCCGGATTCACAACAGAGATCATGTATCTCTATGAAGCTTCCGATCTCGTGAAGACCGAGGTCAATCCGGATGACGACGAGGTGATCGAAGTCGATATCGTGCGCAGCACCGAAGCACTTCAAATGATCGATGACGGCCGCATTCAAGACGCGAAGTCCATTCTGGGCCTGCTCCGAGTCCTGAAGTAGCCGATGAACCAACCTCAGTGGCGTAAGAATCAGATCGCAGTGACGATTTCCGGCTCGTTTCTGGCGTTCGGGTACACGCTGGTCATGCCGTTTCTTCCGATGTACGTCAGGCAACTCGGGATCGAGTCCACGGGCGGCATCGCGTTCTGGAGCGGCATCATTCTCGGCGCCAGCCCGCTTATAGCTTCTCTGGTCGGACCGCTTTGGGGACACGTCGGCGACCTTAAAGGAATGAAGCTCATCGCCACACGGGCGACCGCAGCCAACAGCGTGTTTTGGTTCCTGATGGGCTTCTCGCGGAACGTGTGGCAGTTGTTTCTGCTACGCGCGCTCCTCGGACTCCTGGGAGGCTTCAATAATGTGGCTATCGCAGTCATCACGCAGGGCTCGCCGAAGGAGAAGGTGCCGTCCATCATCGGGACCCTGCAATCCACGCAGATTCTCAGCGCGGCGATTGGTCCCCTTCTGGGCGGAATCCTCGCGGCGTCGATCGGCATCCGAAATACGTTTCTGGTGACGGGCCTCGTCAATTTCGGCTCGTTTCTGAGCATCGTACTGCTCTACACCGACCAGCGGGAGTCGCAGCCTCAAGATCTCTCGGCAGACGAGAAAGCCTCATCGCCGTCGACAGCCCCCTTCTGGAAGCGGCCCGAGTATTTCACAACGGTGTTGATTCTCTTCTTCGTCAACATGGCCGACCGCACGTTCGGCCCGATCATTCCATTGTTTCTGGAGGAGCTTGGAACACCGCGCGTGAGGCTGGAGATGGTGTCCGGCATAGTCATTTCGGCGGCCGCATTCGGCGAAGCATTTTCCGCGTGGCTGTCCGGAAGGCTTGCGTCGCGTGTCACATTGCGACGGCTCATTATCGCCAGGCTTCTGTTGAGCGTCGTGGTGCTGGTACCGATGGTTCTTGTCCATTCCACGACGGAATTCTCGATGTTACGCATTGCCCTTGCGCTTCTCGCCGGCGGTACTCTCACGCTCGCCCTGAGCACGGCCCATCATGTCATTCCCGGCCAGCATCGCGGCACCGGCTTCGCCATGCTCTCGGGCACTAGCATGCTTGGCGGGGCAGCCGGCCCAATTATTTCCGGCTCGCTGGCGGGCTTGAGCATTCGCTCGATCTTCGTATTTAACTCAGTGGTTTATCTACTGATGACCGGTTTTGTGTATCGGAACGTGAAACACTAGTACTGGATTTCGTAATTACGGTCACATACACGAAGGCAGCCGCGGCTGCTTATTCGTACGTGACGGTATTTATGAATAGGTGTACTTAGTGAAGAGGCAACAAGCCGACTCAGAGTGACTCTAAGCATGGAGTCACTTCTCCTAATGAGTAACGCAATCCCTTGAGATATGCTTCCAGTTGGGCGCGCTCCCGATTCAATCGAATTTCAGCGGATAATTCGACAGTAGGATCCGTCAGCTTTAGTTCGATCTCATCAATGTGCAGTTGAATACGCGCCATCTCAGATCGCACGACCGTCGCTACTTCCCGGTACGCTCCGTGATCCGGCTCATCTCCTGCGGCACTGGATTGCTCCAGCGCACTTAGTTCTGAAACGAGACGTTGAAAATCCGAGGCCAACCCCGCCTTCAACTGGAGAGTCTCCCCTAGCTTTCGTTCCAGCTCTCCTAAATGAAGCGAATCCTCTGCGGCGCGCGTATTGCCTGTGTCGACGGTATGCTTGAGCGAAGCGATCTCCTGCTGAAGCCGCTGCCGCTCCGTCTGCCAATCCGTCGCGGCGCTTCTTGCTCGCTCTTCGAGTTTGAAGATGGCTCTCTGCGCTTCCTGCAGTTTTGATTGATACTCTGCCTGGATTGTATGGACGATCGACAAAATCCGGTCTACAGGCTCTTTCGCAGTAAATGCGCGTTCCGGTTTCATTTTGGGCACCCAGTTGTGATTATCGGAAAAGCGAAGATTAGGAAGCGAGTGGACAATGTCATCCTTTAACCAGTGGCCTGGCAGTAATACTCCACTTGCAACGAGTCTGCCAGTTTCAGTCAGGCAAGCTCAGAGCACGACGGGTTTCCCGTGGGAGTAGTCACGGAATGACTTACCCCTCCTGAGCCCTCCAAGGTTGAACTGAGATATTTTTGTTCCTTCCGAGCAACTTGCCACAAAAAGTGACTCTTTGGGAAGAACATTGCAGTTAGTAGTGGCGCCTGGCGATTGCGGATTCGCGACGTGACTTCTTGTGCAAAGCCCCCTACAGCGTATAGATGTCCTGAGGGCAGAGCGTGAGTTTTTCGGGTTCTTTTTCTGTAATCACGTAGGTGTTTTCCACACCGACGCCGCCCAGTCCCGGATAAAAGACTTTCGGTTCCACGGCCATTACTACACCGGGCTCCAGAGGCGTTTCGAATTTTGGAGCGATTACGGGAATCTCGTCCAACTCCAACCCAACGCTGTGAGCGACAAAGCGGACCTGGTTTTCTCCAGCCCCCATAAAGTGCGGAGCGAAAGACGTCTTGTCTACCCTCTCGAGGATGCCCGAGTAGATCTCACCTGGAATGTTGCCGGGCTTCAACTGCTCTTCGATCCAGCCATTCAATTCAAGAATAAACTGATGGGTGCTGCGCATCTGCGGCGACACTGGCCCCAGCGAGTACACTCGCGAACCATCGGCGATATAACCGGCGTATCCGCCAACAATGTCGATCATCACGGGTTCGCCGCGGCTGAGGCGCTTACGGCCGCCCATTGCGGGAACAGCCGGATAGAGGCCCCGCACACCGACCGGTCCATCAAAACTGTGGGGGTAAGCCGCAGTCTCGCCGAACGAGACGGCGCCATAATGCATCTCCATATTGAATCGGCGAACTCGAGAGAGGCCTTGATGGCCAGCCATGCGCATGACGTATTCAATACGAGCAGCGAGTTCGAATTCGGCCAAACCTTCCCGGAGCTGCAGCGGAATATCGAGAAAAACCTTGTCGAGTTGATGGGCAGCGCGGCGAATGCAGTCAATTTCGTATGAGGTCTTGACGGCCCGCGCGTTCCGCATGGTCCCGGAGGCGTCGACGATTTTGCATTTCTCAAAGTACTTCGAAACCTGCTGGAACGTGGCTACCGGCACGACATCCATCTCAAAGCCTACGGTTTCCCCTGGATTGGGAATAAGACCCCGCAGGTCCGCATAGGTCTTCAGCGGCACAATGCTCTTGAGTGGAGATTCAATTTTCGCTCGCTCGTAACTCTTGCGCACGGCAAACAGCGGTTCTCCTTCGCGCGGAAACCAGAGAACCGCCGTCTGGAGAGTACCGGTGAGGTAGTACAAATCCACATTTTGCAAGATGACCATCGAGTCGCAGTCCATGAAACGCCGGACTCGGGACCATCGGCGCTCCAACTCCTCTCGGGGAATGTACTCCATCAACTCCATGAATGAACTCCTTGACAAGGTTTCAGGCCGCGAATTGCTCATGATAATATACGCCACGCTTACTCAACCGTACTCCGACGAGGGAAAGCGGTTCAAATCCGCTACTGCCCCGCAACTGTGAGACGACCTCACGCGCTCGAGCCACTGCCGGCAATTCGGCGGGAAGGCGAACTTCGATAATCTGTCGTCAAGTCAGGAGACCTCGCGGAGGAATAACCTTTCGAGGGAAAGGCACTATGTTCGAAACACGTGTTCCGTGGCTTTGCCATGCGGTCTCGCTGTTTCTTTTCACTTGCACTCCCATTTTTGCTCAACCGCCGGCCGCCATTTCAGGTTGTGTTGAGGACTCCACACACGCCGTCATTCCGGGCGCTACGGTTATCTTGACGAGTTCCGATGGTCCGGCGCGCTTTCAGGCGCAAACGGATGAGAAGGGCTGCTTCGGTTTGGCCGGTGTGCGATTCGGAAAGTATCAATTGCGCATCCTGGCCGAAGCATTCTCGCCGTACGAAAAAGATCTCGTTGTCGAAGGTCCCGTGCGATTGGATACGGTCATTCTCGAAATCCAACCGATTAGGGACACGGTTCTCGTAACTGCGACGCGCACTCCAGCGTCGTCCGTTGCGCTGGGTTCGAGCGTTGATGTCATTGATCGAGCGCAGATCCGCGCCTCCGAAATTCGGACCGCTTCCGATTTACTCCGAAATATCGGCAGTTTGACTGTCCTCCGCACGGGCAATGCGGGCGGAATCACCACACTCTTTCTCCGTGGCGGTGAATCAGACTACACCAAGATCTTGATCGACGGCATTCCGGTAAATCAGCCGGGCGGTGTTTACGATTTCGCACACATTCCAACCGACAACATCGATCGGATTGAAATCGTGCGGGGCCCGCGGAGCGCTGTTTTCGGATCCGATGCCATTACCGGCGTGGTCCAACTATTTACGCGGCCCGGCACGAGCTCGCCTGAAGCGGACTATTCCATTGAAGGAGGAAGTTTTGGGACTTTCGAGCAGAGGGCCGCTATTCGGGGCTCTTGGAAAAAGATCGACGCCTCAAACACGTTCAGCCGCCTGGATACAGACAACATCGGCCGTAACAACGATTACCGAAACGCAAGCTACTTTGGAAATTTTGGATTTACTCCCGATTCGCGGCAGATGCTTCGTGCCACGCTTTTCCATATCTCGACGAAGGCCGGCGCGCCTGGTGTGAATGCTCCAGGGTTTACGTCATTCGGACCGGACGACCACGTGCACCGGTTGGAACGTGCTGGAGGATTAACGTATAGAGCTTTGGTCGGATCGCGCCTGACGCAGCATCTTGCGTACCGGTTATACGATCACGACTACACGTACTTCAGTGCTTTTGGTCCGTCGTACGTGTTGCACACGCGGCACAGAGGGGAGTATCACGGCGACGTTGCTTTCCACTTAGCGGGCACGTTTTCCTACGGTATCGATTTCGATCGAGAGAATGCGACAGTTGCAAACAAGCGGCACTCGCGCGACGACACGGGTTATTACGTTCAGCAGCAGGTTGAGCTCTGGAAGCGCCTCTATATTACGGCTGGCGTGCGCGCAGAAGACAACACCACTTTTGGCACGAGTGAGAATCCCGGGTTGGCCGTGTCGTTTCGGGTTCGACCGGATACGCGGCTCCGCTTCAGCGCAGGCAAAGGGATCAAGGAACCGAACTTCACGGAGAACTTCAGCGAAAACCGCTTCTTTTTTGGCAATCCCGATTTGCTAGCCGAACGTTCACGAAGTTGGGAGACTGCGATCGAGCAGTCATTCTGGCACGATCGAATCGCGGCCGATCTAACCTGGTTCGATAACCGATTCCGCAACCTGATTGAACTGGTTCGTCAGCCGGATGGCTCGAGTCGTTATCAAAACATCGGCCGGACTCTTGCACGCGGCCTTGAACTACGTGCGCGTACGCGCGTACGACAGGTTTCGATTCAGTCGAATTACACCTATCTCGATGGGCACATCCAGCAATCGAACCAAACATCGTTTCCGTTTCGTTCCCGTGATCCGCTGTTGCGGCGCCCTCGACACTCCGGCGATTTTGCGGTGACCTGGAGTGAACCCAGGTGGAAAGCATATTGGTCCAGTCGATTCATCGGACGGCGCGCTGACAGCGACTTCTTCGCCTTCCCGACTCCACTCACGAGTAACCCCGGCTATACGGCTTCTGACGCGTCCTTCTCCTATGACTTCGTGCGCCAGATTTCCGCGTTCGTCCGGATCGAGAACATCTTCGATCGCGATTACCAGGAGGTACTCGGTTATCAGGCGCTCGGCCGAGGAGTGGTTGTCGGGACACGTGTGCGCCTGGGCGGAGAGAAATGAACCGGATTAAGCATGTAGTCGCGGGCTTTAGACCGCGTTCAAAGACCGGGCGCGGGCTAAAGCCCGCGACTACATGCTTGATCATCGTGCTGGCCTCGTGCAGCCGTTCTGCGCCAAAGCTGGAGGCCCCGTCTCCGCCACAGCGCATCATCTCCGCCGTGCCGAATGTTACCGAGATGCTTTTCGCCTTCGGACTTGGCGATAGAGTGATTGCGGTTGGCGATTACGATCAATTTCCCCCGGAAGTGGCCGCCAAGCAGCGGATCGGTGGGCTGCTGAATCCGAATATAGAAAAGATCATCGAGCTTAAGCCGGATTTGGTGATCACGTATGGCACACAAGATGTACTTCGCGATCGCCTGCAATCTGTCGGCATTCGGATGTACCCCTTTGTTCATGGCAATGTGGAGCACACGTTGCAGTTCATGCTCGATTTGGGACACACGCTAGGAGCCGATCCGCGCGCAGAGCAGATTGTTCGGGAAATCCGCCGTACGTTCGATGATGTACGCGCGAAGGCGCCGCCAATGCGGCCCAAAGTGCTCCTGGTTCATAATCGCGGCGCCGGGATCCTGGGGTCCTTCTATTCCGTGGGATCGGAGGCATTCCAACATGATCTGATCGAGATCGCAGGCGGCCAAAATTTATTTAGTGATGTCGATCGTGAAACGCTTCAACCGACGTTAGAGGAAGTCATCAGCCGCAGGCCCGACATCATCATTGAGACGTTGTCCTCAATCCGAGACGATAGAGAGATAGCTCAACGCAAGAGAGATTGGGAGACCCTTGGACTGGCCAGCGGCCGCGTTTACATTGAAGGCGAAAACTATCTGCTGGTGCCGGGCCCGCGATTGAATCTCGCTGTAAGGAGATTCAGTGAAATCATACGGGGGAACTAGCGATTCATCCAGATTCATGGCTGGCGATGTCTTGGAGGTTTGCAGGGCAGCGCCAGCAGTACTTCCTCGACGGAGATATCTTCAAGCTTTGCCTTCCAAATGACACGAGAGCGGCGGCCGATCGGTCCCCAGATGCGCGGATCGGTGGGACCGAAGATAGCAACGGTGGGACAGCCAAGGTATGCAGCGAGGTGGGTGATGCCGGAATCGTTGCCGATGTAGGCCCGGCAGCGGCGGAGGAGTTGGAAAACCTGGGGAAGTGGCAAAATCTCCTTCCGGGAGATGCCCTCTTCATTCGGTCCGAAAAGATTAACGACATCCGAAAGACGTCCGGCCAATTCCTCAAAGTACGGCCAGTTCTTCCTGGGGCTACCGCTGCCGGCGTGAATCACAATGCGCTCCGACTCGGGCTGCCAGAGATCGGGCAACGGCGGGGCGCCCAGCTTGAGGGTTCGCAGCAGGTGCGTGGCAGCGTGGCCATACGACGGAAATGGATCAGCGCTAACAATATCCCGGATTCCGGATCCCCGAAGGTTTTCGGCCAGCACGGGATCTTTCATCCACACGATGGCGCCATCGAAATCCAGTCCGGAAACCGGCTCATGGAAAAGCCGCGACCACGGCGGGGATTCGATGGAGTAAATTCCCTCTACGGGGATGAACTCCCTCGCCAGTTCCAGTGTTGACGGGTATCCCACTAAAGTAAGTGCCTTGTCCGGCCATGTTTTGCGCACGGCGTGAAGGGTGGGAAGATTCAACACAAAGTCGCCGATTGCGCATGCACGAATGATCAGCGTTCTGCTCATGTTTCGCTGAACGTCGCCGAAATCCGCAACAGGCGTGGTTTCAAGCGGTATACGCCTTGACCTCTGCGCCTGATCCCGCGTAGAATACCCTCAGTCTGTTCGGTGGGATATGGATATATTCGAGATAGGCGATAAGGTTGTTTACCCCAATCATGGGGTGGGAATAATTGAAAAAATTTCAAATCGTTTGATTCAAGGCAAGTTTGAACGATTTTATCTCCTTCGAATATGTTCAAACGACATCCTGGTGATGGTGCCCACCGCCAATGCCGGGGACGTCGGGCTTCGTAAGATCATTGAACGCCGCGACGTCGAACAACTTCTTTCGTTCCTCAGTAGCAATCAATTTTTCACCCAAAAAGACTGGAAAGACAGATTTAAGGAAAACTCGGAGAAAATGCGCTCTGGATCGATTTTCCATGTCGCCGAAGTTTTCAAAAATCTCGTTTACCTCAGTAGGGTTAAACCCTTATCTTTCCGCGAAAAGCGTATGCTTGACCGCGCTCGATTCCTGCTGATTTCCGAGCTGTCGACCGTTTTGAATCTGGCCGAACTGGAGATCGAGGATCGTATCGAAAAAGCCGTCACGAAGGCGTGCGGCAAAGTTCCTGTAGCCTAAACCCAGGCCTTGATGCTGACGTTTTTAGTTCTACCTTTGTTCGCCTTTTTCCTGCTGGCCGCATTCTTCTCCCTTTCAGAAACCGCCATCTTCGCCAGCAATCGGTACAAGCTCAGGCATTTAGCATCTCAGGGCAACAAGCCCGCCCAAAAGTTGACCGCATGGCTGGAGACACCCGACAGGCTGCTGGCGACGCTTCTTCTCGGAAACAATTTCGCCAATATTGGCGCCGCCACCGTTTCGGCCGCAATTGTTTCCCGTTTTGTTCGTCGGCCGGAGCTTGTGGATCTCGCCCTGGCCGTGGACACGGTTTTCCTGACCATCGTGATGCTGCTCTTCTGTGAGCTCGGACCCAAAACGCTGGCTGCTCGATATCCGGAACAGATCGGACTTCGGACCGTTCTTCCCATTGAGATCTGCATGCGGCTGTTTTATCCGGTGACCAGGCACGGGCTCAAGATTGCTGGATTTTTCTTCCGAGGGGTCCCGAACAACCCCGAATCGCTAAGCAACACCGCTTCCGACGCCGAACTACGGGCGCTTCTCAATACCAAGCGGCACGAGCATGCGGGGATGCTTGAACGGGTACTTGAGTTCTCCGAGCGCCCGGTCAGAGATGTAATGGTGCCGCGGATGGAAGTGACGGCGATCGAGATAGGTACACCCCTTGATGAAATCGTGCTTGTCGTGGAAAGCACTCGATACTCGCGATTCCCCATCTACCAGGGTGGTTTGGACAATGTCCATGGGATTCTGCACGGCAAAGACCTGATGCCTTATTTGCATTTTCCAAAGACGTTCCGGTTGTCTCAGTTGTTGCGCAAGCCCGTCTTCATCCCGGATACCGCCCGTCTCAACAGTGCCGTCCGGCTCCTTCAGAAAGCTCAAACCCACCTCGGCATCGTGGTGGATGAGCACGGTGGCGTCGAAGGTATCGTGACAGTGGAAGACTTGAGCGAGCAGATCGTAGGCGAAATTCAGGACGAGCACGATGTGGAAGTGGATTCCCTGGCACCGCACATCGACGGCAGCATCCGGATCGACGCGAGTATCTCGGTAAGAGAGCTCAATGAACGTCTGTCGCTAAACATTCCAGAAACCGGACACTATGTCACACTGGCAGGATTTCTGTTGGCTCAATCGGGACGGCTGATGAAGGAAGGCGAGGAGGTCACATTTGAGGAGAGCACCTTCCGGGTCGAGCAGATGATTTCCCGCCGCATCATGCGCGTCCGGATGACGCGGATGGTGACCGAAAAGACGGAAATCTAGCGAAATTTGCTAATCCCTGTAGACGACCTCATCCAACCACTCAAAGAACCCCGGAAAGGAGATCCGCACGCATGAGGGGTCCTGGATGGTGACTGGCTCTACGGCGATAAGCCCTGCCACTGAGAACGCCATAGCGATACGGTGATCTCCGAATGAGTCTACGGTACCGCCTCGAAGTGTTTGGTTCCCAGGGATCAGTAATCCGTCGGGGAATTCCTGCACCTGAGCGCCTAATCTCTGAAGGTTCGTAGCGACTGCGCGAATCCTGTCGCTCTCCTTCTTACGCAATTCCGCAGCATCATGTATCCGGATGCCCTGGCGAGTGCGAGTCCCGAGGATCGCCAGTATCGGAATCTCGTCAATGACATTCGGAATCCATGAGCCTCCAATGTCCATTCCTGAAAGTTCTGAGGTTTCCACGGTGATCTCGCCAATGGGCTCCCCGCCGGTGGGAGCTAACTGCGAAATCAAGATCCTCGCCCCCGTCTGTTGCAGCAGACTGAGAAATCCGGATCGGGTGGGATTTAAACCCACACCCGTCAACCGGAGCTTCGAGTCAGGAACACATAACGCGGCGGCGATCAGAAATGCTGCGGACGAAAGATCACCCGGAACAGAAAACTCTTTTCCCTGAAGCGCCTTTCGGCCTTCTATCTTAATTTCGCCGGCGTCAACGTGGATGTGCGCTCCGAATTCAGATAAAGCGATTTCAGTGTGATTCCGGGTGGCCACCGGTTCGTGGACTTTGGAAACACCCGCTGCCTGAAGGCCCGCCAGCAACACGGCCGACTTTACTTGCGCGCTGGCGGTCGGCATGGTGAAAGAAATCGCGCTCAGCGGTCCTCCTCGGATCGTGAGGGGAAGGTAATTATCGTCGCGAGCCTCCACAATGGCCCCGAATCGCCTCAGAGGGTCGATAATGCGCTTCATGGGGCGCCGCGAAAGTGAATCGTCCCCAACCAGAGTGGATTCAAATGGAAATCCGGCCAGGACTCCACTCAACAAGCGAGCTGTCGTCCCGGAATTTCCCGCGTTCAACTGGCGCCTGGGCGCCTCAAAGCCTTCCAGACCGCGGCCTTCGACCAGGACAGTCGACCCTGTGTGCAGGATCGGCGTTCGAAGCTGTTCAAGGCATTCCAGCGTGCTTTGACAGTCCTGGCTGGCTGCAAAGTTGTGGATAATGGTGGTCCCCTCGGCGATGGCGCCAATCATTGCCAGCCGATGGCTGATGGACTTGTCACCGGGTACCCGAACAGATCCTTGGATTCGCGCCGCCGGCGCGATCTCCAGGCGCTCCGCATGGTTCATTGGATTCAGATTAGCATGGTCATTGACTTTTGAAAAAACCTCGTGTTAGTAGAGGATTAATGAGTCCAAAGGCGCCCAAGAGTTTTGCGCTGACAATTCCGAGCCGGCTCGACGAAATGGTGACCGTCCATGCACTGGTCGGAGAAGCGATAAAGGAATACAGGCTCAGCGACGAATTGGCCCACTGGATCGAGCTCACGATTAGCGAATCGATGATCAACGCTATCCAGCACGGTAACAAATCCGATCCGACCAAAGAGGCCAGCCTCCAAATATCCTCCGATGGCAACATGATCGAAATCATAGTTGAAGATGAGGGAAGAGGCTTCACACTGGACAAAATCGCGGACCCTACCGACGGGGCCAACCTGCTGAAGCCGAGTGGCCGGGGAATCTTGATCATTCGATCTTTTATGGATGAGGTCGTTCTATCCCAGCGTGAGGGTGGCGGAAGCAGGCTTCGGATGGTGAAGAAACTTCGTGGAGACGATCGCCAATGAGCATGGTTCTCAATCCCCGCCGTCTGGATGACATCACGATCCTCGACCTCAGCGGCCGAATTACCATGGGTGAGGGCGCCCGGATCCTCCGCGATCGGATCCAAAAGCTTCTCGGCGCCGGCGAGCGAAAGTTTCTTTTAAATCTTGCCGACGTCGACTACATCGATAGCTCGGGCCTTGGCGAACTCGTAAGCTCCTTCACGACAGTGCGGAACCAGGGCGGCCAGCTTAAACTCCTCAACCTGACGCGCCGCGTGCAGGATCTGCTGCAAATCACAAAGCTTCTCACCGTTTTCGACGTGTTCAATAACGAAGCGGAAGCCCTGAAGACCATGAAGTAGCGGAACTACACTGGAGTCAACGTGGACTCGCCTGATTCTGAATCCATGGCTGGTGGCTCCAGGTCCAGTTCCAGCGCCGGAAATGGCCGCAGCACCTCAACAAACTCCTCGACCGGATGACCGAACGTCCGTAACGTCCGCCGGGCACTCGCAATGGCAGCGGCCCTCAGCAACTGTGCATTTCGTGTGGTTCGCTCGATCCCGGGGCCGCTTTCATCAGGACAAATCGTCGCGATGTTGATGCCCGCCGGACCAGATTGCCTGCCGAATGCGATATCCCGGGCGCCGTTCGAGCGAAGGTGCGTATTGCAGAAAGCCTTCATGATCGCGCCGTTGCCGCGCGCGCATCG
>Ga0066665_10000221_pt1 | contig 20228 bp, 16 predicted proteins | sample GraSoiAngelo_114_FD_75175 | JGI IMG/M metagenome (GOLD analysis project Ga0066665, IMG submission 75175) | Grasslands soil microbial communities from the Angelo Coastal Reserve, California, USA - 14_0903_13_40cm | ecosystem: Environmental > Terrestrial > Soil > Grasslands | place: USA...
ACCGCGGCCGTCCCACCCCCAATCACCATCACGGGCTTTCCCGCATAACGCTCCCGGTCCAGGTTCGCGGAGCGGCTCACCCCCCGACCCATGAGCTTCCGCTCGCCGGGGATCTCGAGCCAGCGACGCCTCAGCCCCGTGGCAAGGAGGAGCGTCCGGCCCCGGAACCGTTCTTTTCCGGATCGCACGGTCTTGGTACGCGCGGAGACGCGCACGACCGGGGATCCCACCAGGATCGATAGCTCCGCGCGGCGCGCCTCCTCGAGCACGAGCGATGCAAAGCGCGGACCGTCGCGCCCCAACGCGAGCGGGTAGTCGTCGATGGGCGCGTGGATCTCGTGCAGTTGTCCGCCGGGGAGCTGGAATTCCTCGAGGATGAGGTGCGTGAGTCCGAAGCCGCGCAGCCAGAGCGCCGCCGTGAGCCCGGTCATGCCGCCCCCCAGGATCAGGGCGTCAGTGGTGTCGGCGGACATCCTGTCTGGGTCTGGGGGCACCGGGGCCGCCACGCTTCGCCTCCGTCACGAAGAGCGCGCGCTGCTCCACCCCGCGCATCTCGAGACAGAGATGCCTGGCGCGGATCGTGACCTCGATCGAAGTGGGCTCGAGGTCCCGCTCGATCGCGTCGGCCACGGCCTGGGTGAGGCTCTCTTGCAGTCGAGGCACGCAGGAAAGCTCACGCACCAGCCGCGCGATGGCGCCGATCCCACAGATCCGGTCGCTCGGCATGTACATGACCGAGGCCGAGCCGAAGTAGGGGACGAGGTGGTGCGGGCACATGCCGTAGACCGGGATGCGCTCGAGTCGAACCGCCTCGCCCGGCGTGCCCTGGTAGCGCGTGGGGCGAAGGGGACCGGGCTCGCGCCGGAGCCCCGCGGTGCGCTCCGCCAGGAAATCCGCGGTGAGCTGCGCCGTGACGGTGTACTGGGGATCCCGGCGCGGATCGATGCCCATCGAGCGAAGGAATGCCGTGAGCGCCGCGACCGACTGGGGAGTGGCGGCCGCTCCGCTCCGCGCGTCCGCCGTGGTCTCCCGGTGGGCGGCGATTTCCTCCTCGTGGAGGTCCTCCTCGTCGACCACGACCTCCTGCACGCGCTCCTCGTGGCCGCCATGCTCCTCGTGGCTCCCGCGCTCCTCCGGCCGCTCCCGCTTCCCGCGCCTGCCGCGCTCCCCATGTCCGCGTCCGCCGCGCCGGTCCGACCGTCCGTTGTGCGGCCGGTCTCCGCGCCCCGCGGGCGGCGGCTGCGCACCCGCCTGCTCCGGCGCATTCTGCTCGCCGTCCTCCGGGAGCCCCTGGCCGTTGCCCGGGGTGTCCTGGCCCGGCGCGTGCAGGTCCCCTTGTCCGTGGCGCCCGCGCTTGCCTCTCCCGCCTCTGCGTCCTCTCGGGCTCATAGTCCCAGCGCCTCCGCTTCGGCCTGCAGGGCCGCCAGCACGAACGCGACGTGCTCCTCCAGCGGCACGCCCAGCGCGCGCGCGCCCTGCTCGATCTCGTCGCGGTTCACGGGGCGCGCGAAGCTCTTGGATTTCATCTTGCGCAGCACCGAATCCGGCGTCACCTCGGCCAGCGTCTTTCCCGGCTGGACCAGCGCCGTCGCGGTGATCATCCCGCAGAGCTCGTCCGAGGCGAAGAGCACCCTGGCAAGCGGGGTCGTGCGCGGCGTGCCCGTGTAGGCGGCGTGCCCCAGGATCGCCTCGATCACGGGGTCCGGAAACCCTCGCTCTCTCAGGATGGCACAGCCGAATCGGGGATGTTCCTCAGGGGTGGGGTGCTTCTCGTAGTCGAAGTCGTGGATCAGTCCCGTCGCGCCCCAGACGTCGGGGTTCTCGCCGAAGCGCCGCGCGTAGGCGCGCATCGCGGCCTCGACCGCGAGGGCGTGCTTTCGAAGACCCGGCGTCTCCGTGTGCTCGTGGAGAAGCGCCAGGATCTCATCGCGGGGCGGGAGCCCCTTCGTATGGGTACCGGCGAGTGCGTCCATGATCGCGCGCTCTGAGCGCGCGACCATGGTACCAGATTTCCTAGAGGTCCTTCTTCATGATGACGGTGGCGGTGAGCTGGGTCAGGGTCTCCGTGCCCTGGATGGGGAAGGCCGTGCCGTTGAAGATGACCCGCAAGCCCACCTGCGCCTTGTCGTGGGTCAGCGCCTCCGCCAGCGACGCGGACGCGTCGACGTGCGTGCTGACGTTGGTCACCTGTCCCGCGAGCAGCGTGAAGGGCACGTTCGCGATGGGGGTCGTCGTGAAGGGGCTGGACGAGTCGGCCGAGGCGATGTAGATCAGGAAACTGCCCGTGGCGGCGCCGCTCGTGTTGTCGAAGGAGGCCGCGATGTCCATGCTCGCGGCTACGGCGCGCGTCACGTCGCTCACGCCCTGGAGCAGGTTCAGGCTATCCGAGAAGACCTCGACCGTGTCGCTGGGTGCCGGCACGGGGATGTTGTAGCTCACGACCTTGGACGAGGGATTGAGGAAGCTCAGGATATCGACGGTCAGAATCAGGTTCCGGTTGCCGCAGCCCGCGAGCAGCGGCAAGAGGAGCGCAAACGGGATCAGTCGGCGCACGATAGGCCTCCTAGTACAAGGAGAGCGAAGCGGAAAGTTCCGCCCCGCGCTCACGGGAAATGTTGCGGCTGTTGGTCGCGATGGCCAGATCCAGTCCCAGCTTCCCGAAGCGGTAGCCTCCCCCGCCCGCGAACTGGGCCATCTGGTTCTGATCCCGGTAGATCCCGCTCCGGACCGCCCACATCCCGAACCAGAGCTCGGCGCCCGCGTGCATCGTGGTGCGGAGATCTCCATCCACGAGGTCCGCCGCGAGGGTCGTGCGGCCGATCCGCTTCGCGACGTTGATGGTCGTCGTGACCGGGATCCGGCTCGTGTACTTCTCGTCCTTCGCGACCACCGCGGTCGTGAACTGGTTCGTCACGTCGTCGTACAGATGGCGGCGCCGCGTCACGTTCCATTTGATCTGGCTGCCGAAATCGTTCAGCCCGAGGCCGAGCTCGAAGTTGTTCCAGTAGAGGACCGCGCCGAGGTCGGAGCCGATCCCGCTTCCCAGGCCCCCGCTCCCGCCGATCCCCGAGTTCCGGGTCTGCGAGTCCATGTCGATCGTGACCGGGTTGCTGCTCGCGAAGAGCGTGTCCCCGGTCGTGACACCACCCTCTCCGCGGGCGTCCCCGTAGGCCAGGCCCAGGAGGTACTTGGGCGCCGCGCCGAGGTAGAGCGCCGTGGCGCGGTTCTGCCGCGGATCGGTCGAGCTCTCCTTCGCGGGCGCCCGGTAGAGCGCCCGGGCGGCGTATCCCACCTGGAAGGCAATGGCGGCCTGAGCGCGTCCCTCGTCGGTCAATCCGTAGCGGGTGTTGCTGGTGAAGGGCTTGGCGTCACGGAGCGCGTCCCGGAGCTGGTTGCTCAGGGTGAGCTCGTTCCTTAGATGGACGAGCGACCCAATCTGGACGAACCCCTTCCCGAAGTTCCGGTGGATCCCGAAGAGATGCATGACCCCGCCCTGCTTCATCGAGTTCTCCGGAATCACGCGCTTCACGTCGGCGAGATCCACCTTCAAGGAATCCTGCGCGATGAAGATCGAAATGTCTCCGGAGACCTCTTTCGGTTTGACGAGCTGGATGGTGAGGGGCGGGTTCAGGAGCACGTTCGCGATCTTGTAGATATTGAAGAGGGAGTCCTTCGAGTCGTACACGGGGTGGTCGCTCAGGTACTGGATGAGTCCGAGCGGGAGCGGAATCGATCCCGTTCCGCCAGCCCCCTTCGGCACCGCGCGGAACGCAATGTTGGAGCCGCTGAAGTCGCCCACGTCGCTCGTCACCACGCCGCCCATCCCGAGCCGCCGCGCGTCCAGCGTCTGGCTCTCCGCGGTGCCGGCGAAAAGCGCGCAGGCGATCACGGCGATCGTCAGAGAAGTCACTTTGGTCATTGGAGTTATCCCCCGGATTCGCCTCGGGCGGCGGGCCTCCATGGCCGCGCCTTGGGCTCGGCCATGCATCGGCAATCGAAACGCGGTCCTTGAGCCGTGCACCATTTCGGTGATCCTGCGCATCGAACGGGCCGGAGGGTGGCGCGTTTGACCGTGCGGCAGCCTTGTGATAGCTTTCATTCGCTTGGCATCGCGGCAGTTAGAGAGCCGGAGCGATCCCCAGGCGTTCCCATCCATCCGCACCCGAGGCTACCCATCTCAATGACAGAGACCGAGCTTTCCAAGATCTACGACCATACCGAGGTGGAGCGCCGGTGGTACGACCACTGGGAGAAGGAGGGCTACTTCAAGCCCCGTGACGGCGACGCTCCCCCCTTCGTCATCCACATTCCGCCCCCGAACGTCACCGGCAGCCTGACGATCGGCCACGCATTCAACCACACCCTGCAAGATACCCTCACCCGGTGGCAGCGCATGACCGGGGTCCCCACGCTCTGGCTCCCCGGCACCGATCATGCCGGGATCGCGACCCAGAACGTGGTGGAGCGCAAGCTCGCGGCGGAAGGAAAGACGAGGCACGACCTGGGCCGCGAGGCCTTCCTCAAGGAAGTCTGGAAGTGGAAGGCACATTATCACGAACGGATCACCGCCCAGATGCGGCGCATCGGCGATTCGGTGGACTGGTCGCGCGAGCGCTTCACCATGGACGAGGGGCTCTCGCGCGCGGTCCGCGAAGTGTTCGTGTGTCTCTACAACAAGGGACTCATCTACCGCGGCAACCGGATCATCAACTGGTGCCCGCGATGCCTCACCGCGCTCTCCGACGAGGAAGTGGACCATCAGGACACGGACGGCAAGCTCTACCACCTGATGTATCCCATCAAGGGGACGCAGAAGCACATCGTGGTGGCGACCACGCGCCCCGAGACGATGCTGGGGGACGTGGCGGTGGCGGTGCACCCCAAGGACAAGCGCTACGCCCCGCTCAAGGGGAGATCGGCCATCCTGCCGTTCCTCCGCCGCGAGATCCCGATCATCTTCGACGAGACGGTGGATCCAAAGTTCGGGACGGGCGCGGTGAAAGTGACGCCGGCCCACGATCCCAACGACTTCGAGCTGGGCCAGCGGCACGGCCTGACCCCCATCGTGGTGATGAACCCCGACGCGACCATGAACGAGAACGCGGGGGATTTCCGCGGGCTGACGCGCGAGGAAGCGCGGACGCGCATCGTGGAGGCGCTGCAAGACCGGGGGCTCATCGCGCGCGTGGAGCCGCACCGCCACTCCATCGGGCACTGCCAGCGCTGCGACTCGGTCGTGGAGCCCTACCTTTCCCTCCAGTGGTTCGTGTCGATGAAGCCGCTCGCCAAGCCCGCGCTCGAGGCGATCGAGAAGGGGGAGCTGACCATCCTTCCTCGCCGCTGGGAGAAGGTGTACCTGCGCTGGCTCGAGGGAATCCGCGACTGGTGCATCTCGCGCCAGCTCTGGTGGGGGCATCGCATCCCGGTCTGGACCTGCGCCAAGTGCGCGGAAGCCATCGTGGAGGTGGAGGAGCCGACGCGCTGCCCGAAGTGCGGCGCGGGTGCTTTGGATCTCAAGCAGGACGAGGACGTGCTGGACACCTGGTTCTCCTCCTGGCTCTGGCCGTTCTCCACGCTGGGCTGGCCCGGGCAGACGGAGGATCTGAGGCGGTTCTATCCCTCGAGCGTCCTCATCACGGGCCCCGACATCATCTTCTTCTGGGTGGCACGCATGGTGATGGCCGGGTACGAATTCATGGGCAAGGCGCCCTTCCCGGTGGTGTACCTGCACGGAATCGTGCGGGACGCGCAGGGGCGCAAGATGTCCAAGTCGCTCGGGAATTCCGCCGATCCGATCGAGATCTCGGAGAAGTACGGCGCCGATTCGCTGCGGCTGACGCTGCTTCTGCTTTCGCCGCAGGGCTCGGACATCCATTTCTCCGAGGAGCGGGTGGACCTCGGGCGGCATTTCGCGAACAAGCTCTGGAACGCGTTCCGGCTCGTGGCGCCGCACCTCAGGGACTACACGCCGGACGAGCAGGCCGCGCGCCCGTTCCTGACCGACGCGGACCAGTGGATCCTGAGCATGCTGGGGACCGCCGTCCGTCAGGTGACGCGCGATCTCAAGTCCTATCGCATCGGGGACGCCGCGAAGGACATCTACGACTTCACCTGGCGCGAGCTCTGCGACTGGTACCTCGAGATGGCGAAGCCGCGTCTCTACGCGGGACCGGACGCTCCGGGCGCCTTGGCAGTGCGGTTCACGATCCACCGCGTCTTCAGCACCGTGCTCCGTCTCCTGCATCCCTTCATGCCCTACCTCTCGGAGGAGCTCTGGCACGCGCTGCCCGGGACGGAAGGGGACGTGTGCGTGGCGGAGTGGCCCGCGCCAGGACGCGCCTCGAACAAGGAGGTGGAGAGTAAGATTGAGCTCATGAAGGAAGTGGTGGGCGCGATCCGGAATCTCCGCTCCGAAATGAACATTCCGCCTGCCCGAAAGGCGCCGGTGCTGATCCGGGCTCAGGGGCCGGAAGGGGAGATCATCCGCGATCAGGCGGACCTGATCGCGCTCCTGAGCAGGGCGGAGCCCCTGGAAGCCGGGCCCGGGGTGAAGAAGCCGGCGGTGGCGGCCTCCACCGTGGTGCGGAGCCACGAGATCTTTCTTCCGCTCGAGGGGTTGATCGACGTGGAAACGGAGCGGAAGCGGCTCGAGCGCGAGCTGGACAAGGTCATGCGCGACTTCGACCAGTCCATGCGGAAGCTCCAGAACGAGGACTTCCTGGGTAAGGCGAAGAAGGACGTGGTGGAGCGCGAGAAGAACCGGCTGGAATCGCTCGGCGTGACCAAGGAGAAGCTGGAGCGGAACCTCGAGGTGCTGCGATGAGAGCGTGGGCTTCGGAAACGTTGACGGCGCTGTTCCCGGACCCCGCCGCGCGGAAGCTCGCGGTGAGGATCGCGCTCGCGCTCATGGTGGGGATCTGCGGCGCCGTGCTGGTTTCGGGGATTCTGGTCTTCGCCGCTTGGGCGGATACAATCCACGACGCAAAGACGGGTAAGACCTACTTCAAGGACGGACTGATCGATCCGCCCCCTCCCGAGCGGCCGATTCCGTATACGACCGCCACGGTCGCGGGGCGCGACGTCGCGGTCACCGTGTACAAGGACAATCTCGGCGTCGTGAAGGATCGCCGGCGCTTCGGGGTGCCTTCCGGCGAATCCGAGATCCGATTCACGGAGGTCGCGTCGCTCATCGATCCGACCTCGGTCCACCTGCGCCCCGCCGGGCGCGGGGGCGAGGTGGCGATCCTCTACCAGGATTACCGCTACGATCTCGCGAGCACGGACAAGCTGCTCGAGAAATACGTCGACCAGCAAATCGACGTCGCGACCAAGGACGATCAGGTGAAGCGTGGGACCCTTCTCGCCTTCGATCCCAGCTCGCTCGTGATCCAGGAGCCGGGCGGCAGCGTCTCGCTCCTGAATCGCGCCGAGGTGCGCCAGGTCGGAGTGCGCGAGCTTCCCAAGGGGCTCATCACGCGGCCGACCCTGGTCTGGCGCGTGCGCGCCACCGGCGGCGGGGAGCGCGACCTGGAAGTCTCCTACATGACCGGGGGCATGGACTGGCACGCGGAGTACGTGGCGGTGCTGGAGGAGAGCGGCTTGGCACTCGAGCTTCAGGGCTGGGCCTCCGTGGAAAACCACTCCGGCGCCACCTACGAGGACGCGAAGCTGAAGCTGATCGCGGGCACGATCCACCGCGCGCCGGTGGCGCGGCCCATGCCCTACGCCCTGGACGCGCGGATGATGAAAGCCGAGGGCGTGGCCCAGGTCGAGGAGCGCGGGTTCTTCGAGTATCACCTCTACGAGCTGCCGCAGCGGGCCACGCTCTCGAACAACGAGGTGAAGCAGGTCGGGCTCATGCACGCGACCGGGATCAAGGCGGTCCGGAAGTTCACCTACGACGGCTCCGTGGACCAGGACCACGTCCAGGTCCGGATGGAGTTCCAGAACGACGCCGCTTCGGGGCTGGGCATGCCCTTGCCCGAGGGGACCATCCGCGCCTTCCAGCGGGACACCGACGGCTCCCTGGAGCTCGTGGGCGAGGATCGCATCCAACATACGCCGAAGAACCAGACCGTCCGGGTGGCGATCGGGGACGCCTTCGACGTCGCCGCCGAGCGCAAGCAGACCGACGTCCGCCAGATCAGCTCCAAGGTGAACGAGGTCTCCTACGAGATCCTGCTCACGAACCATAGAAAGGATGCGGTGGAAGTCACCGTGATCGAGCACGCGGAAGGCCAGTGGGACATCGTCCGCTCGAGCGTCCCGCAGAAGAAGAAGGATTCGCGGACCTTCGAGTTCGCGGTCCGCTGCGAGCCCGAGAAGCCCGTCACGGTCGCCTATACCATCCGCACGCGACTCCCGTGATCCTCGAACGCGACCTTTCCCCGGCCGAATTCAAGCTGGTGGCGCCCTACCAGCCCCTCGGGGACCAGCCGCGCGCCATCGAGGAGATGACGGAGGCGCTGAAGCGCGGGGACCGCTACCAGACGCTGCTCGGCGTGACGGGCTCCGGCAAGACCTTCACCATGGCGAACGTGATCCAGGCCGCCGCGCGCCCGACGCTCGTCATTTCGCACAACAAGACCCTCGCGGCGCAGCTCTACGGCGAGTTCAAGAGCTTCTTCCCCGAGAACGCCGTCGGCTACTTCGTCTCCTACTACGACTACTACCAGCCCGAGGCGTACGTCCCGCAGACGAACACCTACATCGAGAAGGACGCCTCGATCAACGACGACATCGACCGCCTTCGCCTCGCCGCGACGAGCGCCCTTTTCGAGCGGCGGGACGTGATCATCGTGGCCAGCGTCTCCTGCATCTACGGATTGGGCTCACCCGAGGATTTCCGGCGCGAGATGCTGATGGTGGCGGTGGGGGACAAGATCACGCGCGAGGCGATTCTCCAGCAGCTGGTGCACAACCTCTACACCCGGAACGACGTGGATCTCAGGCGCGGGACCTTCCGCGCGCGCGGGGACGTGATCGAGGTCCATCCGGCCTACGAGGAGACCGCCGTCCGGATCGAGCTCTTCGGGGACGAGGTGGAGCGGATCGCGGTCTTCGATCCTCTGACCGGCCGGAGCCTGAAGCCGCTCCCCCGGGCCGCGATCTACCCGGCGAAGCACTTCGTCACGACGCCCCTCCGGCTCAAGGAGGGGACGCGGCTCATCCGCGAGGAGCTGGAGCAGCGCCTGGCGCAGTTCCGCGCCGAGGGAAAGCTCCTCGAGGCGCAGCGGCTCAAGATGCGCACGGAGTACGATCTCGAGATGCTGAACGAGATCGGCTACTGCTCCGGCATCGAGAACTACTCGCGCCCCCTCTCCGGCAGGAAGGCCGGGGAGCGGCCGCAGTGCCTGATCGACTACTTCCCCGAGGATTTCCTCCTCATCGTGGACGAGTCCCACGTCACCATCCCGCAGATCGGGGGCATGTACGAAGGGGATCGCTCCCGGAAGCAGGTGCTGGTGGACTACGGATTCCGGCTGCCGTCGGCGCTGGACAACCGGCCCCTCCGCTTCGATGAGTTCGAGCGGCTCACGGGCCAGGCCCTCTTTATCTCCGCGACGCCCAGCGAGTACGAGCTGAAGAAGTCGGGCGGCGTGATCGTGGAGCAGATCATCCGGCCCACCGGCCTCATCGATCCCAGGATCGCGATCCGTCCCACCAAGGGGCAGATCGACGATCTCCTGGAGGAGATCAAGAAGCGCGTGGACGTCGGGGAGCGCGTGCTTGTGACCACGCTCACGAAGCGTATGGCGGAGGACCTGACCGAGTACCTATTCCAGGCGGGCGTGAACGTTCGCTACATCCACTCCGACATCGACGCCATCCAGCGCGTGGAAATATTGAGATCCCTGCGCCTCCAGAAGGTGGACGTGCTGGTGGGGATCAATCTCTTGCGCGAGGGACTGGACCTGCCCGAGGTCTCGCTGGTGGCGATCCTGGACGCCGACAAGGAGGGATTCCTGCGCTCGGAGACCTCGCTCATCCAGACTTCCGGCCGCGCGGCGCGCCACGTCAACGGCCAGGTGATCCTCTACGCGGATCAGATGACGAAGTCGATGCAGCGCGCCATCGAGGAGATGAACCGCCGGCGTGAGGCGCAGGTGCACTACAACGAAGAGCACGGAATCACGCCCCAGACCATCGTCAAATCGCTCGACGAGGTGCTCCGGAGCACCGCCGTGGCGGACGCCGCCCAGCCGGTCGTTCCCGAGGACCTCCTCCCGAGCGATGCGCTTCGCCTGGATCGTGAATCTCTGATCGAGCTGCTCGAGCGGGAGATGCTCGCCGCGGCGGCTCGTGAAGAATTCGAGGTGGCCGCTTCCCTGCGGGATCGCCTCGACGAACTCCGGCTGGAAGCCGGAAAGGAGCGTTCGGATGCGCCTCGAATCGATCGCCGCGCCTCTGGTCCGGATCGCGTTGACCGAGGACATCGGCGGGGGGGACGCCACCACAGAAGTCGTCGTTGACCCGAAGGCCCGCGTTCGCGCGCATATCGAGGCGCGCGGCAAGGGGATCCTGGCGGGGAACGCGGTCGCACAGCTGGCCTTCGCGGAGCTGGATCCCGAGGTGGAGATCGACTGGGTCGTCGCCGAGGGTACGGAGGTCAAGTCGGGCGTCCGGATCGCCGAGATCCGCGGCCGCGCGCGCGCGATCCTGAGCGCGGAGCGGGTCGCGCTCAATTTCCTGCAGCGGCTGTCGGGCGTCGCGACGCTGACCCGCGCCTACGTCCGGGCCGTCGAGGGCACGGGCGTTCCGATCCTGGATACGCGGAAGACGACGCCCAGCCTCCGCATGCTCGAAAAGCACGCGACCGCGGTCGGCGGCGCGCTCAATCACCGCTTCGGGCTCTTCGACGGCATGCTCATCAAGGAGAACCACGCCAAGGTGGCCGGCGGGCTGACCCGCGCGGTCGAGAAGGCGCGCGCCCGCTCCCTCGGGCTTCCGGTGATGGCCGAGGCGCGCACCGTCGAGGACGCCGAGCTGCTTGCGACGCTGGGCGTGGACCGTATTCTCCTCGACAATTTCACTCCCGCACAGGTCGCGATGGCGGTCCGGCGAATCCGGGCCCTGGCCAAGGCGGGGAAGCTGGAGCCCGGTCCCGGCGCCTCGAGCGCACGAAAGGGCGGCTCCGGGAAGGCGGGGGGCGGGACCGCCGTGGCTTCCCCGGAGACCCTGCCGGAGATCGAGGTCTCGGGCGGGATCCGCCTCGAGAACGTTCGCGAGTTCGCGATCCCGGGAGTGAAGTACATCTCGGTCGGGGCGCTCACGCATTCCGCCCCCTCACTCGACCTCTCGCTCCTGGTGGTCGATGTCATCTGAGCGGCGCCCGATGCCGCCCCCCGCGCGGTGCCGGTCGTGGAATCGGATCTGATCCGCACAGCGCGCGGGATGCGCTTCCTCGGCGTCCCCGCCGAGTTCCATGAGAGCCTTGGGTCCACGAACGACGAAGCCTTCCGCCGCGCCGAGGAAGGCGCTCCCGAAGGGCTGGTCGTGCTCGCCCGCCACCAAACCGCGGGCAAGGGCCGGCTTGGGAGAACCTGGTTCGACCAACCCGACCGCTCCCTGATGTTCTCCATCCTCCTCAAGCCCACGATTCCGCTGCCGTCGTATTCCCTCCTTTCGCTCACGCTGGCCAGTAGCATCGCCGCTGCGGCATCGATGCTGGCCTCGGCCATCACGATCAAATGGCCGAACGACGTCCTTCAGGACGGGAAGAAGTTCTGTGGTCTCCTGGCGGAATCGCGCGCGCTCCGTCCCGGCGATCCCCCCGTGCTCGTTCTGGGCGCGGGGATCAACGTGGGCTACAGCGAGGAGGACTTTCCGCCGGAGTTCCGGGCGACCGCCACCTCTCTGACGACCCGTGACGGATCGCGTCCGGACATGGGGGGGCTCCTTTCCAAGATTCTCGGGCACTTCGGCCATGAGCTCGCGATGCTGGAGGAACGAGGGATGATCGACCTCCTGAGATTCCTGGGATCGCGCATGCCGAAGCCGGGTTCCCCGGTGAGGGTCGTATTGCCCGATCGAGTCGTGGAAGGGGAGTATGTGTCGCTCACCGTGACGGGAGCCCTCCAGGTGCGAAATGCGAGCACGGGCGCCGTGGAGACATTGACCGCCGGGATCATGCAGTGAAGTGTCCCGCCTGCGGCCACCTCGAGGACAAGGTGATCGACTCCCGCTCCGCCAAGGAGGGTCAGGCCATCCGCCGCCGCCGGGAGTGCCTGGCCTGCCAGCGGCGCTTCACCACCTACGAGACCGTGGAGACGACGCCGCTCCTCGTCATCAAGAAGGACGGAAGGCGGGAGCCCTTCAGCCGCGAGAAGATCCTGAACGGGCTCCTGCGCGCGACGGAGAAACGCCCCATCCCCGCGGAGCGGATCCACGCGCTCGTGGACAAACTGGAGGCGGAGCTGATGCAGAAGGGCCAGGATGAGGTCCACTCGAGCGAGATCGGCGAGCGGGTCATGGCCGAGCTGCACCAGCTGGACGAGGTGGCCTACGTGCGGTTCGCTTCCGTGTACCGGCATTTCAAGGACCTGAACCAGTTCCTGGAAGAGCTGCGTTCGCTGCTCAAGTGATCCCGGAACGGTCCATGACGTTCCTCGAGCACGTCGAGGAGCTTCGCGCGGCCGTGTGGCGCAGCGTGGCCATCGCGGTGATCCTGATTGCCACGGCGTGGTTTTTCTCGGGGCGCCTGCTCGACGCCCTGATCCTCTACCTGCTCCGCGGGCAGAAGGCGCTCGCGCTCTCCCCGACCGAGGCCTTCTCGGCGCGGATCGAGGTGGCGCTCTGGACGGGGGGCGTGGTGGCGCTGCCGTACGTGATGTTCGAGCTCTGGCGTTTCGTGGCGCCGGGGCTCAAGAAGACGGAGCGGCATTTCGCGGTTCCCTGGATGGTCGCTTCCGCGGTGCTCCTGTACCTCGGCATCGCGTTCGCGATCGAGCTCCTCCTGCCCATGATCGTGAGGATGCTCCAGTCCTTCGCCACCGGGCAGATCGAGCCGCGCATGTCCCTGCTCTCGCTCCTCCACTTCTCCGTGAAGATGGCGGCGGGATGCGGGCTCCTGTTCCAGCTCCCCCTCGTGCTCTGCCTGCTGGCCTGGTTCGGGATCGTCTCGCCGGGCGTGCTGGCGCGGCAATGGCGTCACGCCGTCTTCTTCATCGCCCTCGCCGCGGCGGTGGTCACTCCGGGTGACGGTCCCTCCATGCTCGTGCTCTCGGCTCCGCTCGTGCTCCTGTACTTCGTCAGCCTGATCCTGGCCTGGGCCATCTGGCGCAGCCGCTGGAAGGACCGGCACGAGCCGGGCTGGCTGGGGTAGGAGGCTCGAATGCTGCTCGCGATCGACGTGGGGAATACCGAGGTGACGCTGGGGCTCTTCGACGGCCGCCGGCTGACGCGTTCCTTCCGCCTGAGCAGCGAGACCCGCCGCACCGCGGACGAGATCTCTCTCGCGCTGACCCAGATCTTCCCCGAGCTGGCGCGGCGCGGGGAGCACGCCGCGGTTCTGGCGTCGGTCGTGCCCACCGCGACGGCCTCCTTCCTCGAGGCGGCGCGGAAGGTCTGCGGCGTCGAGCCGCTCGAGGTCTCCTCGCGGATCCCGACCGGGGTCGACGTGGAATACCGCGATCCGCAATCCGCGGGGGCGGACCGGATCGCGAACGCGGCGGCGGCGCTGGCCCTGTACGGCGCACCGGTGGTCATCGTGGATTTCGGGACCGCGACCACCTTCGACGTGATCCTGCGCGAGCGGCGCTACATCGGAGGGGTGATCGCACCGGGCATCGTGACCGGAGCGGAGCATCTGATCCGGCGCGCCGCGCGGCTTTCGGCGTTCGAGCTGAAGCCGCCCCCACACGTGGTGGGCCGGAGCACGGAGGAGAGCCTCCAATCGGGCGTCTATTACGGCGCGGTGGGCCAGGTGGACGCGATCGTGCGCCGCATCGCCCAGGAGGAGCGCATCAAGCCGCGGGTGATCGCGACCGGGGGGCTGGCACCGATGATCGCGAAGCACTCGGAGACGATCGAGAAGGTGGACCCCGACCTCACGCTCCACGGGCTCCGGATCATCCAAGAGATGAACGGGGGCGCCGGTCCCGCCAAGCCCAAGAAGCGGCGCGAATAACGCGAACTCCGACGCTCAGGAAGGATGTTGCACCCGGGAATCCGGTTCGGGTACATTCACGACGATTAGCACTCGTTTGGGTATAGTGCCAATACACCGTTCGACGAGTCCGGCGACGCCCGAAGCGGCGCCGGCCAGGCAAGGAGGAAGGGAGACTCATGGCGAAGCAGCTGCAGTTCAATTCCGCGGCGCGGGACGCGCTCCAGCGCGGCGTGGACAAATTGGCGAACACCGTGCGGGTGACGCTCGGACCTCGCGGCAGAAATGTCGTCCTCGACAAGAAATTCGGGGCGCCGACCATCACGAACGACGGCGTCACGATCGCGAAGGAGATCGAGCTGGAAAACCCCTACGAGAACATGGGGGCCCAGCTCCTGAAGGAAGTGGCCACGAAGACCCAGGACGTCGCGGGGGACGGCACCACGACCGCGACCGTGCTCGCGCAGGCCATGGTGCACTCGGGTCTCCGTCTGGTGACGGCGGGCGCGAATCCCATGTTCCTGAAGCGGGGCATGGATCGCGCGGTTCAATCCGTGATCGCGGAGCTGAAGAAGCAATCCAAGCCGATCAAGACGCCCGCCGAGATCGCCAACGTCGCCACCATCTCCGCGAACAACGATCCGGAGATCGGGAAGCTCATCTCCGAGGCGATGGAGAAGGTGGGGAAGGACGGCGTCATCACGGTGGAAGAGGCCAAGAGCCTCGACACGTCCCTCGAGACGGTCGAGGGGCTGCAGTTCGACCGCGGCTATCTCTCGCCCTACTTCGTGACCGATCCGGAGCGCATGGAGGCCGTGCTCGAGGACGCCTACATCCTGATCCATGACAAGAAGGTCGCGTCCATCAAGGACATCATTCCCATTCTCGAGAAGGTGTCCCAGGTCGGAAAGCCGCTCCTCGTCATCGCGGAGGACATGGAGGGGGAAGCCCTGGCCACCCTCGTCGTGAACAAGCTTCGCGGCGTCCTCAACATCTGCGCGGTGAAGGCGCCCGGGTTCGGCGACCGGCGGCGGGCCATGCTGGAGGACATCGGGATCCTGACGGGGGGCCGCCTGATCACGGAGGAAGCCGGCCTCAAGCTCGAGAACGCCATCCTCACGGATCTCGGCCGGGCCAAGCGCGTCGTGGTGGACAAGGACAACACGACCATCATCGAGGGCGCGGGCAAGAAGACCGACATCAAGGCGCGCATCGACCAGATCAAGAAGGAGATCGAGGATTCCACCTCGGACTACGACAAGGAGAAGCTCCAGGAGCGTCTCGCGAAGCTCGCGGGCGGCGTGGCGGTGGTCCACGTGGGCGCCGCGACCGAGATCGAGATGAAGGAGAAGAAGGCGCGCGTGGAAGACGCGCTCGCCGCGACCAAGTCGGCGGTCGAGGAAGGGATCGTGCCCGGCGGCGGCGTGGCTCTATTACGCGCCCAGCCGGCCCTCGCCTCGCTCGAGGCGAAGGGGGACGAGAAGTCCGGGATCGACATCGTATCCCAGGCGCTCGAGACGCCCGTGAAGACGATCGCCTCCAACGCGGGAGCCGAGGGCGCGATCGTCGTGGAGCGCCTGAGGACCCAGAAGGGGGCGATGGGCTACAACGCCGCGACCGGCCAGTACGAGGACCTGCTCCAGGCCGGCATCGTGGATCCGACCAAGGTGACACGGTCGGCGCTCCAGAACGCCGTCTCGATCGCCTCCCTCGTGCTCACGACCGAGGCGGTGATCACGGACGCGCCCGAGGAGGAGAAGCCCAGCATGCCGGGCGGCATGGGAGGCATGGACTAAGCTGCGTTCGCTGAGAATCGGGGCCCCCGGAACGGCGCTCTGGGGGCCTTTCTCTTTGGCCCCCGACTCAGGCCCCGACCGGCTACCTCAATGCTGGTATGGAAATTGCCCTGATTGGATCGATAATCCGGACTCGTACCGATCTGGTGGACCTGGGGGGCACGCTTGGCTTTCGATACGCTGACACTCGACCGGCAAGAGCTTGTGCTGAAACGAGCAGAGCCGATCGCCCCTTACACGACCTTCGGCATCGGCGGCCCGGCGGACGTCCTCGTGGAGGTCTACACCGAGCGCGCGCTGCAGCAGGTCGTGCGGGAAGCAATCTCCACCCGCACGCGGTGGCTCCTGATCGGCGGCGGCAGCAACCTCCTCGTCGGTGACACGGGCTTCCGTGGGCTCGTCATCGTGAACCGGATCGAACATCTGTCCGTGAACGGCGTACGGATCGTCGCGGGCGCCGGCGCGGACCTGGGCGAGGTCGTCGAGGCGGCGCGCGAGAACTCTCTCTCGGGGATCGAGTTCGCGATCGACATCCCGGGCACGGTCGGCGGCGCGATCCGGGGCAACGCCGGCGCCTTCGGAAGGTCCGTGGGGGACATCTCGACCCGCGTCCGGCTGCTCGAGGGCACCGAACTGGTGGACCGCACCCCCGCGGAGCTGGGTTTCGCCTACCGCCACAGCAACCTCAAATTGAACGACCACATCGTCGTCGAGGCGGAGTTCCAGCTCCAGCCGGGCGACCGCTCCGAGATGGACCGCATCATGGGACAGCACGCCGCCCAGCGCGCGCGCCGGAAGGAGAAGGGGCTCCACACGGCGGGCTGCTTCTTCAAGAACCCCATCCTGGCCGACGGACAGAAGGTCGCGGCCGGGCAGCTGCTCGAGGCCGCCGGCGCGAAGGAGATCCGCGAGGGCGGGGCCGGCGTCCACGCCTACCACGCCAACTACATCGTGAACCACGGAGGCGCTTCGGCCACCGAGGTGCTCCGCGTGGCCCGCGAGATGAAGCGCCGCGTCGAGGAATCCGCCGGCATCACCCTCGAGGAAGAGGTCATGGTGGTCATGGACCCCACACGCGACGGAGCCGTCTAGCTCACCTCGCCTGGACCCGGCGGAATGGCACGCTGCTCCTCCAGCCTTGCGTTCATCTCACGCCGAATCCTTGCTGCTTCGCCATCGCCCGGCTGGAGGCGTTCCAGCCGGTCCGCGAAGCGGATGGCGACCTCGGCGTACTTCTTCTCCGCGAACCAGCGCATGAGCGCACGCATCGCGGTCGAGTCCGAGGCGGAGACGCCGAACGCCCGCAACGCCTCGGCGTCGTAGTTCCTTCCCGACGGCTGCTCCGCCAGGAGCGCGTGTAGATTATCGAGCGTGACCTCCCGCGGCAGGACCATGGTCGAATCCAGGATCGTCTTGGCCTCCGCGTCCCGTCCCTCCGAATAGAGGAACATCGCCGCCACGCGCCGGTGCGCGCTCTGGAGCCCCGCATTGATCTCCGGCAGATGGAGCATGATCGCTGCCGCCCTTCTCGCCTCTCCCGAGCCGGCAAGTCCCATCGCGTACGCCCGCATGGCCGTCTCGCAGGATCGATAGTCAGGACGCTTCCCGCTCGCGGTGCGCGCGACGAGGGTCACGGGATTGATATCGATCACGTCCCGGTCGCGCGTGATCACCGTCAGAACCTCCGGTCCCGCGGGCCTCCTGTCCCTCGCCTCGGGCCGGACCGCGCGAAGCGTGCGATCCCGGTACCAGAGCCTCAGAACTTGGAGATCGTACATGTGCAGGTAGATGCCGCCCGTTCCTCGCGCCTGGACCGAGAGCAGGACCCGGGTGTTGGGTCCGAACGACGGGTAGAGCCTGCGAAAGCCCCCCTCCACCTTCTCGAGCGCGGTGCTCACGACCCGGAAATTCGATTCCGTGAAATCCTGGGGATTCCGGATATCGCCCCGGCACCAGATCCCCAGCGCGAGGTACATGCCGGCCGCGAGGAGCCGTCCCCGGAGGGGAAGCCCGGCGAGGGATGCCCCCGCGACGATGGAGCTGCCGAGGGCCGGGAAGGCCGCATAGTACGGGGCCCACCCCCGGATCATGACCGACGTCAGGAAAAGCGGTCCCAGGCAGACCAGGGCGCCGAGGACGTAGACCCTCCTGCGGGGGATCGCGATGCTCTCCTCCGGTCCCCCCGGACGTGAATCGGTGAGACGGATCGCAACCACGGCCATGGCTCCCGCGGTCAGGAGGAGGAGCACACCGAAGGCAGGCCAGGTGGGCAGCGGGGAAAACGCCGGCAGATTGAGGAGCGTCGCTACGTATCTCCCGAGAGGAACGGGCCGGCGTTCCGGATGCTCGAGTCCGACGTAGCCGGTGGCCCCGCTCCGGAGGCCGCGCGAGAGAAGTACGCGGACGGCGGGGTGAATGGCTCCCCAGATCGCGACGAGCGCGGCGTACGCCGTCAGATGCCTCCCGATCCGGTACGGCTTCCGTTCCAGAATCCAATCGAAGAGGATGATCGCCGGAATGACCGCGAGGATCGTCTCCTTGGAGAGAAGCCCCGCGGCGACGGCGGCCAGCGCGGCGCCGTTCCTTCCCGACAGGCGAAGATGAAGGGCGATCAGGGTGAAGAGGATCGCGAGAAGATCCTGATCGCAGGAGATCCAGCCGGCCAAGGAGGGGATGGCTCCGAGCGCCGCGAACCAGAGCCCTGCCATCACCCCCGCCCGCTTCCCGGCGAGTCGCGAGACGAAGGAGCCGAGAAGAACGACGATCGCAAGGAGAAAGCCCAGATTGAGCGCGTGGCCCAGGGCCGGACCGCCGCGCCCCGCGAGATCCAGCACCGTGAAATAGACCCCGCGGGAGATAGGCCGGTAGAAAGGGTCGACCGGATTGGGCGCCCAGTCATGGAGCTGATAGAAGACGGCGTTCGTGAGGAAGTAGTAGTCGTCCCAGATGTAGGTGAAGCCCAGCGCGGGGATTGCGAGGATCGCGACCACGGCGGCCGGCAGGTAAGGCAGGTACCGACGGTACGGCTCGATCCAGGGGATCGCGCGCGCGATCGTCCGCTACCTCGCCCGGAGGAGAAGGACCGGCACCTTCACCCGGTGCTGCACCCGGATGGCGGTCGTCCCGAGGAAGATGTCCGCGATGGCGCGATGGCCGTGCGTGCTCATGGCCACGAGGTCGCAGCCGTGCTCCCGGACCCAGCGCACGATCTCCCGCGCGGGGTCGCCGTAGGCCAGCTCGGTCTCCGCGGGGATTCCGTCCGCGACGAATTCGGCGCGCACCGATTCGAGGTAGGCTTTGTCCTCGTCGATCTCGCGGCTGACGGCGTTCCCGCCGAACCACTGCGCCGCCCAGCCGGTGGCGACGTGGAGGAGCACGACCCGGCTCTGCATGAGCTTCGCGATGGGGCGGATGTGGGTCACGATCGCTCGATCCGTGGAGCTGGCGTCGAGCGGGATCAGGATCTTGCGGTACATTCCACCCCTCCCCGAGAGTCCGCTACCCGGCTAGCGCCCGACGATCACCTGCCACGCCTCCCGGAGCGACTCCGGAAGGCCTGCCACATCCATCGACGTGATGACGATCGCGCTCACCCAGCCCGCGATGAGGAGCGCCAGTCCGGGCCGCCATTTCCCCATGAGCTTCCGCGAGCTGGTGAAATGTAGCAGGGGGAACATCGCGAGTGGTAGCTGGAGCGCAAGGATCACCTGGCTCAGCGTCAGGAGATCGGTGACGCTGCCTTCGCCGCGGACCCCGATGATGAAGATGGCCGGCAGGATGGCGATCAGCCGCGTGATGAGCCGGCGCACCCAGGGTCTGATCCGCCAGTGCATGAAGCCTTCCATGACGACCTGGCCGGCGAGGGTTCCGGTGATGGTGCTGCTCTGGCCGCTCGCCAGGAGGGCGACCACGAAGAGCGTGCTGGCGAGCGCGGTGCCCAGGAGGGGGGCCAGCGTCAGGTGCGCGATGCGGATCCAGTCGCTGTCGGGGCTGAAATGGACGATCTCGCCGCCGGGGAGCGCGACGCCGGTCTTCCCGAAGAAGACCAGGGCGGCCAGGACCAGGATCGCGGCGTTCACGAGAAACGCCACGGCGAGCGCGGCCACGGAATCGATGGTGTTGAAACGGATGGCCTTCTTCATGGAGGGCTCGTCGCGCTGGAAGCTCCGGGACTGGACGAGCGCCGAATGGAGGTAGAGGTTGTGGGGCATGACGGTGGCCCCGATGATCCCGATGGCGACGTAGAGCATTCCCTTCTCGCGGAATCCCGGCGTGAAGAGGGCGGCCGCCAGCTCGGGGAAATAGGGGCGCGTCTGAGGCAGGAC
>Ga0066665_10000226_pt1 | contig 20095 bp, 18 predicted proteins | sample GraSoiAngelo_114_FD_75175 | JGI IMG/M metagenome (GOLD analysis project Ga0066665, IMG submission 75175) | Grasslands soil microbial communities from the Angelo Coastal Reserve, California, USA - 14_0903_13_40cm | ecosystem: Environmental > Terrestrial > Soil > Grasslands | place: USA...
GCCCGCTGGTCGCCCCATTGCGGGTGATCGTGAGCCAGCAGATCGCGGCGCCTACCGGTACGGCGGCCGACGTCCCAGTGCAGCTGTACCGCGGCGCCGACCCCCAGCCCGGCGTCGAGCTGCTGCTGCGCGGTGCCAGCGCGATCCCGGGCGGCGCCACGCAGGATCCCGTCGCCATCACCGACTGGCGCGGCGTCGCCACCTTCCACGTGCTCGCGGGCAACACCCCAGGGACGTACCGGCTCACGGTCGCGATGCCGAACGGTCCGCCGCTCGGGCCCACCACGCGGATCGATTTCATCACGACACCCGTCCCCGCGCCGCCGCCCCCGCCCCGCCCTGTCGTGTCGGACGGCCTCACGCGGTTCACGCAAGGCCTGGATCTGCACGGCACCGCCGGCGCCGCGCTTCCGGTACCGCTGGTGCTGGAGGTGCGGGACACCACGGGCGCGCCGTTCGTGGGACAGATGGTCACGCTCACCGCGAGCGGCGGCACCGTCGATCCCGCGGTGGCGACGACCGACCGCACCGGTAAGGTGCAGGTGCACGTGACGCTGGGTGAGCGCGCCGGTCCTGTCGTCGTGACCGCGAAGGTGGGACCGCTCACGCGCACGGCGACGATGTACGCCGATCCCGGACTGGCGCGCGACCTGGTGCTGGAGCGGGGCGGCACGCCGCTCAGCGGGCAGCTGACGCTCGCGTCGCGCGACACGGTCGTGTTGCGGGTGACGGCGCGCGACGCACACGGCAACCGCACGCCGCTGGACGCCTTCGCGGCCACGACCACCGGCCGGGTCGTGGAGCTGCGCTCCGCCGTGATGGCCGAGTCGGCCGCGGTCGTGACGTTGGCGCCCCGCAGGACCGGGACCGGTGAGCTCGACCTCTCGGGCTCGGGCGTGCGGTCGCGCGTGAGCGTCAACGTGGCACTGAGCGGTGGACCGCCCAGCGCGTGGGCGATCGGCGCGCGCTCGGCCTGGCTGGGCTCGAACGACCCCTGGCTGGCACTGCCCAACCTCACGAGCGTGTCGGGCGTGGACTGGAGCGTGTTCGGGCGGCGTACCGTGGTCCCGGGCCTGTCACTCGCTGCCGGCGCGGCGGCGGGCTCGCTCAGCGCCGAGCGGACCGCCGGGAGCGCGTCGCTAGTGCTGTTCGAGGGATACGGGCGCGCCGAGCTGTCGCTGGTGCCGCGTGGCGTGGTGAGCCCGGTGCTGGCGCTGGGTGGCGGCGCGTATCGCCTGAAGAGCGCGGACGGGGGGGGGACGTTCTATCACACGAACGGGTTCTGGTCCGCGGGCGGCGGGGTGGACGTAGCCGTGTCGCCCAGCGTGACACTGGAGCTGCGGCTCGAGCGGCACTGGATGCGGGACACGAATCTCGGCCACGTGGCGACGCTGTGGCCGCTCGCGGCGGGGGTGCGGGCGGGGCTGTAGGGGTCTCGCCGCCCAATCCCCTTCTCCACAACTCAGTCCTCACCCCTTTGATCCCCTCTCCCTGCGGGAGAGGGGAGACTCAGTCCGTCCGTCGTCCCCCCTCTCCCGAGAGGGGGACAGGGGGTGAGGACCCGACGAGCGCTCTAGCGCTCTAGTGACTGATCGCGAAAAACCACGCCGCGATCACCGGGCCGCGCGGCCCCCGGCTGCCGGGCGCCGGCGCGGGTGACCCGGGCGGCGGCGGCCCGTACTCGGGCTGAAATAGATACGCCACGTGTTTCACCGGATCCACCGTGATGGTCTTGGCCCCCCGCATCGTGGTCACGGTAGCGAGCACGTGGTAGCGGTCGGGAGCATCCTCGTGCACCACGGTGACGTTGCTGTCGCGGCCGGCGGGAATGTAAATGAGCTTTTCCGCCGCGTCCCACCCCAGCGCGTCGACGCCGTCGCCGTTGGCGATCGTGGCGACGACCTTGCCGGACGCCGGATCCACCACGACCGACGTCTTGCCGCATCCGGAGAAAATCCGATTGGTGGCGCGATCATAGGCGATGCCGGTGGGGCCCTCGCACGGCGCCAGCGGCCACGACGCGACCACCGTCAGGCTCTTGTCGTCGATCACCTGGATGGTGCTCTTGCCCTCGTTGTTGACGAAGATCCTGCCCTTACCGTCGCTCGCCGCCCCTTCGGGCGAGTTGTCCTCGAGCTCGACCGTGCCGACGATGTCACCGCCCGCGGGATCGAGCGCGACCACGGTGCCGATCGGACGACTGTGATTGGTGAGGATGATGTGGCCGGAGAAGTCGTCGTACATGATGCCGTCGAGCCCGCCCGTGGACACGCGGATCTTCTTGATCACGGCGAGGCTCGCGAGGTCGAACATGGTGACGGTCGAGTCGCCGCCGTTCGTGATGAAGCCGTGATGCGCCCCGGGCACGAGCGCGATGCCGTGGGTGCGCGGCGTGTCGGGAATGTCGCCCAAGACCTTCCCGGTCGCGCCGTCGACCACCATGACGTGCGTGCCGCGCGACACGAACACCCGCCCGGTGCCGGGCTCGGCCGTGAGGTAGTCGGTGCCGCCGTCGCCGCCGATGCTGAACCGGGCGACCTTGAACGTCTGGGCCGGGCCGACACGGGGGAGCGCCGCGAGCGCGGCGCAGAGCAGGACCGCTGTGGCAGGTGAGCGACTGGTCATGAACCATCCTCGGTTGGGGGCGCGCTCTCAATATCGCCGTGGCGAGATGTTCTCCACAATCTCGTGCACATTCCCACCCACCGTTGCCCACACTTTGTGCAAACACGCGTGAACCGGCGGCGCGTGAGGTAACGCACGACGCGCGCCAGCCGGATGGGACATCGTAGAGGCCCGCGAGAACGACTGGCTCCGTGATCGAACAGCAGTGGGCTCGGGTCAAAGGCGCCGCCACCGGAGGAGGGTTGCGGCGGGGGGCATGGTACCGCGTGGTGCAGCTGTCGTCGCGCGAGGCGGTGGTCGCGGTCGACGCGCAGGAGGTGCGCCTGCCGCGCGGCGCGCTCGAGTTCGCGTCGGTGCGACCCCACACCTGGACCCTGGTGCCCACGCCGGCCAAGGCGCGCGGCATGGAGGTGCGGGCGGGTGAGCTGTACGCGGTGTGCCCGGGGTGCCGCACCCGGGCGCCGCTCGCCGGCAGCCCGCAGAGCCTGCGCTGCCCGCGCTGCAAGGACACGTATAAAGTCGGATGGGAGGAGTGGTTTATCAAAGGCAGACGGTAGTGCTCCTCACGTGCGCCCCATCACACGGCACCGTTGCGTCTCTGCCCCGTGGACTGCGCGCCGCAAGGAACCGACTCGCCGTCCCCAGGTAACCCGACGTAGGAGTCGTAACCTGGAGCAGAGCCATGCCGCAGCGTATTCATTTCGACGAGGGGCGACACCGGCCGCGACCCGTCTTGCGGTTCCTCCTGGTGATAGCCATCGCGTTGCTGTGCGCCGCCGGGTCGAGCGCGGCGCAGGTGGACGAGGTCGTCGCGGGCGCGAGCGGCAACGCGGTGCTCCGAGGGCCCTGGGTCACGGCGCCGTGGCGCAGGCCGCTGCCGCGGCTCGCCGTCTTCGTGCTCGGCTCGTTGGTCTACGAGCGGTTCGTGGACCACTCGGGCTGGAGTTGGGGTGATTTCAACCAACGGCTGGCGAGCTACCTCGTGGCTGAGGCGGCCGTGACGGGGGTGCGCTGGGTCGAGCGGAAGCGCGTGAGAGCGCCCTCCCCCGGGCCGGCTCTGCGAAGTCGGGGTGATCCGTGGTGTCTGAGAGAGCCACGCCGCGGAACGCTCGCGCCGGTCGTCCCGGGGCTGGTCGCACCCGATAGCTCGTGCGGCATGCCGTTGCGGCGGTAGGCTCACCCAATGTCCGCCGAAGGGTCCTCACCCCTTTGATCCCCGTTTCGGGTCCTCACCCCCTGTCCCCCTCTCCACAATGTGGAGAGGGGGAACGACGGATGGACTGAGTTCCCCCCCTCCCGAAGGGAGAGGGGGACAGGGGGTGAGGACCAAACCGGGGGAACTACCGAGGGAGAGGGATCACCGGGGTGACACCCCCGCCCACGGCGGGCTCGACAACGGCGGCTTGGGGCGATCGCCGGTCGGCCCCTTGACGGTGACGTCCTCGAACAGGAGCGACGGCACGACGTAGGACGCCGCGTAGCCCAGCCCCGCGCTCATCATCTGCAGGTTCATGCCCCCGCCCGAGCCGAACGCCGCGAACATGCCGCCGAAACTTTGAAACGGGCTGGTGTACACGGTGCGGGATTGCGACGCGGCCACGATGTCCTTGAAGCTCGCGGCCGTCACGCCCGACACGGCGCCGTTGCGGATCGGCTCTTCGTGCCCATCGGGAAACAGCTTCACGGCCACTGCCGCCTGCAACGCCGGCGACTCGTCGGCGTCCTCTCCCATGTCTCCCATGACGGCCAGGAGCTCCATCGGATCCGACAGCGCCAGGCTCGCCGGGTTCGCGAGCCGCCGCACCACGATGGCGTAGGGCCGGCCGCGGGCTGCGGCGCGCTTGAGCAGGTCCGCCCGCAGGGCCTGGTCGCTGACCCCCGAGTCGACCGTCACGACGAGGTTGCTCACGACCCCTCCCACGCCCCAGCGGTTGCCCGTGCTGTGGCGGATGCCGCGCACCGGCACGCGGGTGGAGAGCAGCGTCTGCAAGATGCCGTGGTCGACCAGTCGGGTCTCGCGCGCCGCCACGGCGTCGTCGTCCACGCGGTAGCCGCCGATGTAGTGTCCCTCGTAGCGCGTGAGGGTGGGATTGTCGACGACACTCAAGAACGTGGGGAGGACGCGCCCCCCGATCTGATCGAGAAACGGACTCTCGGCCCGGGCGGCGAACTGCTCCATCATGGGATTGGCGGCCATGGGCCGACGTGCGGCGACGAGCCGCGGCGCGAACACCTGATTGACGAGCTCGCCGGCGGCGTCACCCTCGAACAGCACCGGACCGTTGTACACCTCCGCCACCGGGGTCTGGCGCAGGCGCGTGAGGCGCGTCGCCAGGGCGCGCACGCTGTCGAGCAATCTGTCCCGGGCGGGGAGATCGGTGGGTGTGCCGCCGTAGAACGCGATCGCGTCGCTCACGGGCGTGCCGTCCGCCGCCTGGGTGGCGGCGTGAATCCGCAGCACCAGCCACGGCGACGATCGGGTGAACGCCGAGCCCTCGCTGTTCAGGTAGCGGGTGCGCACCACGCCGGCGCTCCACGCCACCCCGGAGCTGTACACCTCGGGAAAGGCGCGGAAGGCGGCCGAGAGGGCGCGCACCAGCGCCGTGGCCGCCGCGGTGTCGAGCGGCGCCGCGGGCACGACGTCGCTCATCACGACGGGAGGCTCCCGGGCGAAGTCGGGGAGGCGCTCGGAACGCGTCTGGTTCTGGAGCGCGGCGCGCTTCTGCGCCAGCTGCTCCACCGCCCGCTTGTAGGCGCCGTCGGTGGCGAGCCACAGCTGGCGCCGGATCTCCTGGTACTGGTCGTCGAGCGGCAGCAGCGCACCGCCGCGCAGGCCGGACAGCATGCTCATGGTGGGACCCGGCATGCCCATGAAATTGCTGTTGTCGGACTCGTAATCGCCCACCCGCAGCTCGACGCGCAGGTGCCGGGTGCGGGTGGCGGTGCCGCGCACCAGGCCGCCCAGACTCGCGGCGGCGTCGGCCGCCTCGATGTCGTCGATGCGGTAGGCGACGAAGTAGGGCTTGGGGAGCGTGTCGAGCCGCAGCTCGGCCATGGAGCGCGCCAGCTCGTCGCGCATGGCGCGGCTCATCGGGTCCTGGGCCGTCTGCCCCTGCGCCCCCGCGGCGCGCGCGCCGAGCCACAGCATCGCGCCCGCCAGCAGTGCCGATCTCATGGCGTCGCGGCCGGACCGATGGGCGCTGGCAACAGCGGCGGCCGCTCCCCGGACTTGAGCTTCTTCTGGACCTCGACCTGCGAGACCAGCAGCGCGGGCGACACGGCCGACACCGGCACCCAGCCCGACTCGGCGCCGCACATGCCGTTGAACACGGCGACGTGGTCGTCCGCGGCGACGATCTTCGAGAACGTGGTGAGCGGCGTACCGATGAAGTCCACGCCGCGCACCAGCTCCTCGCGGCCGTCCGGGTACACGCGATACACCATCACCGGCATGACGTTGAACGCGTTGGGAATGACGCGCATGGTGATGGTGAAGCCGCCCTCGATGTCGTCGAACAGCAGGCCGTACGGCTTGTTCTCCCGCTTGATTGCGTCGATCAGCATGCGCTTGAGCTCGGCCTGGGAGTGCGGCTCCGTCGTCTCGACCACCAGGTTCGACTGGCGCGCGACCGGCGGGAGGCCGAGCTGGGCCCGGCCGTGTCCATTGGAGCTCGCGAACCCCTCGATCGGCGAGCGCGCCATGAGGAAGGTCTTGAGGATGCCGTGCTCGACCACCGCCACGCGGCGCGCCTTCACACCTTCGTCGTCGTAGCGATAGAACCCCGCCAGCTCGGTGCCGCCAAGCCGGCGCAGCGTGGGGTCGAAGTAGACGGAGAAGGCGGGCGGCAGCACGGCCTCGTTCACCTTCTTTTTGAACGTTTGCCCTTCGATGTCGAGCTTCTGGCGATGGCCCTCGACGCGGTGCCCGAACACCTCGTGGAAGAACACCGCGCTGGCCCGGCCGGAGAGGATGGCGGGCCCGGTGTACGGCTCGAGCGGCGGCGCCCGCCGCAGCGCGTGCAGGTCGTCGATCATCTTCTGCACCGCGGCGAGCACGTCGCGATCGGACGGCAGGCCTTCGGGGGTGAAGGCCCAAAACGATTCGTAGCGGGGCAGCTCCATGCCGTCGTCGGCCTTGGAGAAGGCGGAGATGTACAGCCGATAGATGGGCTGCGAGGTCTGGAGCTCCGTGCCCTCGCTGTTCACGTACCAGCGCGTGTCGACCTCGGCCATGAAGACGGCCTCGGCTTCGTAGATGTCGCCGTAGCGGGCGAAGGGCGCGGTATAGCGCCGGATCTTCTCTTCCCAGGCCCGGGCGTCGGCGGCGATGCGGGCCACCGGCTCGGTGAAGGTCTCGCGCGGCTCCGCCGAGAAGTCGGGCGCGGTATCCTCGGCCGCCACGCCGACGGCGGCGTTGGTCTTGACCCAGGTGAGCTGCTCCACGGCGCGCTTGTACCTGCGGTCGGTCGCGTACCACAGGGCCGCCCGGATCGCCGTCGGGTCGTCGTCCACCGGGATCTCCGCCATCCCGCCGAACCCCGAGAAGCCGCGTCCAGGGAAACCGCCGCGCAGCGGGTGAGTGTTGTCGAAGCGGTAGTCGCCCACGCGCAGGTCCACGTCGAGCGCACGATGGCGGCGCTCGCTCTGCTGCGTGATCGCGCCGAACGAGCCCGCGACGTCGAGCGTGTGGGCTTCGGTGATCTCGTAGCTGAGAAAGTAGGGCGCGGTGGGTTGGCCCTTGAAGGTGGTGAGCGAGCGCGCCAGCTCGGCGCGCATCGCGTCCAGCACGGGCGAGGAGGGGCGGGCTTGCGCTCGGGCCGCGACGGCAACGCCAGCGCAGAGGAGCAGCGCGACTACGCCCGACCTTCGTGCCCCCTCTCCCGTAGGGAGAGGGGGACAGGGGGTGAGGATCACGTGGGGAAACATAGCACGGATCAGCGGCTGCTCGCCCGTCTCCTGCGCTCGAGCGGCGCCCGGCGCTCGCCGTTGCGGCGCGCCACCCCGGCGCCGCGCGCGACGCCGCGACGCTCACGCCCGCCACGGCGCTCGTGGCCCGCGCGGCGCCGGCTGGCACGGCGGTCTGCTTTGAGCCCCTCGGCAGGAGACGGCGCGCGCGTCTCGCCCCACGCGATCGCGAACGCCACGTTGCAGCGCGGGCAGCGACCCGTGTCATACCGGCGCTCGGGGAGCTGGGCGCGATGGCGGCACCCGGGGCACACCATGTACGACTCGCGTGCATTCGCGGGGTGCACCACGGTCCACTCGGAGGGCGGCGTGTCGCGCAGCTCGACCAGCGAGCGGGCGATGGTCACCGTGCGCCCCCGCACCGTCAGCTGCACCTCCTTGGGGGTGCGGCCCACGACCGTGTACCACGCCCCGGCCCGCAATCCCTGGCGGCCGGGAGTGAGCAACCGGGCCCATTGCGCCAAACGCACCATCCAGCAACCCCGAATGAGTGGTGGAAAACGCAGCAAGGCACGTGCCCCCAAGGAACCCCGGGGCATGGCCCCGGGGATGGCCACCCGAACCAACAGCTTGACCGTCCGTGACTTAGCCCGCATGTTCTGGCCTCCGCGTGGTCTCCATCATCATTGTCAGCTTCAACACGGTGCGCGAGCTGCTCGCCTGCCTCGAGTCGATCGAGCGCGCCACGCGCTCGGTCCCGCACGAGGTCATACTGGTCGACAACGCCTCGGCCGACGGCACGGTGGAGGCGGTGCGCGCCCGGTTTCCCGCTGTCCGGGTGATCGCGAACGACGCCAACGTCGGATTCCCCAAGGCGAACAATCAGGCCCTGCCGCTCGCACGAGGGGAGTACGTGCTGTTTCTCAACCCGGACTCTGAGCTCGGGCGCGGGACGCTGGAGCAGCTGGTGGCGGGCCTGGACGGATTCCCCGAGCGCGCGGCGGTGGGGCCGCGGGTGCGCAAGCCGAGCGAGTTCATGTCGCCGAACTGCGCGCGCCGGCTGCCCACCCTGTGGACGGAATTCTGCGACCTGACGTGGCTGGCGCGGATCTTCCCGCGCTCGCGCCTGCTGGCGTGGAAATACTACGCAGGATGGGACGGCACCACGGACCGAGACGTGGAGTGTCTCCTGGGGGCGGCGATGCTGTGCCGCACCGCGCAGGTGCGCGCGCTCGGGGGCTTCGACGAATCGGTGCCGCTCTATCTCGACGACATGGATCTGTGCAAGCGGCTGGGCGCGCTGGGCCGGCTGCGCTACTTGAGCGGCGTGCCGCTATTGCACCATTACAGCGTCAGCGCCCGCAAGCAGCCCACGGCCCTGATGAAGCGGCTCGGCCTGCAGGCGACGTATCAATACTTCGTGAAGCATCGCGGCTTGGGCTATGCGCGGGCGTACGTCGCGATCGTCGCGGCGGTGGGCATCGCGGCATTCCCGTTGGGGTTGGTGCGGCTCCTGGGCGGATCACTGAAGAAAGCGCGGCGCCGCTGGGACGAAGCGCGGGTGTTCGTGGACTGGGCGTGGCGGGGGAAGGACGTAACCTATACACTCCCACGACTATGAGCCTTACCCCCTGTCCCCCTCTCCCTTTCGGGAGAGGGGGAACTCAGCCCGTCCGTCATTCCCCCTCTCCGCATGGCGGAGAGGGGGACAGGGGGTGAGGATGACTAGACGAAAAAGCATCATCCTCGCCGGCGGCTCCGGCACGCGCCTCTACCCGCTCACGCTCGGCGCCTCGAAGCAGCTGATGCCGGTGTACGACAAGCCGCTCGTGTACTATCCGCTTTCGACGCTGATGCTCGCGGGCATCCGCGACGTGCTGCTGATCTCGACTCCACAAGACGTGCCGCGGTTTCGCGCGCTGTTCGGCGATGGCGCGCGGCTGGGGCTCAACGTGCGCTACGCCGAGCAGCCCAAGCCCGAGGGTCTGGCGCAGGCGTTCATCATCGGGCGCGAGTTCGTGGGCGACGATCCCGCCGCGCTGGTCCTGGGCGACAACATCTTCTACGGCGCCGGGCTGCGACCGCTGCTGCTGCAGGCAGACCAGCACACCCAAGGCGCGACGGTGTTCGCCTACTACGTTTCCGATCCTCAACGGTACGGGGTCGTGACATTCGATCCGACTGGACTCGTCGAGTCGATCGAGGAGAAGCCGCGCCAGCCCAAGTCGCATTACGCGGTCACCGGCCTGTACTTTTACGACAACACGGTGCTCGAGATCGCGCGCGGCCTGAAACCGTCGGCGCGGGGCGAGCTCGAGATCACTGACGTGAACAACGCCTACTTGAAGGCCGGCACCTTACGCGTCGTGACGCTGGGCCGGGGGATCGCGTGGCTCGACACGGGGACGCCGGAATCGCTGCTGCAGGCCTCGACCTACGTGGCGGCGGTGGAGCAGCGCCAGGGCCTGAAGATCGGCGCCGTGGAAGAAGTGGCGTATCGCATGGGATTCATCGACGCGGCGGCGGTGGAGCGGCTGGCCGCGCCGCTCAAGGGCAACCCCTACGGCGAGTATCTCTTGGCCATGATCCGCGACACGAGCTATCCGCGCGAGGCCGCGCCCGGGTGAACGGGCGCTAGCGTTGCAGCTGCCTCAAGCGCTCGAGCGTCTCGACGTCGGCTTGATCCTGGAGCCGGCCGGTCTGCTTCGAGCGAATCAGGGTGTCCAGATCCGCAAACGGGATTCGCACGCCGTCGATCTCCGTCGTCCGGACGCCGGGAGCCGCGTCGGCGTAGCGGACGCTCCAGGCGAGCGTCAACAGGTCGACGCGGGGGTCGTCGCCGACGATGGTGAGCGGCTTCGCGACGACGTCCGCGGGATCGAGCTCGCGGGCTATCCCGAACGGCAACCCGCCGAGCGCCTCGAGCGCGCGGCGGGCGTTGGCGAGCGTCCCCTCGATCAGGATGTCCACGTCTTTCGTGGCGCGCACCGCCCCATGGAGGGCGAGAGCGAACCCGCCGACCACGACGTACCGGACGCCGGCGTCATTGAGGAGACGACACACGGTGACGAGCCGGGAGGAGTCCGGCGCCGTCACGGCGCTCGCTCGGTTCCACCCCGACGGCGCCAGGTCTCGTACTGGTCGAAGGTATCAAAGGAGGCCGTCCACGGCTCGGTGGGCTTCCGCCCCCGGGTCAAGTCCTGCCACAGCTGCTCCGCCAGGCGGATGCGGTCGGCGGGCGTGAGCGCCAGCCCCTCGCGCAAGGTGTGTTCGCGCGCCGCGGTGAAGACGTCGCGCTCTCGCTGGTCGAGGTACGCTCGAATCGCCTCCGCCACGACAAAGCTGCGGGAGCGGCGTTGCCGACGCGCTTCCACATCGAGCGCGGCGCGCACGTCTCCGGCAAGTGAGACGGAGAGGATGGTCTTGGTCCCCATGTCGCGATTTATTAACCCTTAATAATGCGTCGTGCCGCTCTTGCGGGCAACCCCTCCGGTGATTATCTGCTGGCCATGAAGCTGCTCCAGACCGCGCTGCCGGGCGTGGTGATCGTCGAGCCGCGCGTGTTCCAGGACCCTCGCGGCTTTTTCTTCGAGAGCTACCACGCGGCCCGCTACGCCGAAGCTGGTCTCCCCGAGCGCTTCGTGCAGGACAACCACTCGCGCTCCGCGCCCGGCACGGTGCGCGGGCTGCACTACCAGCTGCGCCAGCCGCAGGGGAAACTGGTGCGCGTCGTGGCGGGGTCGGTGTTCGATGTGGCGGTGGACATCCGGCGCGGCTCGCCCACGTTCGCCCGCTGGGTCGGGGTGGAGCTGTCGGCCGCGAACAAGCGGCAGCTCTACATCCCGCCCGGCTTCGCGCACGGCTTCAGCGTCCCCACGGAAGCGAGTGAAATCGCTTACAAGTGCACCGCGTACTACGTGTCGGACGACGAGCACGGCATCGCGTGGAACGATCCCACGATCGCGATCGCGTGGCCGCTCGCGTCCCCTCCCCTGCTCTCCGACAAGGACAAGGCGTTCCCACGGCTCGATTTCGCCGACCTCCCCGTCTACCATGGATCCTAGTCCCTTCGCTCCGCGCTGCGTGCTCCTGACCGGCGGCGCCGGCTTCATCGGCAGCAACTTCGTACGCTGGCTGCTCGAGCACGATCCGGCTGTGCGCATCGTGAACCTGGACCTGCTCACGTATGCGGGGAACCTGGAGAGCCTGAGCGACGTGTTCGCCCGGCACGGGCCCGTCGGGGAGGGGGACGGCCGGCACTTTTTCATCCGCGCGGACGTGCGCGACTTCGACGTGATGCGCGCGGTGCTCGCGGGCGACGCCGCGGAGACGCCCCATGCCAGCGCGACCGGCAGGCGCCTGCCCGCTCCCGACGCGGTGGTCCACATGGCCGCCGAGTCGCACGTGGATCGCTCGATCATGGGACCGGCGGTGTTCGTGGACACGAACGTGCGCGGGACGCTGGCGCTGCTCGAGGCGTGCCGCGCCGAGCTGGCGCGAGCCGCCCGGCCGTTCCGGCTGCTGCATGTGAGCACCGACGAGGTGTACGGCAGCCTGGGCGAGCGCGACGCGGCGTTCACCGAAGCGACGCCGCTCGCGCCCAACAGCCCCTACTCCGCCAGCAAGGCCGCGTCGGACCTGCTGGTGCGGTCGTACGTAGAGACGTTCGACTTCCCGGCGATCATCACGCGTTGCTCCAACAACTATGGCCCGTATCAGTTTCCCGAGAAGCTCATCCCCCTGATGATCACGCGCGCCCTGGCCGACCAGCCATTACCGGTGTATGGCGACGGCTTGAACGTGCGCGACTGGCTGCACGTGGAAGATCACGCGCGCGCCCTGTGGGAGGTGCTGACTCGGGGGCGCGTGGGCGAGGTGTACAACATCGGCGGGCGGAGCGAGCAGCCCAATATCGCGGTCGTGCAGACTCTGCTAAGAATCCTGGCCAAGCCTGAGTCGCTGATCCGCTACGTCACCGATCGTGCCGGGCATGACCGCCGCTACGCGATCAACTGCGACAAGCTGTGCGGCGAGCTGGGATGGGAGCCGCGTCACACGTTCGAGGCGGGACTGGCGGCGACGGTTGCCTGGTACCTGGAGCGCCGCCCCTGGTGGGAGCGGGTGTTGAGCGAAGCCTACCAGGCGTCGAACGCGCTGTACCTGAAAAGCGATTGATGGGGGGGCGCGTGCTGCTCCTGGGCGCGGGCGGCATGCTGGGCCACGACCTGGTGGCGACGGCGCCGCCCGAGGTGACGCTGATCCCGCTCTCACGGGTCCAGCTCGACATCACGCAGGGCGACGCCGTGGCCGCGACACTCGGCGAAGTGCGGCCCGACGTGGTGATCAACGCCGCGGGGTATACGGCGGTGGATCGTGCCGAGTCCGAGCGCGATATCGCAATGCGGGTGAATGGCGCGGCGGTGGGAGAGCTGGGCCGTCTAGCGCGGGGGGCGCGGGCGCGCGTGGTGCACTTCAGCACGGACTACGTATTCGACGGCACGGCCACCCAGCCCTACAGCGAGACAAGCGCCGCGAATCCGGTCAACGCGTATGGCGCGAGCAAGCTCGCCGGGGAGCGAGCGCTCGCGGCGAGCGGTGCCACGTACCTGCTGATCCGTACGCAATGGCTGTTCGGGGCGCACGGCAAGTCGTTTCCCCGCACGATGTGGGAGCGGGCGCGGGCGCGAGCGGCGTCGCGCGTGGTATGCGATCAGTTCGGCCGGCCGACCTACAGTGTGGACCTGGCACGGGCGACGTGGCAGCTCGTCGCCGCGGATGTCACCGGCGTGATTCATGTGGCCAACGCGGGCATCGCGACCTGGTACGACGTCGCCAAGCGCGTGTACGCCGCGTGCGGTGTGGTCGAGCTGGTGCAGCCGTGCCGAACGGACGAGTTCCCCACGCCGGCCAGGCGGCCGCTGCGGGCGGTGCTCGACACGGGGCGGGCGGAGCGGGCGTTGCAGGGGCCGCTGCCCAAGTGGGAGGATGCGGTGGAGCGGTTTCTGTCCTCACCCCTTTGATCCCCTCTCCCTGCGGGAGAGGGGAAACTCAGTCCGACCGTCGGGGGTGAAGACCAAGGGCCGCCGAGCGTAGATTGCGTCCGAGGTCCTGCAACGTTTCGCGTGGAGCGAGCAATGGAACGGTTACCGTTTCCCGGCGGCTGTACGGCAGATTCGGAGGTGGGCCACTTTCACGTGACGGTCCAGGTGGGCAGCCGCGGTGGAGATCGATTCGCGCCCCTCGACGCGCTGGTCGATACCGGAGCGACCTACACGTGGGTCCCCCACGACGTGCTCGACGCGGTTGGCGTCGTGCCGGACGAGGAGCGACCGTTTCTGCTCGCCGACGGTCGCGAGGTACGCTACCCGGTGGGGTGGGCGCAGATCAGGATCGGGGGGCGGGAGCAGCCCACGATTGTCGTGTTTGGGGCGCCGGGCTCCGAACCGATCCTCGGCGTGGTCACCTTGGAGGAGTTTCTGCTCGCGGCCGATCCGGTGCACAGCGAGCTGATCCCGGTGCCGGGGCTCCTCTAGTTCGCAGCCACGACAGCAGCTCCTTCGCTCGCGCGCGTGCCGCGCGCTTCGGTCCTCAATTGCTGACCGTGACCGCCACGCCGGCTGACGTCGTCGTATGGCCAACCGCGTCGCGCGCGGTCGCGGTGAGGGTATAGGTCCCGTTCGGCATGGTGGTCGAGTCCCACACGATGGTGTACTTCGTGGGCGGGGAATCGGTCGTCAGCTCCGGCCCCACGTTCTGAGCATCCAGCTGAAATTGCACACCCGCCACGGCGCGATCGTCTGCGGCGCTCGCCGTGAGATTCACGCTGCCGGTCAGCGTGGTGCTCCCCACCACGCCGGGCGAGAACAGCGAGACGACGGGCGGCGCGATGTCCGTCAATGCCGCCGGGTGATCGGCCTTCCACTGCGCCACCGCGCTGTTCCAGTAGTCGAGGCCCGCTTGGCCCGTCAGGAGCGTGAAGCACGGCCGCCCGTTGAACGTGTCCGGCAAGGGCTCGGGAAACGACGCCGGTCCCTCCCAGATCATGACATTGTCGAAGCAATCCACCAGCTTGCCGGGCGGTGGTGCGAGGTACAGTTCGTTGGAATTCTGGTCGGCACGAAACACGTTGTGGTACAAGGCGAGCTGGGGACTGGTCGCCCCCCATTCGAAGATCCCCACGGTGCCGGGCACCGATCCCGAGAACACGCCGTCCATCGGCTGTGCATGCACGAGCGAATTCCTGATCGTCTGCAGATTGTTGCTGCCGTCGACGGGATAACCGGCTTCGGCGGCAAAGGGGGAGTAGCATTCCATCAGCACGTCATCGACCGTCCCGCTCAACTGATAGTCGTTTTCGACGCAGCCATCGCGTCCGTACGGGAAATACGCGTGCCGCACCGTCCAGTTGGCAGCGTTCTGTTGGAACGACACACCGTTCCCGTAGTCGAAAATCCACACGTTCTCGACGGTCACGTTGGAGCCGGTATCGACCAGCACACCATACGTCGTGAACATGAAGTCCCACGGCGTGGAAGGCGGCCACTGCCCGATCACTTCGCCCCCGTGGACACAGATGTTCGAGCCGCTGATGCGCACGGGATACAAGGTCCCGGTCGTGAACTGCGCCGCCGACGCGTCGATCTTGGTGCCCTCGGCCAGATTGGCGTTGTGGTATTCCGAGGTTTGCACGCCGCTCAAGGTGATGGTGGAGCCCGCCTGGTTGAGACACGACGTGGCCGTAACCGGTGCCGCCGCCGCATCCACGAGCACCTGAAACGCGAACCGCACCACCGTGCTCGGGACGGTCCACTCCCAGGTCTTGAGGGCCGATCGCTGCCCCGTCGCGAGAGCCTCGTTGTAGAGGAAGTACGGCTGGAACGTCCCGGTGAACGTCCCCACACCGTCGGCGTTCGCGACGCTGACCTCCCCGCTCCCCGCGACGACGTTCGGGCCGGAATAGAAGAACACGTTCACGCCCGTCACGGCGCTGCCGTCCGGTGTGCCCAGGATCTGCGTCATGAGGTTCTGCACCGTCACGTCGGCCTGGAAGATCCCGGTCGCCGCGTTGTAGCCGACGTTCGTCGAGCTGAGCTCGACGTTCGTCCCCTGGCCGCCCACGATCACGTCTCCTGAGATCCCCGACCCGCTCTGGGCGACGGTAGGCGCGCCGGGCGTGCGACAACTGAGGGTCGCATTGTGGACGTCGGCCATGCAGGCAACCAACTGGCCTGTGACGCTCGGCCCCATTCCCGGCCCGCGCTCACTACACCCGGCGACGAGGTCGAGCAGCGAGACCAGCGCGATCGCGCAAAGGCAGTGAGATGACAGGGCTCGCGGCATCGTAAAAGGGGCTCAGGGGTGATCGTAACACATCCCGTAACCTGTTCCTCACCCCTTTGATCCCCTCTCCCTTCGGCCTCAGGGGGACTGGGGGTGAGGACTATGGAGAGGGGGACCGGGGGTGACGACTCACCCGAGGATTTCGTCCACCGCGATAGCGACCCCGGGCAAGAGCAGCGGTCGCAGCGTGTCGGCTCGCGTCACCGTAACCATCTCGGCGTACCCGTCCGGTCCCGGCCGCCGGCAGACGCTGATGGCGTCGCCGGCGAGATCGACCAACCAGGCCTCCGGGATTCCGGCAGCGGCGTAGCGTGGGATCTTCACGTCGCGGTCGCGCTCGAGGGACGTGTCGGCGACTTCGATCACCAGCAGGACGTCCTCTGGCCCGGGGAGCCACGCGCCCGCGTAGCCGCCGGGGCGGCGCAGCACGGCGACGTCCGGCTGCGGCTCCCACCGCTCGGCCAGCACGACGGGGTTCTGCATGCTCACGCTGGTGTCATGGGGGGCCCGGCGTGCCAGCAGATTGGTGAGCCGAATCACGCACGCCGCGTGCGCGCCGCCGATGGGCGTCATCGCGACGATCTGCCCGTCGAGCAGCTCCACGCGGTCGTCTTCGTCCAGGATGCCCAGCTCGGCCAGCCGGTGGTAGGAGTCCACCGTGAAGGGACCCGGGAGCAGGCGAACGGCCATGTGCACAATATGGACTCGGCGAAATGCGCCGGTCAATTTGGGAGGGGCGTGGCTCTCTACTGGCATCATTGGGGCGCGCAATGGCACAAAGAAACGCGCGCCCTCACCCCCTGTCCCCCTCTCCGCCATGCGGTCCTCACCCCTTTGATCCCCTCTCCCTTCGGGAGAGGGGAAACTCAGTCCGTCCATCGTTCCCCCTCTCCACATTTGTGGAGAGGGGGACAGGGGGTGAGGACTATGGAGAGGGGGACAGGGGGTGAGGCAAATCGGAAGACAGGATCACGCGCTGGCTGCGAACGGTGACCCCCGGTCCGCATCCCCCCGGGCTCACCACACCGCCACCGGCGTCGTGCTGCAACCGTCTCCGTTGCATCGCTCCGGTCCTGTAGTAATGCCGTTGCCGAGTCCGCCGTACGCGGCCCAGCCCCAGCAGTACGCCGCGCCAGCGGTCGTCACCCCGCAGGTGTTGTACAGATGTCCGGCGCTCACCGTGGCGAAGTTGAGTCCGCCGGACACCGGCACCGGCGACGGGTAGTACCGCGCATTGTATGGTCCACCTGTGCTCACGCCGTCGCCGATCTCGCCGTACGCGTCCAGGCCCCAGCAGTACGCGTCCCCGGCGGTGGTAACGCCGCAGGTCGAGTACGCCCCGGCGCTCACCGCGGCCCAGCTCCGCCCGCCCGACACCGCCACCGGCGTCGCGCTACTCGTGTTGCTGCCGGTGCCGAGCTGGCCGTAGCCGCCAACCCCCCAGCAGTACGCCGCGCCGGCGGTCGTCACCCCGCAGGCGTATCCCCACCCCGCGCTCACCGCGGCGAAGGTGAGGCCACCGGACACCGCCACCGGCACTGAGCTGGAGGTGAAGGTGCCGTTGCCGAGCTCGCCCTCGCTGTTGAAACCCCAGCAGTAGGCCGCACCGGCGCTCGTCACCCCGCAGGTCTCACCGGAACCGGCGCTCACCGCGGCGAAGGTGAGCCCGCCGGACACCGCCACGGGTATCGTACTGCAGTCTCCGTATTGGGGGCAGTTCTCGGGTCCAGTCGTCGTGCCGTTGCCGAGCTGGCCGCCGTTGGCGCCCCAGCAGTACGCCGCGCCGGCGGTCGTCACCCCGCAGGTGTTATAAGGCCCGGTGGCGCTTACCGCGCGCCAGGTGTGCCCGCCAGACACCGCGACCGGCGTCGGGCTATCGGTCGTGGTGCCGTTGCCGAGCTCGCCGGCGAGGTTGTAACCCCAGCAGTACGCCACGCCGGCGGTCGTCACCCCACAGGTGGCGAAAGTCCCAGCGCTTACCGTGGTGAAAGTGTGCCCGCCGGACACCGCCACCGGCGTCGGGCTGCAACCGTTGCCGTTGTCGCATAGCTGCGGTCCGGACGCCATGCCGTTGCCGAGCGCGCCGTACGCGTTGATGCCCCAGCAGTACGCCGCGCCCGCGGTCGTCACCGCGCAGGCGCCATACGCCCCGGCGCTCACCTGCGCAAACGTGAGTCCGGTGGTGACCGGCAGCTTCGTTGTCACGTAGACGGTAAACGCGAACGCCGTGACCGTGGGCGGCACCGTGAACTGCCAGGTCTTGGACTCCGTCGTCGCCTGCGACGCGAGCACCACCCCATCGCTGTACTTGAAGAAGGGCTGGCCCGTCCCCGTAAACGCCCCGGTCCCGTCCGGGTTCGCTACCGCGACCGTCCCCGTCCCCCCCGTCACGCTCGGCCCGCTGTTGAAGAACACCTTGACGCCGCCCGTGTCGGCGGTCGCGTCGTCCACCGTATTCATCGGCAACGCCAACAGGTTGGTCAGGGTCACGTCGGAGGTGAACAGACTGGAGCCGTCGTACGCCGTCCCGCTCGAGGTGAGCCGCACGTAGATGCCCTGTCCACCCAGCGTGAGGACGTCGGGCTCGATGCCGCGCGTCTTATGGACCGAGCCGTTCGTCGGCACGGGCGTCGCCGGCCCGCACGCGAGCGTCGCGGTGCGCACCGTCACCTGACAGGTGACGGCGGCACTGACGCCGCCGAGGGATGGGGTGGTCGGTACGAGCGCCGACGGTGCCACCCCGTTGTCCAAGCACGCCACGGCGAGACCGCTCACCAGGGTGGCGGCGTGAGCGAGTTTCAGTCGGAAGGCCATGGGGCACCTCGGCGGCAGCAGAGCCGCCAGAATGGCGAGGGCGCACGTGTTGGAGCGAGGAAAGGACGGCGGGCAGCCGTCGCCGCGGTCACAGCACCTCGCGCAACCGCGGGTCGAGCCGCCGCAGCGCCGTCCACCCAGCGACGAGCAGCACGCCCGCGGTCAAGCAGGCGAGGCCGAGGGCGTCGAGCGGGACAGGGACGCTGCCGAGCAGCGCCGCCCGATAGGAGTCGATCGCGGCCGCCATGGGGTTCGCGAGAAACAGCGTGCGCAACGATAGGGGGATCAAGGACGTCGGGTACACCACCGGCGCCGCAAACATCAGGACATACAGCAACGGCTCGATCCCGCGGCCCACGTCGCGATGGAACGTGCTCGCCGCCGCGGCCAGCCATCCGAGGCCCAGCATTGCCGCGATCTGGAGCGAGAGCGCAACCGGAAGCCACACGAGGTTGGCGACGGACGGAATCCCATGAATGGTCACCACCGCCACGACGAGCACGGGCAGGGCGATCACAACGTCGAGGCACGCCCCAACGACGGCCGCGGTCGCGACGACCGTGGCGGACAATGACAGCGGGGCTGACCGCACGAGCGACGCGCCCGCAGCCGTGACCCCGGCCGCGAAGCTGCGCCACGCGAGCACGCCGACGTACACGAACAGCCAATAGCCCACCGGGGTCACGCGTGGGCGGAGAAACAGCGTGAAGACGAGCGTGAACGCCGCGCTCTCGAGCAGGGGCATCACGAGCGCCCCGTACCGGCCCAGGACCGTTTGCCGCCGCCGGGCTGACCGCTCGTCGAGCGCCAGCCGCAACACCCGGCTCAACATGACGCCCTCTGGTCCTCACCCCTTTGATCCACTCGCCTTCCAGTCCTCACCCCCTGTCCCCCTCTCCCTTCGGGAGAGGGGGAACGACGGACGGACTGAGTTTGCCTTCGCCCGAAGGGACAGGGCATCAAAGGGGTGAGGATCGCCGCATCGCGATACGTGTCGCTACCGAGCCGCAAGGAGAACGCCCCATCTCGGACGGCGCGCGTGAGCAGTGCGAGGACTCCTGGGGCGGTCCGGCGACACGCGAGCAGCCAGGGTGTCTGCCGCACCAGCCGGGCGAGCGCATCCGCCGCCGCGATCGGCGCGAGCAGCGTGGGCTCGGCCGGCGAGACCACGGGAAAGATCGCGCCCGCGAGACGAGCGGTCCGGCGCCAGCCCCCCCCGAGACCGAGCTCAGCCGGAGCCACCTCGCGCCGCTCACCCGTCTCTCCATCGAGGTGAAATGGCCGCAACCATCCTTCCACCTCGATCCCATCCTCACGGCCCGTGAGCACGACCTGATCGTCCGACAGATAGCCCCACCCCGCCGACGCGAGGGTGGCACACGTGGTGGACTTGCCCGACCGCGCGTCGCCC
>Ga0066665_10000231_pt1 | contig 19997 bp, 14 predicted proteins | sample GraSoiAngelo_114_FD_75175 | JGI IMG/M metagenome (GOLD analysis project Ga0066665, IMG submission 75175) | Grasslands soil microbial communities from the Angelo Coastal Reserve, California, USA - 14_0903_13_40cm | ecosystem: Environmental > Terrestrial > Soil > Grasslands | place: USA...
CCTCGGCAGGCGAGACGCCCGCCGGCCCACGGGCTCGCCGCAGCGAGTCCGTCCTGTGGCGGACAAGATGCCTGGCTACTATCGCCCGTCGCGATCGCGTCTACCCGCGCCGCCACGGCTGCCGCCAGCACCGGCAAGTCTTTTGGATCGCGCAGAAAACACGGGTTGACAACTAGTCAGCAGCTTTTGAAAGTCATGAACTTTCACCTATCAAAAACCTATGAAAAAAATCATCGCAACATTCCTGATATTCTCTTCCATTGGCTTGGGCGTAATTGCATTTGGCGTGGGCGGTTCGCCTCGACCGAAGGCAAGCGCCGACGCCTTTATCCACGGGCCCGACGTCGACAACTCAAGCGTGGTCGTCCAACTCAGGGGCGATCCGCTAAGCACGTATTCCGCTACCAAACCGGCTCCGGGCAAGACAATCGATTTCAACAGTAACACCGTTAAATCGTACCGTGCTCAACTCGCTGTGTTGCGCAACGGTTTCAGAAACTGGCTGCGCACCAACGCGCCGAACGCGAAAATAACCAGCGAGTACGACATTTCACTTAACGCGGTCGCCGTGCAACTTAACGGGACATCGCTGGAGACGATTGCAGGCGCGCCGATGGTGCAACAGGTTCAGTACAACGTCTTCTACCATCCCAACCTGAGCCAGAGCTACCAGATCATTAATGCATCGGGCGCTTGGGGCGAGGCGGGGGGCAGAGCCAACGCCGGTGCTGGCATCAAGATTGGCGATATCGACACTGGTATCGATAATACGCATCCGTTCTTCAATCCGAGCGGGTTCAGTTATCCTCCCGGATTTCCAAAGTGCGACGCAGCAGACAGCAATTCGCATCATCAAGACCAGGACTGCAAGTACGTCTCGCAAAAAGTCATTGTCGCGAAGGTGTTCTACAACAAGGCCAACCAGCAGGGCCTCGACGCGCAGGCCATTCAGGACCATGGGACACATACCGCCGGGATCGCGGCCGGAATTTACGACCCTAACCTCAATGCTGTCGTAAATGGCGTCAGCATCGGTGACATGTCTGGAATCGCGCCGGGCGCCTGGCTAGGCAACTACAACGTCTTTCCCGGAGACGTTGTTAACGCCCGCAGCGAGGACATTCTCAACGCCGTCGAGGCCGCGATCGCCGATGGGATGAACGTTCTCAATCTGTCGCTGGGCGGCACCTACCATGGTAACAACGACCTGCTTGCGAACGGACTCGACAATGCGGTGGACGCGGGCTTGGTCGTGGCGGTGGCAGCCGGTAACAGCGGCCCCGGGGCAGGCACGATTGAGTCACCCGGTCGCGCGCGCAAGATCATCACGGTCGGCGCGAGCACAAACAGACATTTCGTCGGCCAGCCGTTCACGTATCCGGCGAGCGGCGGCACGACAATTGGCGCAGCAGTCGGGGACTTCCCTCCTCTTCCCACCGCCTCGTATGATCTTTTCGACACTCATTCTACCAGTTGCACCAGCATCGATCCAGGCGCTTCCGGCAAGCTGGCGATCGTCGATCGCGGGACATGTACGTTCAGCACCAAGGTGCGGAACGCCATCGCAGCCGGTGCTGTCGGCGTGCTGGTGATTAATAATGTCGCCGGTGACCCAATCGCGATGGCGAAGGACGGGCTTGGCGGCGATGACTTGCCCGCAGTCATGATCGGCAAGAACGAAGGGGCAGCGCTGCGAGCGGCCAATCCACCGGATGCGTCAGCGGTTGCGACTTTCCAGGAGTTCATCACTGCTAGCCAGGATATCCTCGCCGGCTTCAGCAGTCAGGGCCCAACGGCTGTTGATTTTGCCGTCAAGCCTGACGTGACCTCAGTCGGTGTGAACGTCCTGAGTTCGATCACATGCGTGGGCAAGGGGCCCGGCTGCCCGGGTGATGGTTCAGGCTGGGCTTTCTTCAGCGGCACGTCGATGTCAACGCCGCACATTGCCGGCTCGGCAGCCGTGCTCCTGAACCTCCATCCGACGTGGTCGCCCGCACAAGTCAAGTCGGCCCTTGTTAACCGAGCTGACTTGGTGATCAAAGACTCATTGACTGGCACGCACGACATCGGTCCGACGGCACAGGGCACCGGACGCGAGAACCTTTCCGTAGCGGCAGACGCGACAACGTGGATGGATCCGGTCTCGGCGAGCTTCGGCAAAGTAACCGTTGGACATCCGACATCGTTGACGATCACGCTTTACAACCCGACTGGCAGCAGCGAGACGTTCAGCGTCTCGACGACAAAGTTCACTCCGGACACGTTCGGGGGCACTGTCGACAGCATTTACGATGCTGGGATCCTGAGCGCTGGCGATAGCCGAGTCACCGTCCCGGCCAGTGTGACCGTGCCGGCCAACGGTTCGACCACAATGACGGTGACGGTCAGTGCAGGTCATGGCGATGTGGTCCAAGGTTGGATCAACCTCGATGGACCGGGCAGCAACGACCTGCATTTCGCATACTACGCTACCGTCGGCCGCTAATAATCAGATTGAAAAACATCAAACAGGGACGCGGATAAACCGCGTCCCTGTTTTTCTTGCGCACAGCAGATTCGCTGGCCAAGAACCGGCCTGCGCCCTCCAAAAAAAACAGGGCAGTTGTTAGCACTGAACCATCGACAATGCTGGAATGTTGCAGCTAACATGCGTTAGTTATGTCGGCTTTGCACACATTCGCCCTGGCAATTTATCTCGCGCAGATCTTCGCTTCTGCTTTTTTTGCGATTCTTTTCCTTCAATCGGGGATTGATAAAGTTGTTGATCGCTGCGGGAACCTCGAATGGCTAAAAGGACATTTCGCCAAGAGTCCGTTGGCGGGAACCGTTCCGGCACTGCTGACTATCATAACAATCCTTGAGACGGCGGCCGGCGCTTTGAGCGCAATCGGTTGCGTCCTGGTAATTCTGTTGCGGGATTCAACGATCGCATTCTACGGCGCTGTGATTTCCGCCGTTGCGATCCTTGCGCTATTTTTTGGGCAGCGAATGGCAAAAGATTATGCCGGAGCGGCGGTGCTTGTTCCCTACTTTCTGCTCGCGCTGGTCGCAATTTACTTGCTCGCGCAGCCCTTATGAGTGGGAAGTGAAAAGACGCTGCCACGCCGAACATCCGGAAGGCGCTGAAAAGGATCGGAATTCCGAAGAGTTCCAAGGATGAACTCCATGCGTTTCTCTGAAAGTGAAAGACCCGCCGACTCTCACGCCGGGGATATGCTGCTGCTGCCAATAGCCGCAGCCGCATTTTGGACGCTCGCCTATCAGCTTGTTCTTGTCCTCAGATGGCCGGCGAAAACCATCACGTGGTGTTTCCTGGCCATGGCCGTTGCCGGTTTCTTTTCTCTCGGGCGGCTGTGGAAGAGAACGAACGCGACGCCGGGCAAAGGATATCGGTTTCACCTGTCCCAAGTCCTTCTGCTGGTCCTGGGCATCGCCTACGCGACAACGGCTCTTTTTGTGCGCCGTCCTAATCAAGATGACGTGGTCTATTTTCATCGAGCTCTCGCTCAACTCTCAGCGCTCGACCAGCCGATTTTCCTCCATCAGACAAGCGTGGATATGGATGCCGCGGCGTTTTCGCCAGTTCATCTGGCAACCAGTCACGAGATGCTCATGGCTTTCCTGGGACATTACCTCGGAGTCGATCCTTTGTACTTTTACCAGGTCATCGGGCACATCTTTGCGGCGTTTTCGGTTCCTTTTGTTTTCTATTGGTGTACTCGACGATTCGGCTTGGATCGCTGGCCTGCGGCAATCGGGGCCTTGCTAGGAATGGCATTTCTGCTCGTCGCCGATCCTGCGCCAATCGGAGCCCTTCTTGGCGCTGGCTTTTCTCTGATCGCTGGCCGACCGCTTGAATCGATCCAGAGTGCCGGATGGCTCGGGTTTGCGACTGTTTCCGGCTACATGTGGCAGGGTAAACCGATCGTTTGGCTCCTGTTCTTGCCACTGGCTCTTTCGCTTACTTATCGGTTCTTGCGCCGGGGAAACCCTGGCGATCTGACATGCCTTGTCCTTTTAGCGATCGCAGGAGTGGGTTTACATAACAGCGCTCTCTACTTGATCCCAGCAACCATCGGGTGCTCCTGGATAGCTTTTTTTGCGCTTGAGCTTGTGGAAAACAGGATACGACATGATTTAGCCGCGCAAATTCGCCGCGGCCTCCTCCTGCTAATTCCACTCGCCTACCCAATTGGGGTACTGGTTTTACTCACACTTAACGTCATCCCAAAGCCGATCGACATCCGAATGTTTGGCCCAAGATACATGCCGTGGTCCGAAGCTGTAGATTACGTTCTGGGTGAGCGGGCTGAGCTCGTGCGCGACGCGATACTCATGGTTGTTGTGCCGCTGCTAATCGTCAGAGGGAGGAATGGCCTGTTCCTTTTCTCTTATCTATGCGCCGTGTGGCTGTTTTGTTTGAATCCGCTCCTGGCGCATTGGTGGATGAAGAACATTCTCGCTTACTGTTATTTCCGGCTTGTCTATCTTTTGCAATTGCCGCTGCTGTGTGCGCTAGTCGCGGCCGCAGGGCCGCGACTGGCACGACAAGCCCGGCCTTGCACGGGACGATTACCAACAGCGGTCGCGCTACTGGCGGTCATACTGAGTTTTATTTACAGCTTTGGCGGGCTATCGATCATGCCAAGAGATCCGGCACTCGGCATCGGCTGGAAATCGCCAGGAGAATACCAACTGCTTCCGGCAAACGTTGACTTTGCCAGGGCTGCCGGCAGATACATCGCTCATGCCAGGCTGCTCGCGCCAACTTGGACGGCTGGCTGTGAGTTGCCGCTTCTTTTCCCGGAAATGAAAGTCGTCGCTCCCAGACTCGTGACCCATTATTTCGCAAACGCCGGAAACCCGGAGGAAGGCAATCTCCGCCACTACGCGCAGGCTTTCATCGAGAGTGAAAAATCCGGTAATCTCCAGCGGCTCCAACGGTTGGAGCCAAAATTCCGTCGCGTGATAGAAACCGGTCGTGCAAATGCCGTCGCCGTTCCAGAATCTGAAAGTGAGAGAGTATTGACGACCCTTAAAGCGATAGACCCCGGTTGGCATCGCGTCTTGGAAGCCGGTGGGCTGGTCTTGATGTTACCAAGTAATACCGAGCCGAAGGCTTGAGTCAGGGAGCCGAAAGCCTGCCGACACCAGCAGCCGCCGACATGTTACTTCGCAGGATGCGATCAGATTCACATCCAGCTGCGAAGACTTTCGCCACCTCAGTTTTCACAGAAACGCTTATGGCGCTGTTGCAGGAGCTGAATCCCAGAGGATAATCGCCGCGTGGCCATAAGACCTTCTGAGCGCATGATCCCCGAGCAGCGATACAGTGGCGGCTCGGACGCGTTTATCATTCTCGCGTTGGTTATTACATTTTTGCTTCGCTACGGCTCATTCTTAGCGGGCCGGCTGCTCTTTGGGCCCTTTCTGGACAATGTCCACATCTATGGACCGATATTTTCCGAGGTCTCACGCGTGGCGTTCTCAGGGACTGTGCCCTACTACTTGCCGGATATCGGGACCGGCTTTCCCGTTTTTGAGAGTCCGCACTTTTCAATTCTCTACCCGTTTTATTTTTTTGGGCTGATCAACTATGGCGGGCCGTTGGCGTCGCTCTATACGCTCACCCATCTGACCCTGCTTCACCTCTTTATCTTTTACGTCAATCTTTATGTGTTGTTGCGATGCACGACGGTTCCACCGTGGGCGGCGTATATTGGCGCATCCGTCGGAATGCTGGCGCGTAACACAGAACTCTACGCCAGTTGGATCACTGTTACAGCCAGCTATGCATGGTTGCCGTTAGTGCTTGCTGGCGGGGTGTTGTTATTGCGATTTCCCGGCAAGCTTCCGGGAATGCTGGTCTTCTCCATTGCAGCGGGCCTGCTAGCCCTGGCAAGCCCGTCACAAGCCGTAATTCATACCGCTTTGAGTTGCGCCATACTATTTGCAACAGTCAGTGCGTGGTTGTATCTGCAGCGACGCTTACGGGACCTCGGGCGCGTCGCGTGGTCCCTAGCGTTGTGTGGCGCGATCGCATTCGGATTCGCGGGGGCGGCGATACTCCCCACGTACATCGCCACTGGCGGGATGATTCGCCACATCGGCGCTGGCGCAGCGGTGATCGGACACGCTCATATTCCATGGGAAAATTTCAACCTCACTCAAGTTACGCTAGGCCAGGCCAAAGGTATTATAATCAAACCAACCTGGATTAGCATCGTCGGAAGCCCTTACGTCGGCCCGCTCGGTGTTTTCGGAGCGCTGCTGACCGGCGTGTACTTTCGCCACCTCGATGGTTTTCGCCGCATGCTGGTGGTGGCATTTGGAATCATCGGCCTTTATGGCTTGCTTTCGGGCTTTGGGACTAACCTGGGAATGGCCTACGTGAACTTCCATCTTCCGTTGATTAACAAGATTCGCGAAGCTGGACGGCATCTTGTTCTCTTCGTGATTGGCGCTTCCTTGTTAAGCGGGCTTGGCTACAGCCTTTTGGCGCGGCGCTTTGAGCAATGGAAAGAACACCGAAATCCGCGCTCGCTGATTCCGGCTGCAGTATTGATGCTAATTTTCGCTGGAATCATTCTCTGGGAGCTTATAGAGGACGCAGGCCACCGGACGCAAGGTGGATTTTGGATCCTGGCATTGGCACCGATTCTGTTCGTACTGGGGCGTTCCTGTAGGGTAGCTCGCTACAAGGATGTCACGTCAGCCGGGGTACTCGTTTCGGTCGCCGCAATGGTGATTCCTGTAAGAGGAATCTCAGTCTCTCAGTCAGACTTCGACAAGCCGCCCAATCTACTTAGCCACCGAGTGCTCCAGAGCGTGGCTCGAAAAATCGATGCGGCCGATTACCGGGTAGATTTCCGTGACAAGGCATTTTCTAACCGGTTTTGGGCAATGAACGCAAGTTACTATGGAATCAAAAGCTTCTACAATCAGATACCTCCACAGCCTTTTGATCAGTTTCGTTTCAGCAATTTGACCAACGTCCCTCATCTGCGCGAGATGATGGGAGCGCGTTATGTGTTATGTGGTCCGAGTGATTCGTCGCTTGATCCAAATGCAAAACAGATTCTCGAGACCGAAGGCTATCGCTTGTACGAAAACCCCAATCCAATGGAGCGACTCACGCTGGTGCATCGCGTTGCAGCCCTGACCAATGGCGAGCGCGGATTCACAAACGTTGTCAGGAACGGCTTTGATTACTTCTCCGAGGCGTATGTCAGGCCGCGAGACTTCAACGCCGCGCGGCGGCTTCTGGGCGCGGCACAACCGCCGTCGGGCTCTGGTGATCGCATCACGAATCCTCATAACCAACCGAATCGCAGTTACTCAACGGTGGAATCCGATGCGGCTTCGCTCCTGATTTTGAACGAATGGTTTACACCAGCGTGGAAAGTCCGGGTGAACGGTAAGCAACAGGCGGTTTTGCGAGTAAACCAGTGGCAGGCCGGAGTGCTCCTGAATGCCGGCAAAAATCGTGTCGAGTTCGCGTATCGTCCGACACTGTTTCAGGTCTTGATGGTATTGAACCGGGTTACGATGGTGGTGCTCTTGCTTTGCGGGACCATAGCGATTATTCGACAAGCGCGTGCTGTTTGGCGTCGCCATTCGCTATCTCGGGCAAGGTTGGGCGGAGACCGGCACGCAGAATCGAACTGTCTTGAGTGACAAGCAATCGATCTTCCCAGTTGCATCGCTATACGGACTGACTTGGCAGGCAGGCAGTGCGCTTTGTTTTCCATGGCGGCACTGCAAGCACTGCCACCAACGTGCCCCAGCTAACAAAAACCAGTATGAAATACAGAGGCTGCGGATAATAAAAGTCGATTGTGTTCTCTCCCGCGAGAACGCGCACTGCCCGAAAGATAAAGTTTCCGCCGAAGACTTCCGCTGGAACACCGTTGACTCGGGCGCGCCAGCCAGCTGCCCATCGGTCGGTCACCAGTAGCCAGCCATCAGCGGGGCAAGAGACTTTAAGCTTCAATCGGTTGGCACTGTATTTTAGAACGTGCGTTCGAACCTTCTCAGCCGGCGCCAGCTGAGAGATAGACGCGAGGGCAGCTTTATCCGGAGTTGCAGGCGAACTAACCCTACTGACATTCCGCATTTGTAAACGAGGATGGACGACTATGACCGGCGCCCCTAGTTCTTCGCTTCGGTGGACAAGAGCCGTGAACGTTTCGTTCGAAGGGGCCACAATGGCAGCTTCCTTCGTGAACCAGATTCTGTCAGCACCCAGGGCCATACTGAGTAAAACCGGATGGTCAGCAAATCCTGTCTGAAAGCGGTTCTTCATAGTTGAATCATTGTAAAACACAGGAATCCTAAGGGGGAGCGTGTTATTGGTGTGGGCACCACCGAGGGAGAAGGGAGGCTTGGCCTCCCGCTGAAGACTGTCCAGAGTCAACGTGGTTTTGTGGTCGGCATCCATCCGACTGAACAACGAACGTGTCCGGCCGCTGTCAGACACGAAGTCCTGAGAAAGACGCAGCGTGAGGCCTGCGTCCAGAATTGCCAGAACGCCGAACAAAACGGGAAGCCATTTTCTTGCCCGCTGAAATAACCAAAGCAGAACAGAAACTCCAACCGCTCCGAACCAAATAGCGACTAGATGCAGGTTGCTAAGGTGAAACTGACTGCCCAAGTTAGCCACACGAGAGACGATCTGTACGTAAGCCCACACAGCAGCAATGCTCGCTGCTAGTGACAGGAAGGCCAGTTGCAGCCATATCCGCTTTTCATGGCTTTGAATTGCTGCTTCAAGATCACTGGTAGCCAGGAGGGCTAACACGGCTGCCGAAAAAATGGCGTAGCCACGAAACATTGCAGGATACGCGAAATACCGGGTGGGAGGACAGTAGTCGTACAGCCAGCCACGAACCGGTAATCTGTCGCCGACTGCGCACGCCAGGGAAAAAGCGATAATTCCAACCAGCCACCAACGCCAGATCGACCGTGGTCGTTGCCAGAGCGCCAACAAGCTTAGGATGAGAGGAAGAACGCCTATGTAAACGTCAGCCATCGAAATGTTGGTCTTTGGCCACAGCCTAGGATTCCGATAAGGGAACTTCAAGGCGGTAAGGTAAGGGCTTGCAAAGGTGGCAAGCGCCCGAGGATCAAGAGCATTCCCCGCGGTCACCAGCCAGCGGGGCTCCGCTCCAGCTCTTTCGGTATAACCGAGTCCTTCCCTGAAAAACGCCACATAAGTCGGCGCCATAATCAACACTCCGACGCAAAAAACCATCGCCAGTGCTAAAAAGGTGAACTTAAATCGATCCCAAATCGGTTGCTTGTGGACTGGAAATGCTGCCCCGTGGTCAGAACTGCAACATCGTCCCACGCCCCATAAGAACAACATTCCGCCGCTCAAAATTACAATAGCTGGATATCCACCCAAGGCGGATAGTCCCCATAGCGCGCCGGCTTGGGCAGCTGGTTTAAAGCGAAGCGATGTTAGTGCCACGTCAAACCGCCAGATAAACCAGGACACGAATGAGAAAGAATAGAGAACCGTTGTGTGCTCGGCATGTGCCGTATAAAAGCCGCAAAAGGCGTACCCTAGCGCCACCAAGAAAGCGCCCCAGCGAGGAGCACCGAGATGGCGTGCCAAAAGAAGCAGACCGAGCGGCCCTAACATCCAGATAAAAAGCCAGTAAATTCGAAAAGCCGTCGAATTACCGCCACCGATCGCACCTGCCATGATTGCAATAGGAGAGGCGGCGGCAACCTGTGGATCAGCGAAATCTGGTGTACCACCTGCCAGCCACGGATCCCATAGAAGCAACCGGCCACTGCGAGCATGATCAGCAACAAGCGAGAACGCCGGGGTATAAAACGACCAGGCGTCCCAGATTTGAACCCGTGCTCCGCTTACTAGCTCTCTATTATTAATCAGGAACACACTGATCAAGAATAACCCGACCAACAGCCAACCCGAGATTTTCAATCGTCTCAAACCGATTAATCGTTGTCTCATGGTTGCGGGTTGCACCGCTTTGTCGAACAGCAGGTCCTTTGGGCCGCTGTGCTTTGCGGCTTGTTTAGAACCGGTTGTCACTGCATGCGCAAATTATCAGGACCGGTAACGCGTGCTAATCTTTTTTGCGCTGTCGCGAAAACCGAAACGCCAAATGGAAAATCAAAAAATCTCAAGAAGATGCGTTCAGAGGCAAACAGAGTAAACAACGGAGCGTTTGATGACCTCTGGAGGTAAGCAAAGTCTCCCCCTGGGGCTGCTTGCCGAGAACCGAGGCGCGCTAGTAAGCGAACTACGGCAATCGGCGGAAACAAGAATGTGTTAAAGTACGTGATCCGCTCAGCCGTAAAGTCGGCGGCCCGTAACTTTTCTCGAAGCTCGCGGGAGTTGTACCGTCGGTAATGCTGATTAACGACGTCCTGTTGTCCCCACAACCACATATAAGCCGGCGCTGCCAATACGATTCGGCCACCCGGTTTCAACTTTTGGTTTACGACCTGCAACGCGTGGACATCATCTTCGATATGTTCGAGCACATCAAACATTGTAACACCGTCATAAGAACCGTCCTGAATTTCTGGAGGGAGCCGGTCGATTGATGCTTGTAGGACCCGCACGGGGCCTCGTGCTGCTGCCAATCTGGCCAACGCCGCATCGGGTTCGACGCCCTCAAGGCGAGCATCTGATGGGTAAATTTCGAGAAGATTGTGGCCGGGGCCAACACCGATTTCCAAAATTCTTGGCTGCGGTGGCCACCCAAGACGGGCAAGCAAATCTCGCAGTATCATCCGGCGTGCCCGAAACCACCAGTGCTCTCCTTCAAGCACGGCATAGTGCTCGGCATAACTCTTTTCCATCAGACCATTATTTTATGCCCGCTGCCCAAATACGTCGCTCGGCACAATTGACCAAGATCATGACTCTGCGATGATTTGCATCGAAAGGCAATGGTTGAAACGCCCATCGAGTTTTCCATTGCGGTACTGTGTTATCGCGCGGAAGAAGAAATCATCCCATTCGTGGAGAATCTTCACAAGATAATGTCGCTGTTTCGATTTGACTGGGAATTGGTCCTCGTTGCAAATTTTTGGCAAGGCTCAAAGGACCAAACGCCGGAAATCTGCCAACAGCTTGCTCAACGACTGCCTTATGTTCGCGTGCTGGCTGAGCCAAAGCACGGGGGGATGGGATGGGATATGCGCTGCGGACTCGACGCTTGCAGAGGAAGATATATCGGAGTGATTGACGGCGACGGCCAGTTTCCGGTGGAAGCGATATTTTCCTGTTTCGCTAAAATCAGAAGTGACGATTTTGATATGGTAAAAACGTACCGCGTTGAGCGCCAGGACGGCCTTTATCGAAGACTCATTTCGAGCGTTTACAACTGGCTTTTCCATCTGTTTTTTCCCGGCTCCAAAAGGCTTCGCGATGTAAACTCAAAGCCAAAGATCATGAAACGCGAAGCGTATGGAAAGATGACCTTGCAGTCTAACGACTGGTTCATCGACGCGGAGCTGATCTTAAATTGCGTTAATCTGAATCTCCATATCTACGAGATTCCCGTTGAATTCCACTCTCTGGGAGCAAGGAAGTCATTCGTGAAGCCGGGCGCGGTCGTGCAATTCCTCCGACACATGGTTAACTACTGGTGGCGCTCGCATTCGCTGGCCAAGAAAAACAAATGATGGATACGGCGTTCGTCACTGGCGGCAGTTCAACGCTCGGTCACCATGTCCTGCGTAATCTGGCGTCGCGAGTCTGCGTCCTGGCGACAGTACACCGTCGTAATGTCGAGATTCCGGCGGCCGAAATGGAGCTGTTGCATGGAGGCTTGGAGGAAGCTGTCCGCCACCCGGCACCATTGCAAAGAGCACAGGTGATTCTGCATATGGCGGCTGTCACGCATTCAGAAAATCCGTCCGAATATTTTCGTGTGAATACAGAGTTGACGAAACAATTGCTCTCGGCGTGCAATCCGCAGCAACATTTTGTATATGTCAGCACGATTTGCGCGCATCCCGATGGCGGCGCTTATGGGCGATCGAAATGGTTGGCTGAAGAAGCGATCCGCAACAGCGGCTTAACCTATACAATCATCCGGCCGGCGGAGATCTACGCTTCGAAAAGCGGTGAAGGAATCGACGCGCTGCTTGAGCTTGCGCGAAAAATTCACATCCTACCAGACTTCCGCTGGCGGGGCTCAATCACCTACGCCCCGATTAGTGTGGAGGAAGCAGCCCAATTCATCGCAAAGGTGACGATGGAGCACCGCAGCACAAATGAAACGTATACCGTGTGCGCTGAGCGCCCTTGTAGCGCTCTCGAGATGGCGGAAGCGCTCCGCTCCTCGGTGCATCCTCTCTTTGTCGTTCCCGTCCCAATCATAATCCTTCGCGCGGCGAATGCGCTCCGATTACCCGTTCCATTCAAGCGGGATCAAATCGATCGCCTCCTCCCACCAAAGACCTACGACATTTCACCGGCACGTCGCGATTACAACTTTCGTCCCTTTTCGTTCGTCGATTATCTGGCCCGCGGGGGAAAAGTCACCCCCGACGCGGGTTCCGGCCGATGAGAGCTTGAATGGTATAGCGGAACAAGTAAACAGGCCGGCGAATATACTCTTCGACAGTCCCAAAATACTCTGATACCAATGCTCGCCACGCTTGGTCGGTCTTTATGTTTCTGCCGCGATCCAAACGCATAAACAGCCGCCCAACCCAGTCGTCCTTTGCGCTGAAGCAAGGCTCGTAAAAAACGAAACAGCCCGTGGGTCGCAGGCACGTTCGCGCGAGGTTCAGTATCTCGCCGATCTGCTGGTCCGTCAGATGATGAAGTACGCCAAGGGAAAAAAACACGTCTGCGTCCTGCGCCAACTGCCGGACATGCGGGTTGCCCGCGTCTCCGCAGAAAAATTCTGCGCGGCTCCCGTATCGTGATCGCGCCACGCGAATGTAACCGGGGTTAGGGTCAAATCCGAAGTAGTTAACCGATGGTAGAAACTCCAAGGCACTGCCGGTGCCGCAACCAGCATCCACCACTTTCTGCTCAGGACCGATAACGACGTGCTTCCTTACGAAATCTGCGCGGTCCCGGCTACCGCCCGCGCACTTTTGCAATAGATTGTAAAGTCGTGCTGTCCGTAAGGGCGCATAGATCGTGTCGCGAGAAAAGGTCGCCATGTGTCCAGAAAGCTCAATACCCGCGCGCTTCTTCATCGCAACCATGAAGCGCAAGCGAGCATTAAGAGAACGCACTTACTCACAGCGGACCGTCCGCGTTTTAGCTGGCAAAACCGGGAGCGGTGCTTTTACTGAGCGCTTTGACATTTGTCGTCAGAATTGCCTTGGGAAGGTCATCAAAAACAGCTGCACCGACAAACGGAATTTCCTCGGCTCCTCTCTTCCTTGCTTTCGACAAGGCCGGCGGACGTCGTCTCCGCGCTGACCGATATGGGATAATCTCTTTAGCGACCACAAGAATCCGGCATAAATTCCTGTATGCGGGACGATAAAAACATCGCGAGCACACAAATCTTGATCGGTGCACTGCTGTTTATTTGCGCGTTAACATTTTATTACTTCTCCGTACTCACGATCAACTATCGCGACAGCAAACTACTTTATCTCGGCTACGCAGATGCGGCATCGTACTTCGCGCAAGCAAGGGCGCTCCTTAAACATGAATTGCCCTCTATACAAATCGGTTACGAGAAACTGCCACCACTGTGGCCGGTTGGATATCCGACGTTGATGCTTCCGTGGCTGAAGATCCTTCCGGAAGCAGATTCTATCCTCGCCCCGTTTAGGACGAATCAAACAATCGGTTTGCTCCTACTCTTTGGGGTGTTTGGCTTTTATCTCTATCTCGCCAAACCCCTAACGGGCGGATTTGCAACGGTCTTGCTTGCCACGCTGCCCGCTTTTTTCACGTTCTGTCGTTCGTCACTGAGCGACCTCAGTGCATCCGCATTCGACGCGCTAGCTTTTATGTTCGCATACCTTGGTCTAAAGGAGGAGCGCCGTTGGAAAATCTATGCTTCGGCAGCGTTTCTAGGACTTTCGCTAAACATTCGTTTACAGTCGATTTTCTTCGTGCCGTTGTTGTTGGCCATGGCTCTATTCCCGGTGAAGGAAGCACGCGTGCGCTGGCTTCTACATTGTCTTGCACTGCCGATTGTTTTCGTTCTGATAGCAAGCCCGCTGCTGGTGCTAAATTCCATCCAGTTTCATTCCCCGCTTCATACAGGATACACTTATTACGCCAATCCAAGCTTTTTAGCAGAGCACCCGATGTTTTCCTGGCGTTACATTCCGTACAATGCTGCACTGCTCTGGCGGGAACTCGCTCTGCGTCCACAGCAGTTCTCTGCCGTGAATCACTTTGGCACCGGCACCTGTTTTGTTGCCGCATTTATCTTTTTAGCTTGTGCGGGTGCATTCTTCATCCGCCTCAACAGGTTCGTCATCTGCGCGTTCTCAGCCGGCTTGAGTTTCCTTGTCTTGACCATGCGTTACTTCCCCGTCATGTACATGGGGTACTATCTGCCGCTCTTAATGCTGCTAGTAGCAGTTGCCGTTCTACCTGTGACGTGGGCAGCGGAAAATCTCGTTGTGCCGAAACGAACTATCGCTTCTCTGGCAATGTTCGTTTTGTTTACAGCGGCTTGCCTGGGTTATCCTTCGCGCTCGGTCGATAATAGACTGAGAGCGGATCGATCGCAGAGTTGGGAAGCTCTCCACTTTAGCACCCGCCCCCGCCAGTCGGCCGAGTTTATCGCGCAACGACGTTTCATCGAGAGCGTTCGGCAGGCCCCTGGACTCGTCTTTTCAGATATTAGTCCTGTTTACCTGAATGCTCTTTTCCCGCCCGGATTTGTGGCGGCTCCCTTGGATGGAAAAAGGTACATCCAATTCAGACACATTGTGCATTACGATCACGCGCAAGCCGTCGCGCTAGCCGAACTCAACTTGCGTCGATCAATTCCAGTCTACGCGCTGTTTGTTTCAATCAAGGAACTCGATGAAAAGGCGTCACGACTGCCGAACGTTCCTGGTTACCACTGGATGCCAGTCGAGGACACCACAGGCGAGGCCGTGATTTTGCGACTCACTTCCACTCAGTGACCAGAGAGCAATATCTTTCCTTTAGCACAGCTTGTATTCGATCTCGAGCGTGCTCGTCCACCACGATAATCTCTCTGCTATTTCGATACTCTTTATGCCGAGGGACAACGCGGCTACAAACTGGTCATGTCATCCGCTCACCAACGTTGTGCGCTGGCTGACTGCGCGGTGAATTTCCTCAAGAATGTCTCGCAAACTGTAGCGAAATTTCCAAACCGGGTAATGTTTTTGAAATTTCCTGACATCGCTAATCCACCAGATGTGATCCCCGATCCGGTTAGTCTCCTCGTAGCTCCAATTTAGTTTTCGCCCACTAATTTCCTCACACAAGGCCGTGCAGCTCCGTTCCGGCGTGTGCTGGCCCGGTGAGAAATGGAGCTACATTAATCCGGTCAATTCCGCGTCTGACCGCGCTTACGATGAGCGAAGAGGTTAACATACCAAGAGATATCGTTTCGAACATCGTGCGCATCGAAGGGGACCAAACCACCGGTTCTCACGAGAGCCAGATTCATATTCAAGCCCTGGAGCATTTCGACAAGTCCTTCCCAGCTGACGCCCGCCTGTTCTAATCCAGCAGGCCAGAACTCGAGCAAGAGGTTGATGTCCGGGTTTTCCCGTAGCACCCGCTGTGCTCCCATTAACGCATGCAGCTCGTATCCCTGAATATCCATTTTAATCAGGTCAACGCATTGGCCGGGTCTGAAGTAATCGTCGAGGGCAACCATTTCAGCGGGAACGGCGCGACGCGAATCGCCATCGGCCGTGTGCGTTCTATGATCGACGTTTAGCTTGTCCGAAACGTAAAGCTTGCACTCGCCGCTCCGCTCTCCAACTGCCCCTTGGGTGAGTTGGATATTTGAAAGACCATGTGTGGCAGCAGACAACCTCTTGAAATTATCTGGCGACGGTTCAAACGCGTGGACGCTGCCGGTCGGGCCAACACAGCGGGAGAGAAACTCCGAGTAAATTCCAATGTTAGCGCCGACATCTACCACGACGGCGCCTTGAAACAAAACCTTCCTTAGCAGCTGTCGCTCCGCGCGATCAGTGTAGGTCTTATAGGCGGCATAAAGCGGCCGGTAGATTGGGAAGGCGTGTCGGTAAATCTTGTTTCCGACACTGCGAAGCAGCGAAAGCATCGACATCAGCGCCGCGTCAGAGTGAGAGTGAAGAACGAGGCGCATAACCGCGGACAGCAACGGCTAAGCGCGAGGTCAACGGGAAATAATGCGCGATAAAGAAAGTGCGGGACTGGCAACGTGCGCGATATTCCTCCGGTAGCCATGTAGGATAGGGCGCTAAAGGGTCGAGTCGAAAGAGTCGCAATATCGAAATTTTCGTTCAATCGTTGCAGCCAGTCGCGCCGGCGGAAGAAAATCAGCCAGGGCAGCGCGATGTTGGCCGACGCCAGCGGTCCCTGCACTTCCTCCAGTTCTGGCTCGGAAATTTTGAAATCGACCGGCTCATGGTGCAGGTACTTAAAGATAACGGTTGAAATCGCGGAAAAGAATGGCTCGGTGGAGATCACTTTGCCGCCAGATTTCAACTTGTTGGCCGCGCGGTCCAAAAACGCAATCGGGCTTTTAAGATGATGCAACACATTGGTGAGTGTAATCACGTCAAGAGTGTTGTCCTTGATCGTATCCAATTTATCGATCTCGTGGCAGTCAAACACAAGGTTGAGATAATCAAGCTCAAGCACGTCACTGGTGATGACGTTTGAGAGAAATTGCTTCAGAGGTGAAGTGCCGCTTCCTATCTCGAGGATCGATAGCGCCGACGGGTCGGGAAACGCTTTGAACTGATCACGGTAGAGTTCGCGATACCAGAACAGCAGATTTTTATTGGCACCGAGGCGGATCCGGTTACGCAACGTGGCCTCGCGATCTTTGGCCTCTTCACTCTGAGCGATCATCGTGCTGCTCATTTGACGGCGCGAATATATAGCGAGCCGGCAAACTCCGAGATCATTGGCATGTTTTCGAGGAAACGGCCTAACCTGTTTACTCGATCTACCAGCGGAAGCGGCGTTTTCGGGTGCAGGAAATCAAATGGATCGATCCGAATATCACGATAGCCTGTTTGTTCAAGCAGTCTTCGGAGCGGCCACCGGAAGAATGCGGTCTCGTCCGGTGAGTCGCCAAGTTTTCGCTTCACCCAAGGCACATTTTTTTGGATTGCGATCTGAGGGTTCAGCATGTTTGGTTCTGTGAAGTAAATTGTGCCGTCGGGCTTTAACACCCGGTAAATTTCGCGTAGTGCCGCTTCGATCTCGAGGTGATGCAAAACCGAGCTGCCCACGACTGAATCAAACTCGGCGTCGGGATAGCGCAATTCATAGGCGTTCTGGAGTTCATAACGAACATTTGGCGCAGAACAATTCACCCTCGCGATTTCCAGAAGCTCACGCGAAACGTCAATTGCGATAATGTCCGCTCCGGAGCGAGCCAGTTCTCGAGTGAAATAGCCAGTGCCGCATCCAAGTTCAAGGACGTTCATTCCCGGCTGGAGATGCCCACCAAGCATCTTCACCCGGCGCGCCCAGCGCACTCTGCCCGCTGGACTCTCCCAATTCCAAATGTCGCCCGCGCCATGCTCGGCCAGGAAGCGGCCGTGTTGAATTTCCTTAGCAATGCGTTCTTGCATCAAGTTGACTGCGAATTTGAAACTCCCATGCGTTTAGTCGTCAGCTCTAGAATTTGAGATAGCGAATTAGTAGCCCAGTTTTAGTTTCAAAAACCCATGCCAGCACATCTTTAGCATGACGAGTCCGTTCCGAAAGACCTTGGTCATCTTCGTGGAACCATAGATGCGTTCCTGGTAGTGGACCGGCAGGTCCAAAATTTTAAGATTCAACTTTGCGGCGCCAAATAGCAGCTCATAGTCTCCCCACCGGTCTTCGGTTCCCCAGCTTCCGAGCATCGGTTTAATCCGGTCCCAGTCGCTTCTCCAGAGGACTTTGGTGCCGCACAGCGTATCTTTTACTCGTTGCCCGAGCAGATAGGTAAAAGCAACACTAAAAAATTTGTTGCCCAGCATGTTTGCTGTGTTCATCGCTCCTTTTGGGACGGGATAGACCAGGCGCGATCCATTAACGAATTCCGCGTGGCCCGAGGCAATTACGTCCACAAAATAAACCAGCTCCTCGGGCATCGTCGTCAGGTCGGCATCAAGAATCATCAAGACATCGCCTCTGGCTGCGTTAAACCCGGTCCACACGTTTTTGGATTTGCAAATCCCCGGACCGCGTTCGAGTCGAATATTCTTTTCGGGGTAAAGTGAGCACATTCGCATGACCTCATCGGCAGTGCCGTCGGTCGATTGATCGTCGCAAAAAATTATTTCCGCCTGGCGCCCCAGTTGCGGTATGCGTTGGACGGCATCTTCCACATTGCCTCTTTCGTCTTTACAGGGAACAATCACCGAGAACGACAACTCTTCCTTTGGAACCGGCGGCGGCAGCGCTCGGGCGACAACGATCTGCGTCATGCACAGTTTCTTCAACAATGGCAGACGCGCGCAGAATCGATTCAAGAACGCCGACAGCAGCGGCACATACTTTGGCAGCAACACGATCCAGTGCGTCTCGAGAACTTCAAATCCGGCGAGCTTCATCAGGTTACGAATGTCGGTCGTGGAAAGCCAGTTTTGCTGTGTGCGAGGCACCTTCATCCCGGTCCATTCGGCGAAGCCGACCAACGGCTCCCACAAATGATTATAGGTTTCGACCAGCAAACGGGTGTGTCGCAGACATAGCGGCCTCAAATTACGCAACGCCTGGAGCACATCCACCGTGTCGCCGATATCATTGAAGAGGATGTAATCGAATTTCTCATCCGGTCCGAAAATCTGACGGAATTCCTCTTTGTCTGGAAAAACGACTTCGAAGTGAAATGCGGGATTGCGTTGTCGCGCGATTTCCACTATCTCGGCGCAAAGGTCCACGCCTTTCCCTTCGCTAGGCGCGACGGCAGCCAAGTGATAGCCCGTGCCGCAACGAACCGACAGTACTCTTTTACCCGGCTCGACCAGGAACCGAAGAAGTCGGCTCAGGAGTTCGTAGTAATATCTGTTGCGCTTTATCCAACTTTCGCGGCGCGAGGCGATAGCTCCCAGGTGTTGGCGCGCGCCTTCGCGTCTCTGTTCCAGCGCAGCCGGTCCCCAGCCTTCCTGGTTCGTCTTGCGCTCGCTTATTACAACTTCCATCTTGCCGCAATCAATGTTGCCTGCAACGTCAAGTCCTCGTGTGCGGGCTCACCACGCAGATTCGGGCCGCAATTTCCTTCAATTCCAGCGCGATTCAAGGCTTTCGCTTCCTTGGCCGCACGCCAGCCGTCGCTCTCACGGGCTCTCAGCCAAAGACGATGCCGATTCCGGATAAGCGACGCAATTCGCTGAACAAAACGAATGGCTGTGCTTGACTGATAGGTTCGACATTTCCCGTCAGAATGCCTGCGCAAGTCATCCAAATTAGTGGTATGCACAAGCACAATGGCTGACGGGCGAGCGTGCGTTATCAATTTCTTGTAGATCCCTACCCACTTGGCCTAGAAGATCTGCCGCTAATCAGCGCTCGACTCGCAAGAAGAACCTCAAAAATCAGCAGCGCTGTCAGGAATTGCGCGAGAATCGCAAAGAACATTTGCACGGTGAGGTAGCGGGGATTATCCAACGAATGAACAACTGCAACTTCGAAGCAATTCGCTGCATTATACACATAGGCGAAAAGGACTATGGCCGCGAGCCAGCCGAGGCGTCTTCGGGTTCCCTCGTGCGAGAACACCGCAACGCTTAGCGCGAGCGCGATCAATAATAATGGCAGATACGTTGCCGCCAGAATGCCAAGTGGTCTCCGAATATAAGCTGGCTGTTCCACGAGCGGC
>Ga0066665_10000232_pt1 | contig 19994 bp, 11 predicted proteins | sample GraSoiAngelo_114_FD_75175 | JGI IMG/M metagenome (GOLD analysis project Ga0066665, IMG submission 75175) | Grasslands soil microbial communities from the Angelo Coastal Reserve, California, USA - 14_0903_13_40cm | ecosystem: Environmental > Terrestrial > Soil > Grasslands | place: USA...
CCGGTGACATTCAGGTTGGCGATGCTGAGGCTGGCTTTGAGATTGCGGACGCGGTCAAAGAACGTCTGCCAACTCGCCTGCTGTGCGCCCGTGATTCCGGGATACGCCTGCCGGACCTGCTCGATGTCCCGTGACTCGAGCGCACCCGCGTAGTTCGCGATCACCTTCTCGATATCCGGTCGCGGGTCGGTTGCTACCGGGGCCACGGGTACCGGAGGTGGCGCGGGCGGGGGGGGCGGGGGGGGCGGCGGGGGCGGAGCCTCCGCGACCCGACGCGACCGCGCGATGCGTTCGGCGTCCGCCCACAGCGATGCCGCGCTGGCAAACTGCATCATCGCCTCGGAGACGCGCCGCGCCGACGCCAGCGACTCGGCGCTCGCGAACGCCGCGTGGCCGCCGCTGAGATCCGCCGGCGAAGCGCCGGCCAACGCCGCGCGCTGCTCCGCTCGCAGGGCGCCCGCGCGCAGCGATCCGAGCAAGCTGTCATCGCGTTGCGATGCGACGATCGGCCGGCGCGCGGTCGGAGGTGGTTGGGGCGGGGTCGGCTCGGGACGCACCACCGTGTGGCTCGAGTCAGCACCCGCCGCGGCTGCGCCCGGTACCGAGTCGTGGCCAGCCGCGACCGGCGCTGCGGTGGGCGGACCCACGTGTGGTGTGCCTGAGAACCACCGCCAGAGCCCGAACGCCAGCACGGCGGTCGTCACGGCGATCGCGGGCCACATCCAGCGCCGCCGCCGGAGCGTGGGGCGCGTCCGGACGCGCGACAACACGATCGGGCTGGTCGGTGTCTTCGGCCCCGCGGGCCGCGCGCTGCCGTGTGCCAGCGTGATCATCTCGCGCCGGATCGGATCGTCGTGGCGCAGCGACGGGCGGCCGCACACCGCGACGACGTCGTCCATACTCGGCCAGCGTTGTGCCGGTTGCTTCTCCAGCATGCGCATGACCGCATCGCCCAGATTGGGAGGACAATCAGGTCGCAGATCGGTCACCGGACGCGGCGGCTGGTTGAAGTGCGCGTACATGACAGACATGATCGAGTCGTCCTGGAACGGCAACTTCCCGGTCAACATCTCGTAGGCCACGACGCCGAGCGAGTACTGGTCCGACGCGCCGGTCACTTCTTCCGTGGCGCACTGCTCAGGGCTCATGTACGTCGGTGTCCCGACCGTCACGCCGGTCATGGTGAGACCCTGCGCCTGCAACACCTTCGCGATGCCGAAGTCGGTGACGACGGCCCACCCTTCTTCGTCCAGCATGATGTTCGCGGATTTGATGTCGCGATGGATGACGCCATGGCGATGCGCGTAGCCGAGCGCGTCGCTCACCTGGGCGACGATCGCCTGGATCATCGCGATGGGCAGTGGTCCCACATCGCGGACGACCTGGTCGAGCGACCGTCCCTGGACGTGTTTCATCACAAAGTAGAGAACCTGCTCGCTGTCCCTGACGGCGTAGATCGGGATGATGTGCGGATGACTGAGCGCCGCGGCGGTGCGTGCCTCGCGCTTGAAACGCTCGACCATCCCTTCTCCCATGGCCAGCAAGGCGGGTGCGAGGACCTTGATGGCGACCTTGCGGTCGAGCGCGAGATCGTGCGCGAGGTAGACGGTGGCCATCCCGCCGTGACCGATCTCGCTGAGGATCTCGTACTGCCCGAGCGTCGCCCGCCGCAGTGCGGCGAGCTGCGCCTCGGCAGCCTCGGGCCGCGGTTCCGTGACCGCACCGGGCGGCGTTGGGAGCGTGGGGCCGGACCAGGGCCGCTGTACGGGAATGCCTGTCCCGCAGCGGGGACAAAACGACGCGCCGGCACCGAGGCTGGCGCCGCACCGCAGACAGGATGAAGGGGGCTTTGAGGTCATTCCAACCGCAGAAGATACTGCAAAACGCCCTAGACGTCGGCCTGCATGGCGCGCCGCGCGAACAGGGCGCACGGCGTACCGATCAAGAACGCGTGCACGGCGATGCTGAGCAGCACCCAGACCAGGTTTCTCGAGCCGGGGTTGGCGCCCGAGAGCGGGACGACGATGTAGTTCATGATGCCGTACAGCAGCACACCGTAGAGTGGTCCGAAGACCCACGGTTTTTGCCACAGCTCCGACCAGCGCCGCGCGAACAGGTAGTACGTCACCGCCATCGACGTCGCGATGAAGTAGTGCAGCGCGAGACCAAGGAGCGCGCTTCCCCAGCCGCCGGTGAAGCTCGCGTCTCCGAGCAGTCCGGAGGCGACTGATTGCAATACGCGCGTCGGCAGGACGCCTCGTTTCAGGTACCAGAAGGTGCACGCGTACGTGATGTCGAATGTGCCGGCGACGAGACCGCCCAGGAGAACGTAGAACGACGGTTTTTTCATGCGCTCCAGGGCTCCACGCGGCGGGTTCGAGTGCTTTCGGCGGCCAGGACCAAGCCTCGCATCACATCGAGCGACCACTCGGGTGTCACGGCGAGCTGCGCGTTGCCGAGCATCGCGTCTCGCACGTTTTCATAATACCGCGCGAAGCTCGACCGTAACGTCGGCACTGTGCGCGTTGCGTCAGACGTGATCAGCTTGCCGTAGAGCTCCGGCGGCTCGGTGTCCCAATCGGGCTCGTCCGGCGTGCGTCCCTCCTTCAGCGCGGCTTCCTGGGGATCCATTCCATATTTGACGAACGATCCGCTCGTGCCATTCACGATCCACGTCGGTCCGACGGGCGGCCTGAGCATGGAGGCGCGCAAGACGGCGCGACTGTGCGGGTAGTAGAGCGTGACGTCGAAGGCATCGTCGATCCTGCCACCGGCGCGCTCGATCCGAATGTCGGCGCCGACGGCCTCCGGAATTCCGAACAGCAGCAGGGCCTGGTCGAAGAGATGCGGGCCGATGTCGAACCAGACGCCGGATCCGGGAAGCGGCTCCTCCCGCCACGCGTTGGGTTTCTGCTCCGGACGGAAACGGTCGAAATGCGATTCGAACAGCACGATGTGGCCCAGCGCGCCTTCCGACACCACCTGCTGCACCGTCGCAAAATCACCGGTGTGGCGGCGATCCTGGTACACCGTGACGATGCGCCGCTGTTGTTTGGCGAGCCGGACCAGGTCCTCCGCTTCGGCGAGCGTCGTGGTGAATGGCTTGTCGACCACGACGTGCCGGCCCGCCAGCAGCGCCTGCTTCGCGATCGGATGGTGGGATGTGTTGGGAGTGGCGACGACCACGAGATCGATCTGCCGTTTCAGGAGCTCGTCAACACTGTGGACGAATTCCACCTCCGGATAGCGCGGATCGGGTGCCCTCCCCCCGTGGCGCTGGACAATGGTCGTGAGTCGCAGGCCGTCCACGGCCCGGATGACCGGCGCGTGGAAGACCTTGCCCGCGAAGCCGAAACCGACGAGGCCGACGTTGAGCATGCGACAGATTGTACAGCGAAAATCCGGCGCCCGTCAGCGACTGAGCCAATAACTCACCTTGAGCAGCAACACGTTCGTGGGCCGGTCGCGGAACAGCTCTCGCGTGAAATCCCGCTGCAGATCGAATTCCGGATCATACGGCACATACCCCGAACGGCTCTGCGTCCAAACAACAAACAGCGTGGAGCCCGGGCGGTATTCCCAGCGCAGCACCGCGTTGACTTTGACGGCGCGGGTGCGGAAGTCGGGGTCCGTGAACCGCACGGTGTCGCCCGGCGCCGCACCGTCGGGCTGGACGACATACGTGTTGCCCGTGCGGCTGATCGTCGAGCCGTTGTCGCGTCCGTAGACGTTGAAGGCGAACGTCCTGGGCGCCCGCAATTCCTTGAAGTCCGTGTAGTCGCCGGCGAACGCGAATGGCTGGGCGTAGAGCTGCAAGCTCAGCGTTGGAGAGAACGTCGCGTTGGCGCGCAGCGTCACGTACGCCTGGCGCTGCGACAGGGCCGCGAACACGTAGCGCGTGCCGAGCGTCGCGGCGGCGGTGGAGTCGGTGGCCTTGGTGACGAACTGCGCCGCCGCTCGGCCCGTGGAATAGCCCCCCGTGGCGTTGAGCGACAGCGCGGCGCTGGGCCGCAGCGTGAGCTGGGGAATCAGATTCACGGCCCAGCCGCCCGCCTCGTCGCGCTGCACTGACACGAACCCGTAGGCGCCGAGTACGCGCCGCGTGTCCGTCGTGAGGTCCGCGCTCGTGAACCACGCCGCCGGCTTCATCGCCAGCGGCCCGCCGCGGGTGAGCCGGTCGTCGACCACGCGGGGCGAATAGGAGGCGGACCAATCGGCAAACCAGAAGTTCCGGAACTGCGCGTAGCCAAACGCCGAGATCTTGCGGTCGATCGGATTGCCGTCGTAGTTCCAGCTCGGCGAGACCTGGAGATAAGCGTTGGCCTGGCGCAACGTTCTGCCTGATTTGGTCCACTTGTAGCCCAGCACGGCGGCTGCCGAAATGCGATCCACACGATTCTGGAATCCGAGGTCGTTCACTTCGAACCCGGGGGAGGCGGTGCGCCCGCCCAGGCCCCATCGCCAGTTCCCCGCCACCTTGTTCAGGTACAGGTCGGCGCTGACGCCGGCGAGCGACGTACGCGTGGGATCGTAGCGGAAACGCTGTGCGTCGGGGCGCTGGTAGTAGCGGTTGGACGACCGCTGCACCTGCTGCAGTGCGGCGGGTTCTCCCTGGAGGTACGAACCGCCGACGCTACCGGCAAACGTGTAATGCTTGTCGCCCCAGCGCTGGAAGAAATCGAGGCCGCCGGCGAACGCGTCGCGCGCCAACATGCCGAGCGCCGGTGTCGTGGGCCGCCGATCCATGGCCGTCGCGAGCAGCCCGATGCTCGTATTGCCGCCGTTCAGGTCCCGCTTGACTCGCCCCGCGAAATAGTTGGTGGCCGGCTCGACCTCGTCGCGGTAGCGTGTCCCCGTCATGGTATCGAGCACGGTGGCACGCTCGCGGGCGGTGAGCGCGTCGAGCACGCCGACCGACCAGCCGCCGGCCGAGCGGCCGGTGAGCTTCGCGGCACCGAGGATCGTGGTGCTCTGCGGAACGTCCTGGAAGGCGCCGCTCGACGAGGGCTCGCCCTGCGGGGGCCGCCCAATCCGGCGCGAGTAGAGGTACAGCGGCGGGTCACTGAAGCGGATCACCCCGCCGCCGTTCCCGCCGAAATCGAAGATCTGCGTGCCCTCGATGAAAAACGGCCGATGCTCGTCGAGGAACTGCTCAAAGGCCGTGAGGTTCACGAACGTCTCGTCGACCTCCACCTGCCCGAAGTCGGGGTTCACCGTCACGTCGAGCGTTTGGCTGGAGCTCACCCCGTACTTCAGATCCGCGCCCACACTGCGTTGGTACGCGCTCGGCGTCTCAAAGGGGTTGCCGCGCCCCGTCGGCTGGCGGTACGTCCCAGTCCCGACGGCGTAGGGCAGGATCTGGATGTGCTTGCGGGTCTCCACGCCCGCGAGCCCGACAAGGCTCGCGAAGCGAGAGGCCATACCGCTCTCGGTCCGGGCCACGAATGGAAAGAGCGCCAACTCGTTCTTGCGCTCGATCCAGCGGACAAAGCGCACGCCCCATACCTGGTCCGCGACGCGGGCGAACCGCAGCTGGGTAAACGGGATGCGGATCTCCGCCGTCCAGCCGAGCGAGTCCACAGTGGTCGCGGCCTCCCACACGGGGTCCCACGACTTGTCGGAGAAGGTGCCGTCGCCACCGTAGAGCACGTCGGTGCGGACCCCCGCGGCGCTGACTGTGAACTCGAACGCCGTGCGGTAATCGTGATAGCTGTCCAGCAACACCCGGAACTCGTCGCTGTGCGACGAGGCGTCGCGCCGCGTGAGCCGCCGCACGATCTTGCCGGGCTCGGCGTCGAACAGCCGGGCGCCGATGTACAGGGCGTCCGCGTCGTACACGATCCGCACCTCCGTCGATTCCGACACGGGCCGGCCCTCGTCCGGAACGCTCTGGAGCAGGTCGCGCACCGGCATCACCTGGGACCAGGCGGCATCGTCGAGGCGGCCGTCGACCACGGGGGACACGCGGCCGCTCGACACGCGCACCGCCTGCACCACAGGCGTGGCCGCAGGTGGCGCTATGGGGTCGACCGCTTGGAGTGCGGCGAGCAGAGCCGCCAGGGCCATCATGCGCGCGCCGCCGGCTCGAGGGAGGACGCCGCCGCGTAGAGGTACTCGGCGACTAGGCGCGGCGCGTCCGGGACACCCTTGTATCCGGGGGCGGTGCCCATATCCACCACGTACGGCTGGCCGCCGCTCTCCACGATATCGACACCGTACAGCTGCGCTCCGAACGCCCGACCGCAGCGCTCGACGATGTCGACGAGCTCAGCCGACAGCACGAATGGCTCGCCGCGCTTCTCTTCATCGGTCCGCCGCGGGAAGACCTTCTTTACGCCGAACAGACGGTCCCCGATCGCATAGATCTTCCGGTCACGGCCGTCATGCGGCAGGTATCGCTGCGCGAACACGGGCTCGCGCGGGCGTTGCGGAACCGAGGCGAGCTCGGCGGCGGTCCGGACGACCTGCACGTGGTGGCCGCCGCCACCCCCGTACGGCTTCACGACGAGCGGACCGTCCTCGAGCAAGGGAGCCAGGTCGTCCGTGCTGTCCGCGACGAACGCGGGAGGCGTGGGCACGCCGGCGGCGTGCAGCACCCGGGAAGCGACGATCTTGTCGCGCAGGGCGGCCGTGGCGGGATAGGAATTGACGATCGTTGCGCCCAGCTGGTGGAGCGCGCCCGCCAGACTGAGCGCCAGCCCGCTCATTTTGCGCAGCACGTAGAGATCGTGAGCGACCGGTACGGCGTCCAGGTCGATCGCGCCGCTCGGCGGCACGATGACGTCGACGTCCGCTCCCGCGTCCGCCACGGCACGCACGATCTGCGGCATGAGGCTGGTGCTGTGCCGGGAGTAGCTCGGCAGCAGGAACGCAATCCTCGGCGTCATGGCAGCGCCTCTTGCAACAGGTCGGCCAGCACGCGCTTCGCGTCGAAGTACTGGACAGCGATCTCGCGCGCCGCCCGGCAATGACGCTCGTAGGCGGTGTTGATGGCATCGAGCGAGGCCGCAGCTTCGTCCACGGTCTGGAACCGAAACATCCCCTCGCCGTGCGGCAGATAGGCGCTGGGCCCCGTATGCTGGACGACCACAGGCTTGCCGCTCGCGAGGTAGCACACCGTGCGATCGCTCACCCAGGCGTTCCGCAGCTTGACGAAGAACGGCTTCGCGCAGCTCCACTCGCCGCGCGAGCGCTGGATGTACACCTGATAGTGTTGCGGCGTACTGGCCACTTCCCGGGCGTGGCGCACGCGCCAGCATCGCTGCTCGAGCAGGCGCCGGTCTTCTCCGTCGCCGTCGGCGAGATGCAGCGCCAGCTCGAGCGGCTGCGTCGTCAGCCCTGCCAGCTCGGCGAACTCGAGAAAGGCGACGCGCTTGTTGTTGTCGATGCAGATCTCTGTGCCGTTCTCGCGCAGCTTGACCCATTTCCCCGACCACCACCCCGCGACCGTGGTGAACGACTCGCAGTGCGGGTCGTAGACATAGGGCCACAGCTCCAGGCACACGGGAGGGCGGATGTGCCGCCACGCGAGACCGCAGTCGGGGAACGGCGCCGCCGCCGTGCCGACCGTTTCGCCGATCGTGAAGTACACGTCGTGGTGGGGAACGCGGATCTGCCCAGAGCTCATCCAGATCTGCGTCAGGCCGGGATCGATGTCGACGAGCGCCGTGCGGCGCGCGCCGCCCAGAATGCGAGGGTCAATCCCGTAATGGAAGTTGAGCAACAGATCGGCCTGGCGCAGCACGTCCCAGGCGGAGGTGTCGGACCCGTTGAGCCACTCGATCGGAGCATCGTCGCCGGCGTTCCGCGTGCCGTCGCCGCGCGTGTACAGGAGGGCGCGGTCGCCCATGCCGAAGCACTCCATCCGCTCGCGGAACGTCGCGAGCGCCCCCAAGTCGCGATGCTTACCGCGTTGGACCTGCTCCAGCCAATACACGTCGCAACCGAGGCGCCGCAGGCCTTGCACGTACTGCATGTACACCCAGAAATGCCCGGCTCCGTCGGGAAAACTCACCACGTCGAATGGCGATACCACCACGGTCGTCATGGCTCGGGCAGGACGAGCTCCAGGGCGTCGAACCAGCGCTCCACTTCGGCTAGCTGATCGAAGCCCCAAGCCGCCCGCTCCTCCAGCAACGCGACCGCGGGCCAGATGATGCGACTCGCGTACCGCGCGTACTCGGCGGTCTCGAACATCGCGTTCAACTCCCGCACCGACGGCAACCGCCAGCCCGCGCGCCGGAGCGCGCGGGCGTACATCTCCAGAATCCACGGACGCTCGGCCTTGGGGAACCGGTACAGGAACGTGGACAGGTCGTACGTCGCCGGCCCCACTGCCGCGTGATCCCAGTCGATCAGGCGCGCGACGCGCGTCCCGCGCGCCTGATCGGAGTGCACGAGCGCGTTTGTGGTCCAGAGGTCGCCGTGCAGCAACGTATCGGGCCCACCCCATGCCTCGAGGAGGGCGGTGCGCGCGCCGATCTCCCCGCGGAGCCGATAGAGACGATCGAGCAATCGCCCGCGCAGCTCGCCTTGCGCGGGTGTCGGCTCGATGCGCGGCGGCGCCAGGGCTTCGAGAACGGCAATGGCGTCGCGCACATTGGCCGCGAAAAAGCCCGCGCCCAGGGAGCCGCAGAAATGCCGGCATTGCGGGACGACGGCGTGGCCGGCGGCGCGCGTGTGCAACGTCGCAATCACGTCGACGACCGCTTCGACCTGCAGCGGGTCCGGGTCCTGCGGATCGAGCGGGTCACCAGCGAGGTCCTCGTACACGTGCCACGCCCAGGCCCCGCCGCGCTCGACCGCCGTAGCGAGAAGGCGTGGAGCACGGTCGCTCAGATCCAGCGCGGGCAACCACCGCCGCAACACCAGCTCGTTACGCCGCGCCAGCCACGGATCGTAGCGCTTCACGACGAGCGAGCGTACGGTGCCGTTCTCTCCCGCCCGGAGGCGGTAGACGCGCGACTTCAGGCGGTCGAGTTCGATCGGGCGCCCGTTGGCGCTCGAGCCATCGAGGACGTCCGCCAGGACATCGCACAGCTCGCGCCAGCCCGGCTCGGCGGTTCCGGGCACGAGGGTGCGCAACGTAGCGATGGCGCGGCTCATACCAGGGCGCGCAGCGGGCGCGCAGCCACGCCGACTTGTCGGTGAAAAACGCGTAACCATGACATGGGGCGCACCAGGTAGAGAGGGGTGTCGTAAGCCAACTGCGGGCTGACCCAGCTGATCGCCGCGAGCGCGAGGAAGATGCGACCGACGGCAGCGAGCCGCCGCAGCACCTCGGGCCGAGCATCAGGCCACGCGCGACGCACGACCGATCCGTAGGCCTTCAGGTCGATCTTCGTCAGATCGACCGCCGGGATGCCCCACCCCGCAGTCTCCCAGTCGATCGGGAACAGCTCGAGTCCAGTCGCTCCGGCCCGCACGATGGCGTTCTTGGCGCGGAAGTCGCCGTGCGTCAGTGTGGCTGGTATGCCCGCGCACGCGCCTTCGATGTGCGGCCAGAATTGCTCGAGACGCTCGAGGCGCTCCAGCAGCCGCTTCAGGAGTCGCAGGTCGGCCGCGGCCAGGGCTGGATTCGCGAGCCGAGGACGGATCGTGTCGCACGCCGCGTGCAGGTGCTCGCGATAGCGAAAGGGGCCTGCCTCGGGCAGCGCCCGCGCGGCCGGAATATTGCTCGCGCCGACGTGTAGCTGCGCGATCCACCGCCCTGCGAGAGCCAGATGCGCGGGATCGGTTTTCGAAGCTCGCTCGCTGCCCACGTCTTCGAAGAACAGCCACACGAACCCGTCGCGATCCTCGCGAAACCCGTGGTAGCGCGGGGCTGTCACGGGCACGTGCGGCAAGACGTGCTCGTGGATCGTGCGTTCGATCGCCGCCCGCGCGGCCGTGCAGCGTTGCGCGATGACGGTCTCACCGCGCGGGCCGGCGCCCGTCAGCCGATACGTGGCCGATTCTTTTCCACCGCGCAGCACTTCGATCGCTTCGGGGGCTCCGGCGTCACGGCAGACGGCGCTCCAGGCCTCAGCGGCCGCGTGCCCCCTGAGGTTGCCCACCAGGACCGCCCCTCTGGAGGGGGTCGGTCGGGGGAGCGGGGGGCTCGGGGGGCTCGCGGTGTCGGTCATGCCATGGCCGTCGCGCCGGCGAGCAGTCGTCCACGCTCGAGCTGCAGGCGCAGATCGCATGCGGCGAGCGCGCGCTCGCGATGAGTGATGAGGAACGCGGTGCGCCCTTCCATCAAGCGGTCCATCGCGTCGAGGATGACGGCTTCGGTCCTGGCGTCGACCGCGCTGGTTGGCTCGTCCAGGATCAAGAGCGGAGCGTCCTTGAGGAAGGCGCGCGCCAAGGCGACGCGCTGCCGCTCTCCGCCGGAGAGCTTGAGGCCGCGCTCGCCCACGGGGGTCTCGTACCCCTCCGGCAAGCGGACGATGAAGTCGTGCGCTCCGGCGGCCGCCGCCGCACGCTCGATCTCCGCGGTGGTCGCTCCGGGCCTTCCGTAGGCGATGTTCTCGCCGATGCTCGTCGAGAACAGCAGCGGCTCCTGGAGCACGATCGCGAACTGATTCCGCAGATCTGCAAGGCGATACTCGCGGAGATCCACACCGTCCAGCAGGATCGCGCCCTCGGTCGGGTCGTAGAAGCGGGTGAGGAGGTTCACGAGCGTCGTCTTCCCCGCGCCGGTCGCCCCCGCCACCGCGACGCGCGCAGCCGGCGGCAGCTCGAACGACACCTCGCGCAGCACGGGGCGCTCGCTGTCATAACTGAAGGAGACGTTGCGGAACGTCACGGCGCCGGTGGCGCGCGGCAGCGGTCGGGCGCGCACCCGTTCCGGGACGTCCGACGGCTCGTCTAGCAGCGCGAACACACGCTCGGCGCTGGCGAGATACGCCTGGATCCCTGCTGCTTTGCGGCTGATCGTCTTCAGGGGATCGTACAACTGGGCCAGGTATCCCAGGACCATCAGGAGCTGGCCCAAGGTGATGAGGCCGGCCTGGACGTGCTGCACGCCGATGAACAGCACGGCGGCCGTTCCCGCCGCGGTGGTCAGACCGACGAACACGCCGAAGCGTCCCTCGAACAGCGCGAACCGGAGCCGCGCGATCATGCCCTCGCGCGAGCGCCCCACGAACCGCTCGGTCTCGCGCGCTTCCTGCCCGAAAGCCTTCACCACACGCAACGCCCCAAGCGTTTCGTGCGCCACGGCCAGCGCCGCCGCCTCCAGCTTCTTCACGTAACGCGACTGGCGCCGCATGCGCCCGCGGTAGACACGCGACAGGACCAACAGCACAGGGCACACGCCGAGCGCGACCAGCGCGAGGGGCCAGTCCAGGCGCGCCGTGGCGACGATCATCGTGCTCAACGTGATCGTCGCCGTCACGAACGGAATGGCGCCGTCGACCAGGATGTTCTGGATCGCCGGTGCGTCGTACTGGATGCGGTACAGCGAATCGGCGGTGCCACGCGAATCGTGATACTGCAGCGAAAGCCGTTGCATGCGATCGACCATCCGGGACCGGATGTCCAGCGCCAGCCGCTCACCGACCCAGGTGCGCAGCAATGTGCCCCCGAGCTGTTGCGCCTGATTGGCGGCCGCGACGAGGATCAGCAGGCACAACGCCGCGAACAAGACCGCGGCGGGCGTGCTTACAGCCGCTGCGGGAAGGACGGCGCGCAGCAGCGGCGGCAGTGGTCGCGCGCCGATAACGTTATCGACGACGATGCGGAGCGGCACGGGGGTGAGCAAAGCGACTGGGCTCGCCAGCAACCCCACCGCAAACAGCGCGACGAAATGCAGGCCGTATGGTCGCGCCTGGTGCAGAACCCGCCGGTATAGGACGACGTCACTCACCGGGCTGCGCCTCGGTATCTCGCACGCGACGCAGGACATTGAGCACCGACGCCATTGCGGCAACGGTCTCCGAGACGCCCTTCATGATGGGGACCAGCGCGGACAGCCCCATCACGGCCGCCACACTCCAGGCATGATCGTGCAACGCCGCGACCGCCGCCACCGCGAGCGCGACGCTGACCAGCGGGCCGCGCGCCGGGATCACGGGCCACGCTTTGACCCGCACCAGTTGACAGCCCCTGCCGTGCTCCTCCACCGCCATCAGCACGCGCGCCGCTCCGAGGAATCCGCCCCGGACCTCGAGATCCCAGCGATCGTGGGGCCCACCGTGCAGCACGCAGGCGCCGACGGCGCGTAACGCGGCGGCGATCGTCTCCACGCGCGCGCTCGGCGCAAGCCAGCGCTCGCTCCACACGCTCGTAGCGATCGGCCACAGCGGGGCTGGGCCCCGGACGCCGCGGCTACGCCACGGCGTGAGCCCCTCCTTGAGCCGCCCGCGCAGCCGCGCGATCGGCTGCAGGAGGTGCAACACACCTGTGAGCAGACGGCGCTGCAGACGACGCCACCGGTCGAGCGTCGTGGGGAACGACGCGCGCGCGGCGCTCATGGCGGCACGTGCCACGGAGATGGACACCCCAAAGCCAAGCAGCGGCAGCGCCAAGCGCAGCGGCGGCCACTCGACCCCCAGAGCGGCGATGCCGGCAAGGATTGCCAGCGTGAGATGCCAGTCGGGCATCTGCGGGAGTGCGCCGAGCACGCCGGCCGCGGGCTCGTACAGCGATTGGTAGGGTGCGACGCCCCAGATGCCGTGGTAGACGCGGGCGCGGCGCCACGGCGGCGCTTCCGGGCGCCCCGGCCCATACAGGCGACCGGCCCAACGCACGTACCCAGGCCCATTGTACTTCTCAGGCCACTTCCGCTCCAGCATCGCCTCGGCACGCCCGTAGCCGAGTTGCTGCCGCCAATACGCGCGAATGGAGTTGCGGCGATGATGCCAGACCATCGCGGCCGAGTGGAAGCCGATCGACCAGCCGCGCTCGTGCAGGCGCCAGCAGACGTCCACGTCGTCACCCGCCACGCGGAACTGGAGGTCGAAGCCTCCGATCGCCGCGAGGCACTCCTTGCGGAACGCCATGTTGCAGCCGGGGATGTGCTCGGCTTCGCGATCGGTGAGCAGTACGTGCACCGGACCGCCGGGTGAGCGCGCGACCGCATCGGCGATCGGTCCGTCACCGGGAGGCGCCACGTTGGGACCGCCCACCGCCGCGTGGGACGTGCTAAGGAACGTCGCGGCGAGATAGGCGAGCCAGTGCGGATCGGGCCGAGCGTCATCGTCCAGGTAGGCGACGATCTCGCCGGTGGCGGCGGCCAACCCGGTGTTCCGCGCGCTGGCGAGGCCACGGTTCGGCGTCTGGATCAGGCGGCAGTCGTACCGCCGCGCGATGGCCGCGGTCTGATCGGTCGATCCATCATCGACGACCACGACCTCATAATCCGGATACTCGAGCCGCGCGACACCGTCGAGGCAGTCGGCGAGGGTTCGCGACCCGTTGTACGAGCAGATCACGACCGAAGCGCGCGGCCACGGCAGCGTCGGGGCGAAGGGCAGGTGGACAAACGCTTCACGCACCGCGGTGAGCGCCGGCTTCGGCCGGCGATCCCGGCGCGTCACGCCGAAGTCCCAGTCGCGCACATCTTCGCCGGACCGATACCAATCGTCGGTCCAGGCGTAGACGAACGCCCCCGCGCACCCCCCGGCGAACGCGCTGCGGACCTGCCAATCCAGGGTCCGCGCCTGCTGGTGCTCGCCGTTCCGCCGGCTGTCCAGACCGACCTCGCTCATCACCACCGGCCGCTCACCCGCCAGGGTGTGCAGCCGTCCGAGGTAGGCCTGGAGCCGCTGCTGCGACTCGAGGTACACGTTGAAGCAGAGGAAGTCCAGGAAATCGAGCTGCAGGTACTCGGTGGACGGATAGTTGACGTAGGTGACGAGGCTGTCGGGCGCCTCCTCCTTGGCGACGCGATACAGCCGCTCCAGGAAGCGCTCGACCCGGCGGCGGCCGAACCAGCGCGCGACGGGCGCGGGAATCTCGTTGCCGATCGCATAACACAGCACGGCGGGATGGTCGGCACAGTCGCGTACCGCGGTCCGCACGAGCGCGTCGAGGTCGGGTGCATCCTTGCGTTTGTCGGCGAGGAAACCGATGTAGCGCTCGACGGGCACGCCCACCATCACCCGCAGACCGTGACGCGCGGCGGTGTCCAGCAGCCAGCGAGGCGGCACGGTGTACACGCGCACGGTATTGAATCCGTGCGCCGCCATGCCCGCAAAGTCCCGGTCGACGGCGTCGGGCTCGGGCACTTCGCTGCCGTCGGCGCGCGGGCGAAACGTCCCGTATGTCACGCCGCGGAGATAGAGCTTCTGGTCTCCGACAAAGAAAAACTTTCCCCGTACGGTCGCCGGGCCTTCAGGCGGGCGGGTGGCGGGAACGGAAGGTGGTGCGATGGGCGACGGGGTCGGCGATGCGGGGGGCGGGACGACGAGTGCCTCATCGCGGATGACGTGTAAAGAGGAACCAGGATCGCGCTGCACGGTGCGCTCTCTCCGAGTCGGTGCGATTTTTTTTTAGGATTGGCGAAAAGATTCTTAGGACGAGCGCGCAAGGCACATGCCAGCCCTCCCATGCCCTGCGCGTTACGACGGTGGTCGGTATCTCCTTACTGTCGAGCCACTAGGGTTAACCCCGAGAATGCGTGCCGGCGATCACACTGTGGCGCGGAGCGCGGCCTGTGGACTGCGTGCAGCAGAGGTTGTGCAACACATTTCTACTCGCGTTACCTCAGGCCCACTTGGAGCATCTCATTTTCCAGACCGCTTACTCGTCCCCTGAAGTCTGCGGAAATCAGTCGCTCGTCATGATAAACAGCGGCGCCCCGTCGAATTGGTAAATCGGCCGCAGGCGCTGCGTGTTGTAGTACTTCGACACGTCCACGACCTTCTTGTCCGACGTGACGCTCGATAGCGGCACGGTGTCGTAGAACCCCTTGTGAATGCTTACGAGCCGGCCGTATTGCTTCTTCACGATCAAGTCGAGCGCCAGGTTGCCGAATGCCATCGGCACGATCGAGTCGAGCGCGTCGGGGTCGCCCGAACGAACCAGATAGCCGAGCCGCTGGTTCACGACGTCGATCTTCCGGCCCTTGTTGAGCTTCGCCGACGATTCCTTGAGCGCCGTACCGATCTGGTCGCCGATGCCGCCGAGCTTGCGGTGCCCGAACATGTCGGTCTCCTCACCCTCGAAGCTCATCCCTTCGTGCGAGGTGAGTCGAGCGCCCTCCGAAATCAGGACGACCGAATAGCGGCTCGGGTTCTTATTGCGGTCCTGCACAAGCAGCTCGGCGAGGTGCTCCACTTCGACGGGATACTCGGGAATCACACAGCGGTCGGCCGCGCCAGCCATCGTCGGGAGCAGTGCGGTAAAGCCGGCGTACCGGCCGAACACTTCGATCACGAGGAAGCGCTCGTGCGAGCCGGCCGACGTGCGCAGCCGGTGCGTCAGTTCGATCGTGCGCGTCACGCACGTGCTGAACCCGATGCAGTAGTCAGTGCCGTAGACGTCGTTGTCCATCGTCTTCGGGATCGCGACGACCTTCAGCCCCTCATCGTGCAGCCGCTTGGCGTAACTGAGTGTGTCGTCGCCGCCGATCGGAATCAGGACATCGACGCCAATGTGCTCGAGGTTCTTGATCACATCCTTGGTGATGTCATTCGTCTTTTCAGTGTACGCGGTGAGATGCGCTGGCACGCGTTCTTTGGGCAGATGACTCGGCCGCACGCGCGAAGTGTGCAGGAACGTCCCGCCGGTGCGGCCGGCGCGGTTCACGATCGCTTCGGTGAGCGGCAGGATCTGCTCGCTGTTGTCGGCGTCTTTTTCGCGCGAGTAGTCCACCAGTCCGCCCCACCCGTGGCGGATGCCGATGACTTTGTAGCCGTCGCGCAGGGCGCGAATCGTGATGGCGCGGATCGCGGGATTGAGGCCGGGGACGTCGCCGCCGCCGGTGAGGATACCGATGGTGCCTTTGCTCATAGTGGCAAGAAGATAGAGGGAAGGAAAAGCCCCGCAACGGAGACCGCTGCGGGGCTGATTTTACGATGTGCGCTTAGGGGTGATAAGCGTCGAGCAGCTTGAGACTCCAGTTGCTCGCTGAACTGCTGGTCCCACCCGCGACGTAGAACACGCCGTTGATCACGGCCGAGGCGAACTCCTGACGCCGCTCAAGCATCGGCGCCTTCGTCGTCCACGAGTCCGTCGCGGGATCGTAGGCCTCGTTGACCGCGGAGCCTCCGGCTACGTAGATGATTCCGCCGATGACCCCCGCCCCGTGTCCGAACCGTGCCGTGGGCATTGGAGCCCGTGCGGTCCACGTGTTCGTCGCGGGATCGTACGACTCCACCGCTGCGAGATAGTCATTCACGCCGTGCCACTGGCCCCCGAAAGCGTACAAGATGCCGTTCACCGCAGCTGAGGCGTGGAACTGCCGCGGCGTGAGCATGTCGGCCTTTTGAGTCCAGGTATCGGTCACGGGGTCGTACGCCTGGACGGTGGCCACGGTCTCGTAATTGTTGCAATAGGGATAATAGGGGTCACTCGGCGAGCACTCGACGAGCTTGGCTCCACCCACCGCATAGAGGACGCCGTTGATCACCGACACCGAGAGATCGTACAGCGCCGTGGGCAGGGGGGCCTTCTGGGTCCACGTATCCGTCGCCGGATCGTATGCCTCGACCGCCGCGAGGGGTCCTCCGTGCCATCCACCCACCGCATAGAGAATACCGTTGATGACGCCGACGCCCAGCGACGCGCGTGGCGTGGGCATCGGCGACCTCGTCGTCCAACTGTTGGTCGCGGGTTCGTACACTTCGACGAGCCCGGTCATGTCTCCCGCGCCTTGCAGCGGATCGGCGAACGGGATTCCTCCGACGACGTACAGCTTGCCGTCGATGGCCTCACCCGCAGCGTCCATGCGATGCGTCGGCGCGGACGCGAGGCGCCTCCAGAAATCGCCAACGGCCGTTGCCGTGAAGGTGACCGGGTTTCCGCTGATGCCCTCCCCTTCCACGGTCGCGACCAGTGTCTGGGTACCGAGCACCGGCCCGAGCCGCCAGATCGCCGCGGCGATGCCACCTGCGACCGTTGTTGGGTACGAGTTTCCCGGCGAACCCTCGCCTGATGTCACGGCCCACCTGACGCGGACGCCGTCGACCGGGTTGCCGCTTGCATCGCGCACCAGGACGGAGGGCTCAATCGGCAGGTACTCGTTGGGCTTTGCCGTTTGATTGTTGCCGCCATGGATCTCAACGGACGCCGGCGGGCCCGACTGGGCGGTCGCCGTGAGTGTCACGGGGCTCGCGCCGCCCGCGGTGGCGGTCATACGATTCGTGCCGATCGCAGGACCCAAGACCCACGCGCCCACGGTCGCGACACCGGCGGCGTCCGTCGGCACGGGATTGGTTCCGGCAATCGTTCCGTTGCCTTCAGTGATGGCGAACGTGACCGCGGCACCGGGGACCAGGTTGTTGAACGCGTCCTTCACGGTCACCGAAGGGCTCGTCGGGAGCGCGGTATTGGTGTATCCGACCTGATTGTTGCCCGCGCGGATCGTCACCGACGCGGGCGGCCCGGCGGTGGCTGTCCCCAAGAAGACGACGGAGTCCGCAATGCCCTGCACTGTAGCCCGCAGCTTGTTCGCGCCGGTTGTCGTCCCAAAGCGCCAGAACGAAACTGCGGCGACGCCGTTCTGACCCGACGCTACCTGCGCCACTTGCGAGCCCCCGACGGATCCGCCGCCCTGGATGATCACGAACGTCGCAATGACATCCGGGACAGGATTGCCGTTGGCGTCGCGAATCAGCACCGCTGGAGCAATCGGCACATTCGTATTGACCTGCGCCGTCTGATTGTTGCCGGCGTACAGACTCAGGTCCGCCGGAGGCCCACCCTGTACGGTCACGGTCCACGTCGGCGTGATCCGGATTCCATTGATCGTGGCGCTCACGATCTTTTGTCCCAGCACCGTCGAGCTGAATTGACCCTCCGCGTATCCAGCGGAATCCGTTGGACTGGACGGCTGCACGATGGTGTTCCCTGCACCGGTCGCTTCGAAGACGACCGTGGCCCCCGGGACCGGATTGAGGATGCGAGATCGCGCAATCACGTAAATGCGACTCGTGTTGCTCGTAGTGATCTTGTCCGGTTGTGCGCCGATGCCGCTGTGGTCGGCGTCGACGGGCCCTGACGTAGCGGTCGCGTGGAATATGACGGTGTCAGCAATGCCGGACGCGGTCGCCCGCATAGTGTTCGAGCCGGTCCTCGTTCCCAACATCCAGAAGCTCGGTGCCGCGACACCATCCGGTCCGGACGAGGCGGTATCCGGATGGACGAAATTGCCGCCCAGAATCGGAACGAATGTCACACGGATGCCCGCTACCGCATTCCCCGCGGCATCCGCGACGCGCACGGCGGGCGGAATCGGAACCTGCGTGTTGGCCTCAGCCGTCTGATTGTCGCCCGCTGCCAGCGTCAATCTCACCGCCGCACCCGGGGTTGCCGTGGCGGTGAACGTCGCCGGGCTCGCGCCCGCGACGCTGGCCCGAAGGGTGTTCGTCCCTACCGTGGAACCGAGCATCCAGCTGCCGAGCGTCGCAACGCCGTCGGCGGCGGACGTCGCGGGCGAGCCCGTCACGCTCCCGCCCCCCGCCGTAACCGTGAATGACACAGAAGCACCGGGGACGGCGTTGCCGTACTGGTCCCGCACCGCCACCGACGGCGCAACAGAGACTGGCGTGTTGTGTGCAGCGGACTGACCATCACCCGCTTGAATCGCAAGCTGCGCCGGTGGACCAACCAGTGGCGTCGCGGAGAACGCACCGAGCAACGCACTGCCCGCGCGCGCCTCGAGACCTTGCGCCTGGGCAACCGAGGTACCAAGGGTCCACGCCGTCTGCGCGAAACCATTCTGATCGGTGCGTCCAGACACAGGATTGGCGGAGCCGCCGCCGGACGTGATGATGAAGCTCACTTGGAGGTTCTTCTGCGGGCGACCGCGAGAATCGGTCGCCTTGATTACCAATGGGTTCGGAAGCGGCTGACCGACGACGCCAGACTGGCCGTCTCCAGATACCACCGAGAATGAGAGCCCGACCGTCGTGGGCTGCGTCGCATCATTGGTGCATGCGGCAATCACGAGCGCGGCAAGCACGATCCTGCGCATCAAGCCTCCGAGCGGGCCATGGCGAGACGCACACAATGCCGAGCCGGGTTCCCCCGAGCAACCAAAACCGAGCCAAACGACCCAGGGTTGATCCCTGGATTATTCGGGATATGTTCGGGCATGCGTCGCATTCTCCTGGCCGATGCAGACGCGTTTTACGTCGCTGTCGCGCGCGCGGTCGATCCCGACGGCGCCGGGAAAGCGCCCCTCCTCATCGTCGGCGGCTCGCGCGAAAGCCGCGGCGTCGTCTGCTCCGCGTCCTACGAGACCCGAAAGTTCGGCGTCCGCTCGGCGATGCCGATCGCACGCGCCCTGCGCCTCTGCCCCGATGCCGTGTGCGTGCCGGTTCCCTTCAAGGCCTGCATCCAGAAGAGCGCCGAGATCCGCAACCTGCTGCATCAGTTCTCGCCCGTCGTCGAGGGCGCGAGTATCGACGAATGGTATCTCGACCTGACGGGCACCGAAGGCGTCTATCACCATGAGGCGCTCGAGGCGACAGCGCAGCGGATCCGGTCCGCGCTCCGTGAGACGACGGGACTCACACTCTCGATCGGCGGCGGCACGAACAAGCTCATCGCGAAGATGGCGGTCGATCGCGCCAAGCCGAGCGCGGGCGGCACCGGCGTCGTGATCATCGAGCCGGGCGCCGAGGAAGCGTTCCTGCGATCGTGCACGCTGGCGGACATCCCGCTCGTCGGCCCCAAGTTTCAGGCGCGGCTGGCGCGTTACGGCTTGATCACCGTCGCCGACGTGCTCCGCCACGACTTGGCGGCGCTCGAGCGCTGGATGAGCAAGCGCGAAGCGCAGTGGCTGTGGAACCGCGTCCAAGGTCGGGACGAAGGCGACGTGTTCCACCGCACGATGAACCGCGGGA
>Ga0066665_10000245_pt1 | contig 19750 bp, 17 predicted proteins | sample GraSoiAngelo_114_FD_75175 | JGI IMG/M metagenome (GOLD analysis project Ga0066665, IMG submission 75175) | Grasslands soil microbial communities from the Angelo Coastal Reserve, California, USA - 14_0903_13_40cm | ecosystem: Environmental > Terrestrial > Soil > Grasslands | place: USA...
CGGGGGTCGTCGGGATCCGGAATGTTCGGGCGTGTCGGAGCCGGGTCGCATCTGAGTAAGGCCACCCTCGGGATGAGCCGACCTCAAACGCACCCGCTACAAAGGAGCCTCTGGTGACGATCAACTGGGCCCTGTGCCACACGCGTCCGGTCCTCATGATCCCCGGCCCGACCGAGCTGCCGTTCCCCGTGATCCAGGCGATGAATCAGCCGGCGGTGATCCAGTACGACCGGAGCTTCGACGAAGAAGTTCTCGAGCCCACGACGCTCGCGTTGCGCGAGGTCTTTCAAACGAAGAACGAGGTCATCCTGATGCCCGGCTCGGGCCGCACCGCGCTCGAGGCCGGCGCGCTCTCGGTGATCGAGCCCGGGGACCGGGTGCTCGTCGTCGGCGCCGGCCAGTTCGGCATCCTGATGCGCGAGATCATGAACCGGGTCGGCGCCGACTGGACCGAGTTCCCCGTCGAGTGGGGCGCCCGCCTCGATCTGGACCGTCTCGCGCGCGAAGCCGAGCGCCTTCGCCCGAAGGCGATCACGCTCGTCCACAACGAGACGTCCACGGGGACGACCTATCCGGCCGCCGAGGTCGGTCGCATCGCGAGATCGGTCGACGCGCTCTACCTCCTCGACACCGTGTCCTCGATCGCGGGCATCGATGTGCGGACCGACGAGTGGGGTGTCGACCTCAACATGACCGGGTCGCAGAAGTGTTTGGCGGCGCCGCTCGGGATGTCGCTGGTGGCGGTGAGTCCCCGGGCCTTCGAGGCGATGGAGCGGCGCAAGCGCGCGGCGTCGAGCCTGGTCTACGACCTGCTCCGCTGGAAGGAGCTGTGGGTGCCCGTGTCGCGCGGCGGTAAGGTGCCCGACGGCGCGGCCCGGCGACAGCCGGTGTCGATCCCGACGCACCTCACCAGCGCGATGCGCGTCGCCGCGCGCCTGATCCTCGACGAAGGGCTGTCGCACCGCTTCCGGCGTCACGCCGTCGCCGGAACCGCCATCCGCCGGGGCCTGGCCGCGATGGGGCTCGAGATGTTCCCGGATGCCTCCCTGCTGTCGAACACCGTGTCGTGCGTGAAGACGCCGAAGAGCATCGATCCTGCCGCCGTCGTCACTCGGATGCGGGACCAATATGGCATCCTGATCGGCACCGGCCTCGACAAGATGCGCACGAGCACCCTGCGCATCGGCACGATGGCCATGACCGCCAGCCCGCACTACGTGCTGCCGACCTTGTCGGCGCTCGAGCTGGCGCTCCGCGACCTCGGGCACAAGGGCGAGCCCGGCGCCGGCGTCGCCGCCGCCCAGGCGGCCTTCGCCGACGCCGGATAATCGGGATGCGGAGCCGGGTCGCCCCCGAGTCAGGCCACCCTCGATGAGCGCCGACCTCAAGTCCCCCGTTACAATAACCATTCCCGACGATTTTCCATCCGTCTTCAACGGCACGCCCGCGCACGAACGCTGCAAGAAGATCGGCGAGACACACGTCTTCACCGCCCGGGGCGCCGACGACGAGGCCGAGCTGATCCGGAGAATCGCCGACGCGCGCGTCGCCATCAACATCCGCGCCCACGCGCGGTTCACCGAGAGCGTGATGGCGGCGTGCCGCAAGCTCGAGCTGATCTCGATCTGGGGCACCGGCACCGACAACGTGGACCTCGCCGCCGCCGGCCGCCACGGGATCACCGTGTCCAACACGCCCGGCGTCAATGCCTTCGCCGTGGCCGAGCACACGCTGGCGCTCATGCTCGCGACCGCCCGGCGGATCCCGCGCATCGACCGCGAGGTGCGGGCTGGCGCCTGGCCCCGCGATCTTCTGACGCAGCTCCTCGGCAAGACCCTCGGCGTCTTCGGCACCGGCACGATCGGCGCCCGCGTCATCTCCCTCGCGAAAGCTCTTGGGATGGAGGTCCTGGCCTATAGCGCGCGCGGCGACGCCGCCTCGGTCGCCGCGCTGGGCGCTCGCGCCGCCGCCAAGGACGAGATCTGCCGCCAGGCCGATGTCATCACGCTCCACTTGCGTCTGGCGCCCGAGACGCGCGGGTTCCTCGGGCGCCGCGAGTTCGCGCTGATGAAGTCGACCGCCATCCTCGTCAACACCGGTCGCGGCGCCCTGGTCGAGCGCGACGCGCTCCTCGACGCGCTCGGTCAGAACCGGATCGCCGGCGCCGGCCTCGACGTCTTCCACGACGAGCCGCTCAAGCCGGGCGATCCCCTCGTGACGTTACCGAGCGTGGTACTCTCGCCGCACAACGCCGGGCAGACGCCCGAGGTCATCCGCGACGGCCTGCTGCGGGCCATTGAAAACGTCGAGAACTATCTCGCCGGCAAGCCGACGGACGTCGTGGTCGCGCCGGTCAAGGCGAAGCGATGACGTGCGCGAAGGAGGAATCGATCCGATGGCCGTGACCTCGCTCCAGATCACGAAGCGTACGGCGGTGCTCGACGGTCGTCCATTCGGGGCGGCCGGCGCGTACGAAAAGATCGTGGGCGTGCTCCGCCTCGGCGTCGATCCGACGCACCCGGCGAACCAGGCCATCGCCGATCTGGCGGCAGCACCCCGCAACGCCGCGGGTCTGGTCGAGTGCGACGCGGATTTCTATGTCCTGCGGCCTCGCGATTCGGCGCGCGGCAACCGCCGCCTCCTCCTCGACGTCCCGAATCGCGGCCGCAAGGTCGCGCTCGGCATGCTCAACAGCACGCCACGGGTGCCCGACCCGACGACGCCCGAGGACTTCGGCAACGGCTTCCTCATGCGCCGGGGCTACACGGTCGGGTGGTGCGGCTGGCAGCACGACGTCCCGCGGCAAGCCGGGCTGATGGCCCTCACGGTGCCGACGGCGCGCGACGGGAACGGGCCCATCAGCGGGCCGGTCTCCTGCGAGTGGCGGCCCAACGCGCGCGTCGCGACCTTGCCGATGGCCGACCGCTATCACCTCGCGCACCCGACCGCCGACCGCGCGGACCCGGCCGCACGCCTGACCGTCCGCGAGCACGCGGGTGCTCCCGCCGTGGCCATCGCGCGGACGGCGTGGCGGTTCGCCAGCGCGACCCGCATCAGCCTCGACGGTGACTTCGAGGCGGGCAAGATCTACGAGCTCGTGTACCGCGCGGAGCATCCGCCCCTCGTCGGCCTCGGCCTCCTCGCCGTGCGCGACACCGCCGCGTGGCTCCGGTCCGCCTCGGCGGCCGACGGCAACCCCTGCGCCGCCGAGCTCGAGCGAGCGTACGTCCTCGGCGTATCGCAGACCGGGCGCTTTCTCCGTCATTTCCTCTACCTCGGCCTGAACGAGGACGAAGCGGGCCATCGTGTCTTCGATGGGCTCATCGCCCACGTCGCCGGCGCGCGGCGCGGCGAGTTCAATCACCGCTTTGGCCAGCCGTCGCTGAACTCGACCTGCTCGGTCGGGAGCCAGTTCCCGTTCAGCGACACGCCGGAGGTCGATCCCCTGACGGGCGAGCGCGGCGCGATGCTCGCACGCCTCGAGGCGCGGGGCACGCTGCCGAAGATCGTCACGACCAACACGTCGGCCGAGTACTGGCGCGGCGACGCCTCGCTCGTCCACACGGACGTCGAAGGCACGCGAGACGTGGTCCCGCACCGGGAGACGCGTCTCTACCTCTTCGCCGGGAGCCAGCACACCCCCGGCACGCTGCCGCCGCCCGATGCCGATCCCAACACCGGCTCGCGCGGCCTGCAGATGTTCAACGTCGTGGACTACGCGCCGCTCCTGCGCGCGACGCTCGTGAACCTCGACCGTTGGGTCACCGACGGCGTCGAGCCTCCGCCGAGCGCCGTGCCCCGGCTCGCCGACGGCACCGCGGTCTCGGCCGAGTCGCTGCGCCCGCGCTTCACGCGCATTCCCGGCGTGCGCTTTCCCGACCGGATCGAGCGACCGCGGCGGCTCGATTTCGGTCGTGATCTCGATCGGGGCGTGGTGCACGAGCTACCGCCGAAGATCGGCGCGCCGTTCGTCACGTTCGTGCCGTCGGTCGACGACGACGGCAATGACGTCCCGGGCATCCGGCCGGTCGAGCTCCTGACACCGCTCGCCACCTATGCCGGCTGGAACCCGCGTCACCCCGACCAGGGCGCGCCGGGCGATCTCATGAGCATGCTGGGCTCCACGCTCCCCTTCCCGCCGACACGCGCCGCGCGCGAGGCGAGTGGCGACCCGCGCGCGTCGATCGAGGAGCGCTACGCCTCCCGGGCCATCTACCTCGCGCGTGTGCGCGACTCGGCGACGCGGCTGGTCGCCGCGCGTCACATGCTCGCGGAGGACGTGGACGCGGTGGTCGAGCGCGCCGGGCGGCTCTGGGACTTCATCGCCCGCGCTTGAACCACTCGTAGATCTCCTCGCCCGTCGTCATCCAGACGCCCCGGTGCTTGCGGACGTAGTCGTAGGCTGCCTCGAAGTACTTGATGCGGTGCGGGACGCCGTGGATATAGGGGTGCACGGCGATCGCCATGACGCGAGGGTTCCTGGCGCCCTCCCGGTAGAGCCGGTCGAACTGGTCTCGCACCCGGTCGAGCCAGGCGGTCGACTCGTGATGCTGGATGAGCATCATCGGGATGTCGTTCAGCTCGAGCGTGTAGGGCACCGATACGAGCGAGCCCGTGGTCGTCTTGATCTCGTAGGGCTGGTCGTCGTTGACCCAGTCCGACACGTACGCGATGCCTTCCTCGGCCAGGATGTCGAGCGTCTCCCACGTCTCGGTCAGCCCGGGACCGAGCCAGCCTTTGGGGCTCTTGCCGGTGAACTCGCGCAGAATCCCGATGGCCGCGCGGATCGTTTCGCGCTGGTCGGGCACCAGGTGCATCGCTCCCTGCTTCACGCCGTGGCCCATGAACTCCCAGCCCGCGTCCAGCATCGCGCGCGCGACGGGCTCGTAGGCGCGGCACACGTTGGCGTTGATCGCGGTCGTCGCCCGGATCTTGCGCTTCGTGAGGGCCTCGAGCAGCCGCCAGAAGCCGACGCGCATCCCGTAGTCGTGCCATGCCCAGTTCGGCACGTCGGGCACCGTCGTGACGCCCTGCGGAGCCGACAGGACGCCCCGGGGCATCGGCTTCTCGATGTCCCACTCCTCCACGTTGACGATCGTCCACACGGCGATGCGCGCTCCCCGGGGAAGCTTCCAGGGGCGCCGGGCGGCGATCGGCGAATAATCGAAGCGATCGTGGGGCAGTCTCACGCGTGCCTCCTGTGATTCGGCGGTGCGAACGCAGGGTGCGCCTATAGTACAATCACCAGCCGTGACCCGCGCCCTCGGCGGCAACGCCCCTCGGCTCTTCCGGCGCTGACCGGCATCAGTGGACTTCTGGATCAGCCAGCTCTTCAACGGCGTGTCGTACGGCGCCTTGCTCTTTCTCCTCGCGGGCGGCCTCTCGCTCATCTTCGGCATGATGCGCATCGTCAACATGACCCACGGGTCCTATTACCTGCTGGGCGGCTACGTCGCCTTGACGGTGATCTGGCGCAGCGGCAGCTTCCTCCTCGCGGTCGTCGTGGGGGCCCTCACGATCGCGCTCGTCGGTATCGCGGAGTGGAACGCGTTCCTCAAGCGCCTGAGCGGACAGGAGCTGGGTCAGGTGCTCACCACGATGGGCTTCGCGCTCATCTTCCAGGACCTGGCCCTGGTGCTCTGGGGCGGTGACCCGTACACGATCCCGATCCCGGCCGCGCTCTCCGGATCGTACGTCGTGGGGCAGCTCTATTTTCCCGTGTACCGCATCTTCATCATCGCGGTCGCGATGCTCGTCGCCCTGACGCTCTGGCTCGCGCTCGAACGGACACGGATCGGCGCGATGATCCGGGCGACCGTCGACGACCCCGAGATGGCGCGTGGGGTCGGGATCAACGTCTTCCTGATCTCGATGGCGGTGTTCGCCCTCGGCGCGACGCTGGCGGCCCTGGCCGGCGTGGTGGCGGGGGGCTTCGTCGGTGTGTACCCGGGCGCCGACTTCGAGATTCTGCCCTATGCCTTCGTGGTCGTCATCGTCGGCGGCATGGGCAGCCTCAAGGGGGCCTTGATCGGCAGCCTCATGGTCGGACTGCTCGACAACTTCGGCAAGGCGCTCTTTCCCGAGCTTTCCTATTTCACGCTGTTCGCCCCGATGGCGGCGATCCTGGCCGTGCGGCCGACCGGACTCTTCGGTCGCGCCTGATGCGGCGCCTGCTGCCTCCGGGCGCCCCGCGGCTGGCGATCGCCGTCGCGTTTCTGGCGTTGCTCGTGGCCCCGCCGTTCGTCTCGTCGTTCCTGCTCGCGCTGCTCACCCAGGCGGTGATCTACGCGGTGCTGGCCATGAGCCTCGACATCATCCTCGGCTACACCGGCCTGGCCTCGCTGGGGCACGCCGCGTACCTGGGACTCGGCGCGTACAGCGTCGGCATCCTGGCGACGCGGCACGGGGCGGGATTCTGGGTCACCCTCGCCGTCGGCGTCCTGCTGGCGACGGCGGTCGCCGCGGTCTTCGGCCTGGTGGCCCTGCGCGCCACGGGCGTCTACTTCCTCATGATCACGCTGGCGCTCGGCATGGTGGTGTGGGGCCTGGCCCACCGATGGGTGTCGATGACCCAGGGCGACAACGGTATTTCGAGCGTCCCACGCCCGGACCTCGGCCTGCCCTGGTCCTTCACCCGGGGGATTCCCTTCTACTATCTCGCCTTCGCGGGATTCCTCCTGGCCTTCGTCCTGCTGCGGACGATCGTCCGGTCCCCGTTCGGGCAAACCCTCGTCGGCATCCGCGAGAGCGAGTCTCGCATGCGGACGCTCGGCTATCACGTGTGGCTGCACAAGTACATCGGGTTCGTGATCGCCGGCGGCGTGGGCGGCTTCGCCGGCGTCTTGTGGGCCTACTACAATGGCTTCGTCAGCCCGGCCGACCTCGAGCTCGCGACCTCGGTCGAGATCCTCCTGATGGTCGCGCTGGGCGGCCGCGGGACGCTGCTCGGCCCGGCGCTGGGCGCCGCCCTCATCGTGGGCCTGAAGAACCTCGTGTCGGTCTACACGCATCGGTGGCTCCTGATCCTGGGCGGCGTGTACATCGGCACGATCGTGTACGCGCCCGAGGGCATCGTGGGGACCTTGAGACAGTGGACGAAAGGAGAGCGCGCCATGGGCACGAAGGCGGTCGTCGTGGTCTCGATGGTCCTGATCGCGATCGCAGGGGCCGGGTCCGCGTGGGCGCAGAAGGGCCCGATCAAGATCGGCGTGATCGCGCCGATGTCGGGCGGTGCCGCCCAGATCGGCAAGGACATGACGAACGGTATCGCGATGTGGCTCGAAGAGAACAACCAGACGATCACCGGCCGCAAGGTCGAGGTGATCATCGAGGACAGCCAGGGCCAGCCCAACGTCGCGCTGACCAAGCTGCAGAAGCTCGTCGAGAGCGACCGGGTCCACGTCCTCGTCGGCGAGGTCTTCGCGCACATCGGCTACGCGATGGCGCCCAAGGTCGAGGAGTACCGCATCCCGATGCTCTATCCGGTGATCGCCGCCGACGACCTCACGCAACGCAAGCCCGCCCGGTGGGTGGTCCGGACGGGCTGGGCGTCGAGCCAGCCCTCGCACCCGTTCGGTGAGTACGCGGCGAAGACCCTCGGCTACAAGAAGATCGCCGTCATCGGTATCGACTACGCCTTCGGCTGGGAGGTCGTCGGCGGCTTCCAGAAGACGTTCGAGGAGAACGGGGGCCAGATCGTGCAAAAGCTGTGGGCCCCGCTCAACACCACGGACTTCGCGCCGTATCTCTCCCAGATCAAGCGCGACGCGGACGCGGTGTTCGCGCTCATGGTCTCGATCTCGGCGTCGCGCTTTCCCAAGCAGTATCAGGACGCCGGGCTGAAGGCGAAGCTGCCGCTCATCGGCGGCGGCACGACGTTCGACGAGTTCGTGCTGCCGTCACTCGGGGACGAGGCCATCGGCGGCATCAGCCCTCTCATCTACAGCGCCGCGCTGGACACGCCGACGAACAAGAGGTTCGTGACGGAGTACCGCAAGAAGTACGGGAAGGTCCCGTCGTACTTCTCCGAGACCTGCTACACCAGCACCCGGTGGATCAACGAGGCGGCCAAGGCGGTCGGCGGCGACGTGGAGAACCGCGAGAAGTTTCTGGCGGCGCTGCGCCGGGTGGAGATCCCCGACGCGCCGCGCGGACCCGTGAAGCTCGACTCGTACGGCAACCCGATCCAGAATATCTACGTCCGCAGGGTCGAGAAGAAGGACGGCGAGCTGTGGAACACCGTCGTGCACACCTATCCCGCCGTCTCGCAGTTCTGGAAGTACAAGCCGGACGAGTTCCTCAAGCAGCCCGTGTACGACCGGAACTTCCCGCCGTGCAAGCACTGCTGATGGCCGTGCGCGGGACATGACGGCATCACCCAGCCCCGCGCTGAGCCTGACCGACCTCTCGAAGGAGTTCGGCGGGCTCCGCGCGGTGGACGGCGTGAGCCTCGCGGTGGCGTCGGGCGAGCGCCGCGCCATCATCGGCCCCAACGGCGCCGGCAAAACGACGCTGTTCAGCCTGATCAGCGGTGAGACCCGGCCGACCGACGGGCGGATCGTCCTGTTCGGCCGGGACGTCACGCGACTCTCGCCGCACCGGCGCGCCGCGCGCGGCCTGGCCCGCACGTACCAGATCACCAATCTGTTCCCCCGCCTCACCGCGCTCGAGAACTGCCTTCTGGCGGTGCAGGCCCTGACGCCGGTCAAGTTCCATCTCCATCGCGGTCTGCGCCGCTATCCCGCCTTCTTCGAACGCGCGCGCCGCGTGCTCGACGCGGTCGGGCTCGCCGACAAGGAGGCCGAAGCGGTGCGGAACCTCTCGCACGGCGAACAGCGCCAGCTCGAGATCGCGCTGGCGCTGGCCGGGGCGCCCCGGTTCCTGCTGCTCGACGAGCCCACCGCGGGGCTCTCGCCGGCGGAGTCTCACGCGATGACCGCGCTCCTGAAGAGCCTCGACCCCGCGATCACGCTGCTGGTGATCGAGCACGACATGGACGTCGCGTTTGCGCTCACCGACCGGATCACCGTCCTGCACTACGGCAAGGTCGTCGCCGACGGTCTCGCTCACGAGGTCAAGGCGAACCCACTCGTGCAAGAGATCTATCTGGGGACGTCGTGATGCTCGACGTGCGCGACATCCACACCTACTACGGGGACAGCCACGTGCTGCAGGGCGTCTCCCTCGGCATGGAGCGCGGCCAGGTCGTGGGCATCCTCGGGCGGAACGGCATGGGCAAGACCACGCTCATCCGATCCATCATCGGCTTCACGCCGCCCCGCCGGGGGCAGGTGCTGTTCAAGAGCCGGGACATCACCGCGTGGCCCTCGAACCGGGTCGTAGCGTTCGGGCTCGGCCTCGTGCCGCAGGGGCGTCGCGTCTTTCCGTCGCTGAGCGTTCTCGAGAACCTCGCGGTGGCCGCCAGGAACAACGGCGGCCCCTGGACGGTCGAGCGCGTGCTGGACCTCTTTCCCCGCCTCCGTGAGCGCGGTGCGCACCGTGCCGGCAAGCTCTCCGGCGGCGAGCAGCAGATGCTCGCCATCGCGCGCGCGCTCACGACGAACCCGGAGCTGTTGCTGATGGACGAGCCGACCGAGGGCCTGGCGCCACTCCTGGTCCGCGAGGTCGGCAGGACCATCGAGAACCTCAAGTCCCAGGGGCTATCGATCCTCCTCGTGGAGCAGAACCTCCCGCTGGCGCTCCGGGTGGCCGATCACGTCCACGTTCTCTCACGCGGCCGGGTCGTCCATTCGAGCGCGCCGGACGCTCTCTGGCGGAACGAGGAGATCAAGTCACGGTATCTCGGATTGTGAGGGCCACGGGATGAACCGGATCGCGATCGTCGGCGTCGGACTCCTGGGTACCGCGGTGGCGTCCCGCCTCCTCGACGCCGGGTTCGAGGTGACCGGGTACGACAGCCGCCCCGATCAGCTCGCGCGGCTGAGCCCGCGAGGACTCACATCGGCGACGAGCATCAAGGACGCGGTGGCCGACGCGGAGGCCGTCTTCACGATTCTCCCGTCGCAAGAGTCGGTGGAGGCCGTCATCCTCGGCGGCGGCGGGCTCCTGGAGACCATGCCGCGTTCCGCCACGCTGATCCAGATGAGCACGATCTCCCCCACACTGACGCGCCGCCTGGCCGAGGCGGCCGCCGCGCGGCTCGGGTTCCTGGACGCCCCGATGAGCGGGACGAGCGCGATGGTGGAGCGGGGCGACTGCACGATCTTCGTCGGCGGCGACCCGTCGCGCCTGGCGGCGTGCCGCCCCGTGTTCGCGGCCATCGCGAAGAGGACGGTCCACGTGGGGCCGGTCGGCAGCGCCTCGCTTGCCAAGCTCGCGACGAACCTCCTGGTCGGCCTCAACACCGCCGCGCTCGCCGAGGCGCTGGTGCTCGGGGAGAAGGGCGGACTCGCCCCCGCGGCGCTCCTGGATATCTTGCGGGACAGCGCCGCCGCCTCGAAGATGGTGGAGGTGCGGGGGCCGCTGATGGTCGAGCGTCGCTTCGAGCCGCAGATGAAGCTCGACCTCTTTCTCAAGGACTTCCGACTCATGCTCGAGGAAGGCCAGCGCCTCGGCGTGCCGTTGCCGCTGACGAGCCTCACCCAGCAGCTCTGCACGGCGACCGCCGCCGCCGGTCGGGGCGCCGAGGACCTTGCGGCCCTCATCACGACGCTCCAGCAGCTGGCCGGGCTCAGGCCAGCGTAGTCACCGCCGCCCCGGGCTCTCGCCTCAGGAGTGGATCCAGCGCACGGCGCCCGTCACGCCGTCGACCGCGACGACCGCCCCATCCGGAATCTTCCGGGTCGCGTCGATGACGCCCAGCACCGCCGGAATGCCACGCTCGCGCGCGAGGGCGGCCAGATGGGACGTGCTCCCCCCGAGCTCCGCGACGACGCCGGCGACACGCGGCAGGACCGCAGTCAGTGCCGGACCGGCGACCTGCGTGACGAGGACGTCGCCGAGCTTGACGTGCTCGAGGTCGTGCTCGTGGAGCACGACGCACGCCGGCCCCGTCGCCCAGCCCACGCCCGCCGGCTGACCCGTGAGACCGGGATGCCGGAGCCACACGTCATCGGGTGCGTGTCGGGGCTCGACGTGGAGGGGCCGCGCCTGGAGGACGTGAAAGCCGCTCTCGTCCTTCGCCCACTCGACCTCGACGGGCCCGCCGACCAGGGATTCGATTCGCGACACGAGCCGTCCGAGCTCCATCACCTCCGCCGGCGCCAGACACGGGGCGTGCACGAGCTCCGGGGCAACCGCCTCCGGCCGGGCGCCGCCCACGGCTGACGCGACGACGAGCCGGTCCTTCCGTCCGGGTGCGGCACTCTCCAGCGACCCATCGCGTGCGAGCACCCAGCGATCGGGAACGATCTCACCCTGAGCCAGCGCCGAGCCGAGCCCCCACGTCCCGGTCACGACCACGCCGCCGTCCTCGGGGCGGCTGAGCGCTCCCCCCGCTGAGCGCGCCTCGACGATCCTCTGGAGGAGGACGGCCATGGCGGTGTGCCCGGGATCCACGTCGTGGGCCCGCATGTATCTGAGCGCGCGCGCGGACCAGAGGCACGCCCAACAGGCGCGTACCGCGGTGACCGTGTCCACACGACTGGCGATTCCCAGGAACGTGTCGAACTGCCCGGCGAAGGAGGTGCCCGGCGCGTCTTCGCGAAGCGCCGAGGATCGCACGGCAAGAAGCCGTCCGACCGCCTCGGCCATCCGCGCGTGTGCGGCATCGAGCGCCTCGGCCACCGGCGCCGCGAGCGTGGCCTGCAAGAGGCCGAGCCTCACCTCGAGCGCCAGCCTGCGCGCCTCGTACGGATCGTCGGCCGCGCCGACGCGCTCGGCCGGCCGTGACACGCCCGCCGCGTCGCGCTGCAGGCGATAGGCGTCGGCGGTCAGACAGATCCCGTCCGGCACCGGCAGACCGGCTTGCAGCAGCCGGGCGAGTGTCGCCGCCTTCCCTCCCACGAGCTCGGCGTCGACGGCGTCCCGGGCGCCGAGCGGGACCGCGAGGCGCTCACCCGCGGGGGACAATGACGAGCCTCAGGACCGAGTCGGCGGAGCGTTCGTATTCCTCGAACGCCGCCGCCACCCGTTCCAGCGGATACGACGCGGTGATGAAGCCGTCGACGTCGACGGCCCCCGAGGCGACGAGGTCGATCGCGGGAGCGAAGTCGCCGGGCGTCAGAGCGCGGGAGCCGTAGATGGTCAGCTCCTTGAAGTAGAGAGGGAACGTCGTGAAGTCGGACACCGGCCGGTGGCTGATCCCGTACACGACAAGCCGGCCGCCTGGCGCCAGCATCTCGATCGCGGGCGCGATGAGGGCCGGATCACCGGCGGCATCGACGACCACGTCCGCGCCGCGTCCAGCGGTGGCGTCCCTCACGGCGGCGATCGGGTCCTCGTGGGCGGAGTTCACGACGCGGTCGGCGTGCCGGCGACGCGCCAGCTCCAGCTTCCAGGGGCTGCGCGACACGGCGACGACCGGGCGGGCGCCCGAGAGCTTCGCGAGCTGCGTGTGGAGCAGCCCGGCCACCCCCTGGCCCAGGACCACCACCGACTCGGCCGGCGCGATGCGTGCGCGTTCCTGCGCGTGGCGCACGGTCGCGAGCGTCTCGATCAGGGTCGCGGCCGCGAGCGGCACGTGAGCCGGGAGCGGATAGAGGTAGCTCGCGGGCAGCACGACGTGCTCGGCGAGGGAGCCGTCCATCTCCCGCCCGAAGAGGCCGGCGTTACGGCAGAGGTTGCCGCGGCCGCGCGCGCAGCAATCGCACACGCCACAGGCGATGATCGGGTTGAGCAAAACCGCCTGGCCGGCGCGGACGCGCCCGACACCCTCGCCGACCGCCTCGACCACCCCGGTCGCCTCATGGCCCATCACGACGGGGAGCCGGACCCCGGGATGGCGGCCGGTGTAGATCTCGAGGTCCGTGTGGCACACCGCCGTCGCCGCCACGCGCACCACGGCTTCGCCGCGACGGGCTACCGGCGTCGGGCGCGTCAGCAGCTCGAGGCGCCGCGGCGCCTGGAGCACCGCTGCGAGGGTCACGCCGGGCTCACAACACCACCGTGATCTGCTCGACCGGGAAGTTCGAGATGATCTCCGTCCGGTCGTCGTGGACGATCAGCATCTCCTCGATGCGCACCCCCCACTCGTACCGCTTGCCGTGCTGCGTCTCGAGCGCGAACACCATCCCCGGCCGGATCTCGAGCGGGTGGTCGAGCGACCAGATCCGCGAGATCACGGGCGGGTCGTACTGCGCGAGCCCGAGGCCGTGCCCCCAGAGATTGGCGGCGGCCTGGTCCTCCTCGGCGTACCCCCACGCCTCCTGCGCCGAAGGCCACTTGAGCGCGATGTCGCGCGTCGTCGCCCCCGGTCGCACCGCGTCGATCGAGTCGTAGAGCCACTTCAGCGCGGTGGCGTAGTAGTCCTTCATTTCCTGGGTCGGCGGCTTGCCGACGCAATACGTCCGGTAGTAGCAGGATTTGTAGCCGTTCCACGTCAGCGCCGCCAGGTCCATGAACACGATCTCGCCGGGTTTGATGATCCGGTCCGAGAAGTTCCGCCAGTTCGGCCACGTGTTCGGGCCCGACGACACGATCACGTCCTCCACGTCCTCCATCCCCGGAATCGAGTAGAGGTACTCCATGATGTGCGCCGTCACCTGGTTCTCGGTGAGGCCGGGCTTGAGGAAGCGCATGGTCTCCCAGTGGGCCGCGTCCCCGATGGCGCCCACGATGCGCAGACACTCCTGCTCGTCCACGTTCTTGATCGCGCGCGCCTCCATCATCGGCGACATCCCGTCCGCCCACTTGAGCTTCGCCTCGCCGAACTGATTGAGCATGTTGATGTCGATGAAATCGACGCCGAGCGTCTGGTCGGCGACGTCGTAGCGCCGCATCTCCTTCACGAGCGCGTCGGTGAACTTCTTGACCTGCTGGCGGGACGCGGGCCCGGCCGCGCCCTTGATCCACGCGTACGAGTACCGGATGTTCTCCTGCGGGATCCACGGGGCGTGCCGCTGGATCTGGAACCCGATGTCGCCCTGCTCGAACAGCACCGGGGCCCCGTCGCCGCACAGGAGCGCGTAGCGGAGCCCGGGCTTCAGTCGGTTCCATCCCGGCGTCAAGGTGCTGGTGACGTAGCGCACGTTTTCGTCGTACATCAGAAGGAGCGCGCCGAGGTTGTGCGCCTTCATGCGCTCGCGGGCCCGCTCCAGCCGGTATTTCCGCAGCCGGTCCCAGTTCACCCGTTCCTGCCAGTCCACCCCCACCGTGCCGAAGTTCGCCATGGTTGTCCTTTCGTCAGGTCCGCAAAGCGGTTGCTTCATATCAGCCGCGCCGCTGGCCTGTCAAACCCAAATACGGCCGCGTCGGCTGATCGGTCTCCCCCGCGATCCCCTTCCGAGCCCGTCCCGGGTTACCATTCACAGCCATGGCCGCCCAGGACCTCAGGGGCTTCGTCGCCGCGTATGAGGAGGCCCACCCCGGCGAGGTGATCCGGGTGACCGAGCCGGTATCGATCGACGAAGACGTGATGGCGCTCGTCCTCGAATACGAGCGCCGCCGCAGGTACCCCATCCTCCTCTTCGACCGGGTCGCCGGCCACGACATCCCGATCGTGTGCAACGTCGTGGCGAGCCGCCGCGCGCTGGCATTCGCGCTGGGCGTGGACGAGCGCGCGCTCGCCGCGGAGTATGCCCGCCGGATCAAGAAGCACGTCAAGCCGATCGTCGTCCCCAGCCCTCCCTTCGCCCACCGGATCCTCACCGGCCAGGCCCTCGACCTGAGGGTGCTGCCCATGCCGCGCTATTTCCCCCGCGATGCGGGACGCTACCTCACGGCCGGCATGCTCGTGGCGCGCGATCCCGACACCGGTGTGGAGACCGAGGGGTATCACCGCTTCCAGCTGAAGGGGCGCGACCGAATGGGCGTGAGCCTGCACTCTCGCCGGCGCATGTTCGAGTACCAGCGGCGCGCCGAGGCGAAGGGCCGCGCGCTCCCGTGCGCGATCGTGCTGGGGCTCCATCCCCTGGTGTCGATGGGCTCGCTCGCCTATCCTCCGCCCGACGTCGGGAAGTTCGAGGTCGTGGGCGGGCTCCTGGGCGAGCCCTTGGAGGTGGCGCCCTGCTCGACCATCGACCTTCATGTCCCGGCGTCGGCCGAGATCGTGATCGAGGGCGAGATCCCTCCGAACGTGCGCGAGCCCGAGGGCCCCTTCGGCGAGTTCACCGGCTACCTCTCGCGCCGCTCCACCGAGCACGTCTTCGTCGCGAAGGCGATCGCCATGCGCGAGCGGCCGTGGTTCCAGTCCATCGGCTCCGGGCGCGCGGGCGACCACATCACGACGCTCGGCCTGATCCGGGAGGCCGAGATCGCCAACGCCCTCGCGCGCGTCATCCCCAACGTTCGCGGCGTGCACGTGCCGCTCTCGGGGACATCGTCGTTCACGGCCTACGTCTCGATCACGCAGAGCCGGCCCGGCGAGGCCAAGCACGTGATCCCGATCGTCCTGGGCGTGGATCACTACGTGAAGCTGGTCATCGTGGTCGACGACGACATCGACGTCTTCGACGAATCGGAGGTGCTCTGGGCGGTCGCGACACGCATGCAGGCCGACCGCGACCTGGTCGTCGTCGCGGGAAGTCTCGGCGCGCTGCTCGACCCGAGCGCCGACGAGCGGGGCGTGACCGCCAAGCTCGGGATCGACGCGACCCGGCCCTTCGGCGAGCCGTTCGCCGAGAAGCTCGTGATTTCGCCCGAGAAGATGGCCTGGGCCCGAGCCTTCGTCGACCGCCTGGCCACCTCATAGGAGACCGCGCTCATGAAGCGCTACATCGACCTGTCGGTGACCGTGGACGACGCGACGCTCTCGCCGCCCTCCACCAACATGCGGCTCGAGATCACGCCGCACCGCCGCGGCCCGGGGTTCTGGCAAGTCTCGAGCGTTCACCAGAGCCTCCACACCGGCGCCCACATCGACTCGCCCCTGCACGTGTTCCGGGACGGCATCACCACCGCCGAGATTGCGCTCGATCAGGTCATGGGTGAGGCGCTGGTGGTCGACGTCTCGTTCGCGGGGCCGAACCACGCGATCACCATCGACGACCTCAAGCGAGGAGGCGCCGATGACGTGCGGCAGGGCGACATCGTGCTCCTGCGCACGGGCTGGACGGACACGATGTATGGCCGGTGGCCCGACTACTTCACGCAATCGCCGTACTTCCCGCCCGAATCGGCCGAGTGGCTGGTGGCCCGGGGCCCGAAGAACATCGGCTTCGACTTCTTCGAGGAGTTCTGCGCGCGGCTGCCGGACTTCTCCTCGGAGGACTTCCCCATGCACCGGGTGATCCTCGGCGCGGGGATCGTGATCATGGAGGGCCTGACGAACCTCGGCGCGCTGCCCCGGCGACGCGTGGATTTCGCCGCCCCCTTCTACAAGATCGCCGGCACCGAGGGTGCTCCCGCCCGCTTCTTCGCCGTCGTCTAGGAACGGCGCCCCGCTCGCCTCCAGCGCGTTACGCGCGCAGATTCTTGGCGAAAAAGTCCGTGCAGCGCTTCCAGGCGTCCGCCGCTGCCGCCGCGTTGTAGGACGGGCGGTAGTCCGCGTGGAAGCCGTGACCCGCTCCCGGGTAGACGACGACCTCGGCGTTCTTGTTGTGCTGCTTCAACAGCTCGCCCAGGCGCCGGGCGTCCTCGGGCTTCGGATTCTGATCCGCCTCGCCGTAGAGCCCGAGGAACGGGATCTTGACGTCCCTGGCGACGTCGAAGCCGGTCAGGGGGCCCGCGGCGCCCTGATAGGGCCGTGCCGGCGGCCCATACCAGGCGACCGCGCCCTTCATGTCCGCGTTGGTGGCCGCCACCTGGTACACCGTCGAGCCCCCCCAGCACCAGCCCGTGACGCCGACGCTGGCCGCCTTCACGTTCGGTCGCGTCTTGGCCCAGTCCACCGCCGCCTTGAGATCGCCCAGCGTCTGCTCGCGCTTCTGCGCGAGCACGATCTTCAGGATGTCCTGGACACTCGGCAGCTGCGCGACGCCGCCCTCGCGCTTGAACAGCTCGGGCGCGACGGCGTAGTAGCCCGCCTTGGCGAACCGACGCGCGCAGTCGCGGATGTACTCGTGGACGCCCCAGATCTCGGAGATCACGAGCACGATGGCGTGGTCCTTGCCCGTCGCCGGCCGCGCCTCGTAGACCGGCATCTCGTAGTCGCCGATCTTGACCACCTGGTCCCCGGCAATGATCCCATCGGTGTCGGTCTTGATCGCCTGGGCCAGCACCGTGTCGACGGAAAGGGCATATCCGGCGAACGTCGAGGTGGTGGCCAGCATCTGGCGGCGAGTCAGCATCCCGTCCTCCTTCGTTACTTTGAGTCTCGGGGCAGAGCCCCGACGAATGATACTATACGCGTGCACCACTTCGGTGCGGCTTCGGCCCCTCTTCCCGTATCGCGGAGGTCTATGGATCTGCTCGAGGTCAAGAGCCGTATCGCTGAAGCCCTCGTGGAGTCGATTTTCCGCCGGGCGCGCTACCAGATTCGCCCCTTTCGCAACAACACCTCGCCGCTCCGCTTCGGTCGCGAGGATTTCTCGCCCGACTTCCGCGTCACGTCGGAGGCCGAGAACGGCCTGGAATACCTCGTGGAGGTCAAGTACCGCCCCTCGGCCTATCAGTTCGTCTCGGTCGAGAACCAGCGCGGCGAGCGCTCGATCTTCTTCATGGCGCGCCGGCAGTGGCCGAACCTCTACTTCGTGCTCGTCACCGATCGTCCGGAAGCGGGGCGCTCGTGCTTCCAGGCGATCGCCTTCGGCTCGATGCGACCGGGCGAGCCCTTCCGCACCGTGGACCTGGCGGAATTGAAGGAGCTCAAGATCTTTCAGCAGAACATCGAGGACCACGAGGAGCTCATCCGTCGCATCTTCACGCTGCTGACCGGCGCGGCGCCCTGAGGGCGGTCAGAGCGCCCGGACCACCAGCCAGGCGCCGAGTGTCGCCAGAAACACCAGCACCGCGCGGTTGAACGTGCGCTGGTCGAGCCGATCTTGCAAGCGCAGGCCGAGCCCGAAGCCCGCGAGGCCGGCCGCGGTCAGCCCGAGCGAGCCCAGCACCACCGGCCAGCCGAGGAGCCCGTACCAGGCGAGCGTCGCGAGCTGGACCGCCTTCACGATGAGAAACGTGAACGCGATCGAGCGGACGAACTCCCGCTTGCCCATGCCGAGCGCCACGAAGTAGAGAGCCAGCGCCGTGCCCGGCGCATTGGTGACGCCCCCCATGACGCCGGCCACGAGCCCGACGGGCGCGGATAGCGGGCGCTCCCAGGCCGGAGGCACTCGCGGCGAGAAGCGCGTGAGATCGAGCGCGACGAAGCCGAGGACGAAGGCGCCGAGCATCAGCGTCACCGCGCGCGCCGAGAGCACGACGAGGAGCTTCGTGCCGATGACCGTGCCCAGCATGGTGAAGACCAGCAACGGCGCCAACCGGCGCGGGGCGTCGCCGAGGGGCCCCTGACGGCGCAGCTGAATGCCGTCCATGACGAGGTTCGGGATGACCAGCAGTGCCACGGCGGTCTTCACGTCGACCACGAGAGCCAGGAGCGGCGTGCCGAGGGTCGGAAACCCGAAGCCGATCGCTCCCTTGACGAAGGCGGCGACGAGGACGGCGGCGGCCGCGGCGAGGCTTAGCGCGAGAGCGCCTCTCTCAGGACCTCGGCCGGATGCTTGGCCCGGCGACCCGCCAGGTGCTGGATCTGCTGGCGGCAGGAGATGCCGGGTGCGACGATCTCGGTCTCGGGGGGCGCGGCCTTCACGGCCGGCGCGAGGCGGCGATTGCCGAGCGTGAGCGAGATGTCGTAGTGCTCGCGCTCGAAGCCGAACGAGCCGGCCATCCCGCAGCATCCGGAGTCCACTTCTCCGACCTCGAATCCCGCCCAGCGCAGCACCTCGACCGTCGGCGCCGTGCCCACGAGCGCCTTCTGATGACAGTGACCGTGGAGGAGCGCCTTCCGGCCGGCGGCGCCGAACGCGAGGGTGAGACCGCGGGCGCGTTCGCGCAGCAGAAACTCCTCGAACAGGAGGGACTGCCGTGCGACGGCCCGAGCGTCGTCGGTGCGCACGAGGTCCACGGTCTCGTCCCGCAGCGTCAGGAGGCACGAGGGCTCGAGCCCGACGATCGCCACGCCCCGCCGCGCGTAGGGCACCAGACGCGCCACGTTCCAGGCGGCGTGCTCTCGCGCCTCGGCGAGCATGCCCTTGGAGATGAGCGGTCGTCCACAGCACTTCCGCTCGACGAGCACGACTCGATAGCCTCCCGCCTCGAGCACTTCCACGGCCGCCCGCGCGATCTCCGGCACGTTGTACGTCGTGAAGGTGTCGTTGAACAGCACGACCTCGCCGCGCGGCGCCGTCGCCGGCGGCGTGTGGCGCCTGAACCACTCGGTGAACGTCTGCACCGCCAGCCTTGGCAGCGGGCGCCGGCGGTCGATCCCCGCGGTCTTCTCCAGCAGCCAGCGGCTCGGCACGAGGCCCGAGACCCAGTTGACGAGTCTCGGCATGCGGGAGCCCAGGCGATTCATCCGCGCGATGCGGCCGAACAGGCGGTTGCGGAGCGGTAACCCGTTGGCCTGATAGTAGTGGTGGAGAAACTCATACTTGAGCTTCGCCATGTCGACGTTGGCCGGGCACTCGGCCTTGCAACCCTTGCACTCCAGGCACAGGTCCATCACCTCGTAGAGCCGACGCCCGGTGAACTCCGACGC
>Ga0066665_10000248_pt1 | contig 19684 bp, 15 predicted proteins | sample GraSoiAngelo_114_FD_75175 | JGI IMG/M metagenome (GOLD analysis project Ga0066665, IMG submission 75175) | Grasslands soil microbial communities from the Angelo Coastal Reserve, California, USA - 14_0903_13_40cm | ecosystem: Environmental > Terrestrial > Soil > Grasslands | place: USA...
TCAACGCCATCACGGCGGAATCATCATCAATGATTAAGATAGTTTTCATTCTATGGCCTGCCGGCTCCACGACCGCCCCATGACGCTTGTCCGCCCCACCGACTGCGATTCCAAGCCGGTTCCAACGGTTTTACTCTCATGGTCGGCTCAATAGCAAGTCCGAGTCTGCGTCAAACCCGCGCCCTTTGGATCGCAAGGCTATCGCGCATATCAGACTTTCATCTTCACCGCGGTTCAGGAAAGCAAACCAGGACACTGCCATCAGGATATCCGGCTGGACAGCGCTAAGATGGGTTGAGATTGTTGTCGCCAGAGAGTCCCGGTTTATCCTACTAAATCGCCATGCTAGACGTCACGCTTGCCGGCTTGAGCATATTGGTCGTGGAGGACGAGAGGCTGCTTTGCAAGCAAATCACCGCTCACCTGGAGAAACTGGATGCCGACGTGACCGGCGCCAACACCGTTCAAGCCGCAAAGAGATTCCTCGCCGACCTCGATTTCGACCTCGTCCTGCTTGACGTGAATCTGCCGGACGGACGCGGAACGGACCTGTTGAAAGAACGCATCTTTCCAGCGAACACCGGCGTCATCGTGATGACCGCGGAAGGGGCCATCAGCGGCGCGGTTGAGGCGATGCGGCTGGGCGCGCTCGATTACCTCGTCAAACCGTTCGATCCCGCCCAACTGCCGCTGGTCGTCGGACGGGCTCAGCGCAACAAACGCTCGGCCCGCCTGGAGGAACACCGGCGGCGCGTCACGGCGGAACAAGAATTTTTCTTCGGCAAATCCCTCGCTCACCTGGAAGGCCACCTGCAAAAGATCATCGCGGCGGACAATCGAGTGCAGAACCGATTGCCGCCCGTGTTGATTCAAGGCGAGACCGGCACCGGCAAAACCACTATTGCCCGCCGGCTGCACCGGCAAGGGCCACGGGCGTCGCAACCATTGGTTGAGGTCAATTGTTCGACGCTGCCGGATACGCTCGCCGAGTCGGAACTGTTCGGACACGAGCGCGGCGCGTTCACTGACGCCCGCGCGGCCCGCATGGGACTGTTCGAAGCGGCCAATGGAGGCGCGCTCTTTCTTGATGAACTGCCGAGCTTGTCCCCGGCGATGCAGGCGAAAGTGCTGACCGCGATTGAAGACCGAAAGATCCGCCGGCTGGGCGGCACGCGGGAACTTGCCGTCGACGTCCGCATCATCGCCGCGACCAACCGTGATCTCAAACAGCTCGTCGCGGAAGGCAAATTTCGCCAGGATTTGTTCCATCGACTCGACCTGTTTCGACTCCAGCTCCCGCCGCTGCGCGAGCGCGGGGACGACATTTTGAAACTGGCGGAAACTTTGTTGACGCGCCTGCGTGAGCGCCATCACCTCCCGCGCAAGGCGATTTCGGAGAGCGGCAAAAAGCGTCTTCTGGCGCATCCCTGGCCCGGCAATGTGCGCGAGCTGGCGCACGAGATCGAACGCGCCATCGTCTTCTCGGACGGCGATACGCTGGACTTCGAACACCTTGAGGCGAGCGCGGGCGCTCGCTCTCCCGCGCCGGCGTGGGCGGGCGACTGGTTCAATCCTGGCTTTACCTTTCCGGCGGAGGGGTTTTTAATTGAAGAAGCCATCAACCGGCTGATCCAGCACGCGCTCAAACAGACCGGCCAGAACGTGTCCGCCGCGGCGCGGTTGCTCGGCGTTTCGCGCGATTATTTGAGATATCGGTTGTTTGGAAAACAGTCCGGCAAGACTGGGGATTAACCCCCAGGACACCCTGATGGCGAGGTGTATTGGGTGAAATTGCCCAAACTCAATCAGGGATAGTTGTGGCGGACCGGATCCAGATTTCGGCTTAATGGATTAACCGTGAATGAGGTAGAACTGCTGCGAGCGAGTGGCACACGCCTTGCAGATTATGAGGGAATGAAATACGCTGACAGTGTTGCGGCCGGATGAGCAAAAGAAATCCATGAAGAATTTGAATTTACTGGCGGTTGGCCTTGGCCTCTGGCTGCTCCTTCCTTCTGTTTCGGCGCAAGGCATCCTTGGCTCGACCAACATCGCGGATCGGGTGGGGCGAATCATTTTACCGGACCGCATCCCGTTTGACACCTCCCCGACGCCCACCCTCGGCATTCGGCCACCAAGACCCGAACGGCCCGACTTGTCGTTGGATATCAGACAACGACTGCTTCGTTTTGAAAAGCTTCGTGAAGTTTACCTCAGCCGACAGGAGGATTTATTGCGGAAATTGCACGGTGCCACGGACGCGGACCGCGGCAGAATCCGGGGGCAACTCCAAGCGTTACGCGACGAATGGATGGAGAGAGCGCGAGCATTCCGTGAAGAAGCCAGAGACCGCATGAAGGACGTGCTGGGGCTTGAATTGTCCGGACGCAGCAAGATTTTGGACTCCCTGCCAAAACCTCCTTCGAGTGGGCGGCATCACGGCGCAAACGATTGACACCGCCGACACAGCAGCGGGAATAACAGGTCAAAGATCTTACAAATCCAGACACCGAACGACCAGTCCGCCTGGCCGGGCGGTGTTCTATTATTTGAATGCTGCGTTGTTGGCCAGGACTGGGAAGGGCGATACGGAATCGCATTTGGACCGCTTCCTTCTTTGGATGGGTTGGCTGCATGATCCAGGCGCAAGAATTTGACTTCCCCATCCTGTTGCCGAAATGGATCAATGATTTCAGTCTGCGCACCGGCGCTGGTTATCGCGATAACGTGGGCCTCTCTGCTCGATCACCGCAAGACAGCGCTTTCGTCGCCAGCGGTTTGGAAATGATTCTTCTCCGGCTGCCGGAGAACGGAACGCAGTTCAATTTCTTTGCCAGCGCGGAGGACCTTCACTTCCTCTCCTCAAGCGTCGTTGACAGGGAGCAGACGGCGTTCGCCCAGGCCCTGATGAAGACCGATTGCGGTTCGGGTTGGCAGGTGTCTCTCGCCGCCGAATACGTTTATCAGCACCAGGTCGTGGACGTTTCCATCACCGAACCCGGCCTCACAACCGTGCTCGTCGAAGGCCACGGGAGCGTCGTTCGGGAGGGACTGCGCCGCGATTTTGCCAACCATTACTGGGCGTCGCTTGAGCTGCCGGCCAAACGGCAGTTTTTTCGGGAGCCGTTGGACGATTACTGGGAGTACGGACCGCGGCTGACACTGGGCAAATCCTACGGGCATAAATCCGAATTGAGCGTGAGTTACGAAATCTCGGAACGCGATTACGATCACGAGGGATTGCGCACGGCGGTTGGGGACCCCCTTCCCGACACCCGGCGCAAGTCCATTCAGCAGGAGGCCAGGCTTGCCTGGAAACATCATTGGGACGCGAACGACCGCTGGCGCACAACGACCAGGTTGAGCGCCAGACAAAGCGAAGACAACGGCAGCGGATACTTTGACTACACGAGGCTTCAGGCCGGCGAACAACTCCTCTTCCACACCAAAAACTGGGACCTCTCCGCCGAAGCCAGGATCGCGCGTTACGATTATCCGGTCCAAACCGTGAGTGCGACTGATTTAGCAAAGCGCTGGAGCACGGAGCTGGCCTTCAATTTTCGCTGCGAACGACGCGTCGCCCGTTTCTTGAAAATCTTTGCGGAATACGAACGCGAGCGGGTGTTCTCCAACCTGGAATTTGAACGATACGTCGTGGCTACCGTGAAGGGCGGGTTGAACTGGATGTTCTAAGAGACTGATCCGAAGTCGATTCAACGGACACCCCGGATCAGCCGCCAGGCGCGCCGACATGCCGTATTTCCTTTCATTGCAATTTTCGCATCGCCACAGCAAATTAAGGGCCACCGCAGCGAGGCGCGATGACTGGAAGCATGGAAAGAATTACGCAAATCGAACAACTGTTCCTGCGCTCGCGGCGGTTGCCGTGGGTCTTGATCGGCGTTACGCTGTTGACTCTGGCCGCGACCATCCTGCTCGCCAGCCTGCAATTGCGCGCCGAAATCCGCAAACAGATCGCCGGCCGCGACGGCGAACTGCTTCATCCGGTGGCGATCTTGCAATTGGAAGCTGACGCGCCGGAGCTTGAGCTCCTCGGCCCAATCACTGATGCCGCCAACCTGCTGCCCGTGGTGCTGAAGACATCGCGGCTGCTCAAAAGTGTCGTGGCGACCCGTTTGTTCGATGCGAATGGCAGGTTCGTCGAGGCGTTTCCCCCCTACGTGCAGGAAGGCGCGCTTGAACCGGAAAGTCTGCCAGCCCTAAGTCGTTTGAAACCGGTCAGCCATTTTCTTCAAGCCGTTCCTTTATCGCGCTTGTTTCTGCCCGAAGACGACGCGCCCGAACCGGACAAGACGATGCCGTTGCTGGAAGTGAACGTTCCACTGCACGCCGGCGCGGAAAACCGGTTGATTGGGATTGCCCAGTTCAACATTGAAGGGTCCGGCATCGCCGTCGAGTTTCAACAGCTCGATCGACACTTGGCGCTTCAAGGTTTGATCGCCTTCTTCGTGGGCGGCGGAATTCTCGTGATTACGATTACGTGGGCGTTTCGGCGCCTGCGCCAGGCGCACCAACTGCTCGCCGAGCGCACCAGCAGTCTTTTGCGAGCCAATCAAGAACTGGCTCTGGCGGCCAAAACCTCCGCCGTCGGCGCGATCACTTCACATCTGATCCATGGACTGAAAAACCCGTTGTCGGGACTGCAAAACTTCATGTCCGGCCTCGCGCTGCCGGAGGTGGCGTCGCCGGAAGCGGATTGGGAGCAAGCCGTCATCGCCGCGCGCCGGATGCAAAGTCTGATCAACCAGGTTGTCAATGTCCTCCGCGAAGAGGAAGGCGCCGTTGAATATGAAATCACGCTGAGCGAGTTGGCCGAAATGGTCTCGGATAAGGTGCGCCCGCTGTCGGTCCAGACCGGCGTCAAGTTCCTCAGCCGGTTGAACGGCGAGGTTGTCCTTCCCAACCGGGATGCCAACCTCGTGGCCCTGATCCTGGTAAACCTCACGCAGAACGCGCTGCAAGCGACGCCCAAAGGCGATGCCGTGACGCTTTCGCTGACGCAATGCGGCGAACAGATCGTGTGCGAAGTGCGCGACGAAGGACCAGGACTGCTGCCTGAGCTGACGACCCATTTGTTCGCGCCGTGCAAGTCCAGCAAGGAAGGCGGCAGCGGCATTGGGCTCGCGATCAGCAAACAACTCGCCAATCACCTTGGCGCCCAACTGGAATTGAAATCCAACTCGCCAGCGGGATGCGTGTTTGTCCTGACGGTCCCGACGAACGTCGCTTCTGAAAAATCAAGACGTGCTTCTTCAACGCCGATCTGCTAAGAGGAGTCCAGCGTCAAGCGGACCCATGAATCGGATCAGCAAACGGGTGGGAGGGGAAGGCCAATGGCTCACGGGTTTGCTCATCGGATTCGTCCTCCTGGTTCCGTTTGAAAAGTCGTTCGGGATAAGTTTTCCGCTCCGTTGGCGCTGGTCGAACCCGCGGCCGCACGGCAACAACATCGTGGACATGGCCTACTCCCCCACCCTGGGTCTGGGCGTGCAGGTGGCTGAACGCGGCCAGATTTATACCAGCGACGACCTGGACACGTGGCTGCCCCGCGACAGCGGCGTGACCAACGCATTGCGGGCCGTGGCCTTCTTCGGACCGCGCACCGTCATCACGGGAGAAGCCGGCGTGGTGCTTTACGCCGATTCAGTGGACGATTTCATACCCGGCACCTTGCTCGACGGCCCGACGGGCGACTGGTTGGAAGCCGTGGCGGCCTCGACGCAGACAGTGGTGGCCGTCGGCGACAATGGCGCGGTTTACACCAGCACTGACGGTGTGAACTGGAAACGGCAGGCCTCGCTCGGCCAATGGCTGCGTGGGGTCGCCTTTGGAAATGGCACCTTCGTCGCCGTGGGCGAAAGCGGTTTGATCGCCACCAGTCCTGATGGAACGAATTGGACCAGCCGCGCCAGCGGCACCACAACCAACCTGATCCGCGTGGCGTTCACTGGAAATTTTTTCACCGCCGTGGGTGAAGGCGGCGTAGCGCTGACGAGCACGAACAACGGTTCGAGCTGGTTTTCGGAAAAGACCCGCGCCACGAACGACTTGTTTCACACCACCAGCGGGGACGGAGCCCGCCTGGTGATTGGCGATAACGAAGTCCGTTTGCAAAGCTCCGGCGCCTGGTCGGATCAGTTGGCCCAATCGAGCGGCCCTCCCGCCTGGACGTATTACGCCAACGTCGGTCGTCCGAGTTTTTTCCTCATCGCCGGCCGCACGGGCATGATCGCGGAAGGCTACTCGACCAATGATCATTCGTATTACTGGCTGCCGTCCACTGACTCGGTCCGGAACTGGCTGTTCGATGTCACCTGGGCGACGAATCTTTACGCGGCTGTCGGCGATCGTGCGACCGTGATGACCAGCGAAAACGGAATCGACTGGACACTGGAATTAGTGCCTGACTCGGTCACCAACTCGATCTTTCTCGGAATTGGCGGGACAACGAACCTGTTGGTGGCGGCCGGGAACCAAGGGAGTTTGATCATCAGTCCCTACTCGGAGACCAACGCGATGGTGACCAACGTGGTGGGTACGAACGTCGTGGTGACCAACCAATCCATCAGCACCTTCGGCGTCGTCTGGCACGACATCCAGCCCCGACCCACCACCAACGATCTGCAGGGCGTCGGCGTTTTCGGCAATTTGTTTCTCGTCACCGGCGATAACGGCACGGTCCTGATCAGCCCGGACGGAACGAATTGGACAAGCCGCCCGGCGCCGACCAGCGCCCTGCTCAGCAGCGTGGCCGCCTCGCCGAACACGATTGTCGCCACGGGTGACAATGGAACGATCATCACGAGCCCCAACGGCACGAACTGGGTCCTCCAAAACTCGCTCACGACCAACTGGCTTTATCGCGTCCGTTATCTCGCCGGACAATTCATCGCTGTCGGCCAAAACGGCACGATTTTGACCAGCTCCGATGGCACGAACTGGAACTCGCAGGCGAGCGGCACCGCCAAATGGCTGAACGATGTGACCTGGATTGACGGCACGTTCTTCGTGGTCGGCACGCAGGGAACGATCCTGACGAGCGCCAATGCGGTCGATTGGACCAGTCGTGGAACAATCACTCTCAAGTCGTTATACGCAGCGGCGACTGATTCGGATCACCTGATCACGGTGGGTATCGAAGGAATCATTCTGCGCAGCCAGGTCGTGCCCGAGCTGACGCCCATCTCAATTCTCAGCTACTCGCGCTTCGAAAGCGTGGATTCGCCAACGGTGAACAATCTGTTCCTGTTCGGCGGCAAAGCAGACCAGAGCTTCACGCTCGATTCCCGATTGGGCTTTGACACCAATGCCTGGGTCACCGGACCGAAACTCGAATTTTACGACAGTTCAGGCACGTTCTATTATCTCGAAACCATGTCCAGCAGCACTGCGCCTCCCCGGCAATTTTATCGCGGCACGCTGACGCCTTAGCCGGGCGGAAGTGTAAACATTGCTGGGGATTATTACCCGTTGCTCGACCGGGGATGGGGAATCTTCCCCATCGACTCCACCTGTGCCTCTCGACGCAAAGTCCGTGGCTTCCCTGGAACTCCGTTAATTTTGCCACCTTTATTGCGCTCTCCGACGCTGGCACGAGTCTAGCAAGAACGGAATCGAATCAATACGAAGGCGAGAAATCATATAACGACGAACCCATCATTTAGGGGGGGCCTCCTGCCGTTTCTTTTGGTCGGCGCGCAAGTCCTGGCTGCAGACGCGAGCAACCAGCCTCCCCAAGTCAGAATTGTCAGTCCACCTGACGGCGCCGTGTTTGTGGAGTTATTCGCCGGCCCGACGGATATTCGACTGGTCGCCTACGCTCAGGACCGGGAGGATGGCTACAAGGTCACGGTCGAATTTTTCGACGGCACGAATAGCCTCGGCTTTGGCACCTTCGTGCCGTCGCTTTGCCCGGCGCCGTATTGTCCGAACTTCTCCCTCACCTGGTCGAACGTGCCACCGGGCAAATACACGCTGACGGCCAAAGCGACCGATCACAACGGCGCTAGTTCGGTTTCAGACCCGGTCCACATCAGGGTGCTCGATCTGCAGCACCAAACTGTCGTCACCATCCTGGCCACCGATCCCGTGGCCACCGAGCACAGTCCGCTGGTGGACATCCCGCCCGACACAGCCACATTCGTGGTGCGGCGCGCCGGCGGCGATATCGACAATTCGCTGACGGTGTCCTACCGCATCGGTGGCACAGCTTCGAACGGTACGGATTACGACAAGTTGTCGAGTGAAGTCACAATTCCGGCGCACTTGGATACTGCTGAGATCGTCGTGAATCCGATTGATGACGCTCTGGTCGAAGGCACCGAGACCGTGGTGCTGACTTTGTTGCCTGGTTGCCCGCCCTGTCTGTTCATGGACCCGCCCTGTTTGCCACCGGTTCCAGCCGAAGGCTGCTACATGGTCGGCTCGCCGGGCGAGGCCGTGGCCTTCATTCGCGACAACGACCAGGCCAACGTGCGTCCGAAAGTGCAGATCGTGACGCCGCACAATGGCGATACGTTCCCTGCCCCGTCGGATATTGAGATTGATGTCCAGACGCAGGACCCGGACGGCTGGGTCCATACCGTGGAATTCTTCGCTAACGGCGTGAAGATCGGCGCGGAGTCGATTGAGTTCATCGTGGCGCCGCCGCCCAATCAGGAGCAGATGTTCAGTCTCATCTGGTCCAACGTGACGGCCGGTCGATACATCCTGACGGCGAACGCGACCGACGACCTGGGCGGCTCTACGACGTCGCAGCCGGTCACCATCCTCGTCGGTGATGTGCCGCCATTGGTGCCCATCGTCAGCATCGTCGCCACCGATCCGTTCGCTTCCGAGAAAGTCTCGACGAATGGAACCAACACCGCCAGGTGCAGAATTTTCCGGACCGGCCCGACAAACCTGGACCTTACCGTGCTCTATTCCGTTCACGGCACCTCGTCCAACGGCGTGGACTACGTGGAAATCGGCAACTCACTGACCATTCCGGCGGGCCGCCACTCGGCTGCAATCGTAATCGTGCCGATGGACGACAATTTGGAAGAGGGAATTGAAACCGTTGTCCTGAGGCTCGAGCCCGATCCAACCCTGGGTCCGGTTGCTCGATATGAAGTGGGGCGGCCAGCCAAAGCGGCGGCGATCATCGTCGATGACGATCTGCACCGGCCGCCATGCAAGCAACTCCCTGACGGCTCGTTCCACCTCTGCGCGGACAAACCGGATGGTTTCGCTTTCCGTCTGGAAGTTTCAGAAGACCTCTCGGCCTGGGTGCCGCTGTGCACCAATGTGGTTACGGATGGAGCGCTTCACTTCGTGGATCCCGAAGCGCTTGAACACGTTCATCGCTTCTACCGGATCGTCCCCCAGTCAAATTACGTTCCGGAGGAGTGATTGACAGCGGGGCGCAGGACGCCTGGCGATGAGATCCTGCGCCCCGTCACCCAAGGGATTGAAAATGACACGGCCGGTTTGACAATAAGCGTCCGGCTTGCATAAATCGGTCCATGCATCCCGCCACGAAACCGACCTTCCTCTTCGCCCTCGTGGCTGGAACTTGCTTCGTCCATACCCAGACCAACCTGGTCAGAGCGGCCTCGCCAGAAATGCGCCGCGTTGCGAGCCGCAGCACACCTGCGCACCAAGCCGCAAAAAAATTCCTGCGCGGCACCAACCTTGGCAACTACCTCGAAGCGCCGCCGGGCCAGGACTGGGGCGCGCGTTATTCGGAACAGGATTTTGTTCATATCAAGGCCGAGGGATTCGACCACGTCCGTCTGCCCATCGCCTGGCACCATTACACCGGCTCCGCGCCTGACTTCAAACTTTCCGACGACATTTTTGCCAAGGCCGATTTTCTCGTCACCAATGCGCTCAAGCACGGCCTCAACGTCATCGTCAACATCCAGCACTTCGACGAGTTCACGAGCAATCCGCTTGCGTTCACCAACAAGTTCTACGCGCTCTGGCGCCAGATCGCCGGGCACTACGCGAAGTTTTCCGACAACGTGGCGCTCGAGTTGCTCAACGAACCCAAGGACGCGGCCACGACAGTGGTGCTCAACCCGATTTACGCCGAGGCCATCAGAGAAATTCGCAAGACGAATCCGCGGCGCGTCATCTTCGTCGGTCCAGGCCGATGGAACCAGGTCAGCGAACTGCCGAACCTGCGCCTCCCGGACAACGACGAAAACCTCATCGTGACCGTGCATTGCTATGACCCGTTCAATTTCACTCATCAGGGCGCAACCTGGACCAGTTCCGATGTCAAATCGCTCAAAGGGATTGTTTTTCCCGGCCCGCCAACAACGCCGTTCGTTCCCCCTGATGGCGTGAAGCTGGGCCGCGGGACACTCGATTGGCTCCAACGCTACAACACGCTGCCGACGGAACAAAACCCGTGCGGTCCGCTGGCCTTTCGCCGTCCGCTGCAGCAGGCGAAGGAATGGTCCGATCGCTACGGACGCCCGGTGCACGTCGGCGAATTCGGGTGTTACACCGGCGCGGACCCGGCTTCTCGCGCACGGTTCTACGCGGAGTTCCACAAAGCGCTCGATGAATTCGGACTCGGCTGGGCGATGTGGGACTGGAAAGCCGGGTTCAGATACTGGGACGACAAGACCGGCGAGCCCGCGCCGGGAATGAGGGAAGCCCTGTTTCCGAACTAATAAATGGGTGCGCAAGCCGTCAGCCACGGGAGTGGCGGAAGAGGGTAGCCCACGGCTCGAGCCGTCGGGAAAAATGCGCCATCCCCACAAGCCCGTCAGGGGCGACAGAATTCCAGACGACGAGAATTTCCTTTCGCCGCTTCGCGGCTCCGATTGTCAATACCGCAACCCACGGCTGACGCCGTGGGCTACCTTCCATCGCTGCTCCGCAGCTATTTGCCAGCGTTCTCAAGAACTGATCTGCGCCCGGGCGAGACTCGTGGCGAGCCGCATTGGAATCAAAAGTGCTGGGTTTTTCGGCTAACGTGAACGTGCCCGCACCACGTTGGACAGGCGCTCGCCCCGCCAGTTCGAATCAAAGTTGCCGACCAGCGGATTGACCGGAACTGTCTCTGCGGATACCTTGCCGCTATGCGGGGAAGAAAGATTCGATTCCATGTTTCCCGGTTATTTTCCATTAGCATGGAATTTTTCCATCTAAAGAATAGTTCGGGGAATTTGGACCGCGAATGGACGCTAATGGACGCGAATAATTTGGGTGGTGATTTCATCAGAGGCCGTGCCTTGTGCGTTCATGACTTATCGTCGGCTGATTGCCCGCGGCAGCATGTGATTTCTTCGCGTGCATTGGCGTGTATTCGCGGTTTGCAGAACTCCGGATTTCACCGCTCCATACGCGCAATGCCGAGTTTGAGAGACTTGCCAGCGAGTTCGCTTTAGAGTGCTATGACGGCATGGATGTCGGGCCGGTTTTGAAGACATGAGCATGACACACCGTGGCCTAACTGGATTTATGAGCGTTGATTTCCGCTCGACACCACATGCCAAAATCACCGAGCAGAAAGACAGCAGACTTGGAGATTGCCGTTACCGACGCGTCTCGAAGCAGCGGCCTCGGCGTGTCCGCGACACAGAAATCGAAAGCACAGGCCGGGCGCATCATGTATATCGAGGATGAAGACGTTCGCGAGGAATATTGGCGAGACATCAGACGACAGCCGGAGAGAATTCATGAACCCGTGGCCTAACCCATGCGCGGCAGCCTCGAAGGAAGTGTGCTTCCCACAATCATCGCGCACTTTTGCGTGGACTACATAGCATTTTCGGGTGTCCTCAACAAGGTGTAACCCGGTCCAACACCGCACAGGCGCCTCAATTCGAGAGCGCTAAGGTCGCGTCAACCGCGTGCCGACATCTCATCGAAGCGAAAATCCCCCATCAACGGCAAAAAAATTCGTGTTTATTCGTGTCCATTCGTGGTTCAAGTCAACCGGCGAAAATTCCGCGAACAGCAGATTCTCAGCGCCCCTCTGACATTTCACTTCCATCCAGCGCTCAACTCTGGCTTTATCCAACCGCGAACGACCAGCGTTCGCCCACTGTTTACAAACCTATGGACTCGTTGCCGACGGTTTTACTGAAGCCGGGAGAAGCCGACCGCGTGGTGGCGGGGCATCCTTGGATTTATCAAAGCTCCATCCTGCGGCTTACGCAGCCGGCCAGAGACGGCGAGCTTGTCCAGGTCAAAGACCATCGCCAGCGTTTGCTCGGCGTCGGTTTCTACAATTCGAAATCGAAAATCCACGTCCGGATGCTCGCGCCGGAGCGGGTCACCGTGGATAAAGCGTTTTTCGAGCAACGCATTCGCGCAGCGCTGGAGGTGCGGAAAAAGCATTTGCCGGAAGCCACTTCCTTCCGAGTGGTCAATGCCGAGAGCGATTTTCTCAGCGGACTCATCGTGGACAAATACGAGGATGTGCTGGTGCTGCAAACCTCGTCGCTCGGCATGGACCAGCGTAAACCGATGGTCGTCGCCGCTCTCCAAAAGGTCTTTGCGCCGCGCGCTATGGTTGAGCGCAACGACATCTCTTCTCGCAAATTCGAGGGTCTTCCCGACGCTAACGGTGTCATTGCGGGAGAATTCGACGGCAAACTGGCGGTCAAGCTGAACGGATTGCAGTTTGGAGTGGACCTGCTGAGCGGCCAAAAGACCGGGCTGTACCTGGACCAGCAGGTCAACTATCAGCGCGTCGCTGACTTGATCGCGCGCACGCCGAATGCGCAGGTGCTGGACTGCTTCACTTTTCTCGGTGGCTTCGCGCTGCACGCGGCGCGGGCCGGCGCGGCGCACATCCACGCGATTGACCAGAGCGAACAGGCAGTCGCCACAGGCGCCCGCAACGCTGCCGCCAACGGTTTGTCGGAGCCATGTTCGTTCGAGGCCGCGAACGTTTTCGACTGGTTGAAAGCCCAGACCGCGACCAAGCCGCACGAGAAAGTCGTTCCGCGCTTTGATTGCATTGTCCTCGACCCGCCTTCATTCACGCGCCATCGCGCCTCGGTGCCGGACGCGCTGCGCGGTTACAAGGAGATTCACCTGCGCGCGCTCAAGCTGCTCAAGCCCAACGGCACGCTGGCGACGTTTTGCTGTTCGCACCATGTGGATGCGGCGATGTTTCAGGACGTGATCCTCGCGGCGGCGTTCGATGCCCGACGCATCCTCCGTCGCGTCGCGACCTACAGCCAGTCGCCGGACCATCCGATCATCCCGGTCATTGCGGAAACGGAGTATTTGAAGGGCTTCGCGTTTGAAGTAGCGCGTTGACGCTATTCAATTTTGCAGCAGCTCCCGCTGCCAGCTCATCAACTCGGCCTGGTGTTTGTCCCAGTCTCTCGCGAGCGCACCCAGCGTGGCGCGGCTGGCAATCAAGGTCGGGTCGATCCCCAGTTCAGCGGCGCGATCGTCGCGTCTCTGGCGCAGGACATCGTAGCGGCGTTTTTCCGCGGCGCTCGGCCGGTGGCCGGAAGATCGATGGCGCTGCGGCCACTGCGATTCGGGCAACTGTGAAGCGCGCTCAACACCCGCCAGCACTCCTTCCCGTCGGCGCGAGGGAAGGCCGGGCGGCAGGAGCGACGAAACAGTTTTCCCTTGCGCCGCGGCGTCCGCCAGCGCGATGAGCGTCTCATGGCGCAGGATGAAGTACGGCGGCTTGTTCGCCTCCATCGCCTCGCCATCGCGCCAGTTCCAAAGTTCGCGCAGGACCGCCAGACCGCGGCGGTCGAGTTTGTCCGCCCCTTTGACGCGCCGGACCTGGTCGGGGTTCGTCACTCGTAATTCGGCGCACTCCCTCACCAGCCGCGCGCAACTCTCCTGGTGCCAGCTCAACCGCCCTTTTTCTTCCAGTCGGGCCTTGAGCAGAGCGGACAGCGGCTGTAGATAACGCGTGTCGTTGCGGGCGTAATTGATCATCCGTTCCGTCAGCGGGCGGCGCGCCCAGTCAGCGGTCTGCGGTCCTTTCTCCAACTGGACTCCCAATAGTTTTTCCACGAGGTCCGTCAGTCCGAATTCGGTGAATCCAAGCAGGCGCGCTGCCAGCATGGTGTCGAACACCAACTTTGGCACAAAGGCATAAGCGCGTCGCAACAAACGCAGGTCGTAGTCCGCGCCGTGCAAAATCAGTTCCCGTCCTCGCAACACATCCAGGAACGCGGAGAGGTCCAACGCCGTGAGCGTGTCGATCAGTTCATCGGCCCCGGGCAGACTGATCTGGATGAGACAGAGCTTTTCCGGATACGCGTGCAGACTGTCGGCTTCGGTATCGAGCGCCAGCCAGTCCGCCGTCTGAACACGCGGCAGCAAACCGGCGAGCTTTTCATCGCTGTCAATCACACGCCAAGTAAGCGTGAGTCCGAGACAGAACGAAAGTTTGATTGTGGAAAAAATGAGTGAATACGAGAGCCGGGGCAGTGGTACAGTTTAGTGCGGCGCGGCTCTCCATGAACCGCCCCTCTCCCGGCCTGCGGCCGCCCTCTCCCCGCCTTGCGGGGAGAGGGCAGGGAGAGGGGTCCATCGTCCCAATGCGTTCCCGACGAGGCTTGACGCGCGCCGTCAAAACGAGATTCAATCTACCAACGCCGACCCCTGTTACGCACATGAACCTGACCACGGCCTTTGCGGCATCCGCGGAACAAAACGCAGGAAAAACGGCTGTTTTCTGGGGTGACTCCGAGTATTCGTACGAAAGACTGCGGACACAATCCTGCTGGTTGGCTGCCCGCCTGCACGAGGATTTCGGCGTGCGCCCGCACGACCGCGTCGGCCTCTGGCTGAAAAATTGCCCCGAATTCATCAGCGCGATTTTTGGCGTGCTGCAGGCCGGCGGTGTCGTCGTGCCCATCAATAATTTTCTGAAGCCGGCTGAAGTGACCTACATCCTGTCGGACGCCGGTGCGAACGTGCTGATCGCCGAAGCGGTCACAGCGGACGAGCAGGCTCAACTGGCCGCGCAGTTGCCTGAGCTGAAATTCTTCAAAATCGAGGAATTCGCGGAGGCGCCGGCATTGCCAACGGTCGAACCAGCTTCGGCCAGGCGCACAGAGTCTGATCTGGCCTTCATCATTTATACGTCCGGCACGACCGGCAGGCCCAAAGGCGCGATGCTTTCGCACGGCAACCTGCTCTGCAACGTGGCGAGTTGCCGCCAGGTGTTGGAAGCAGTCGCTCTGGACCGGTTTGTTGTGCTGTTGCCCATGTTTCACAGTTTCATGCTTTGTGTCGGCGTCATGCTGCCGATGACCACGGGCTGCTCGGTCGTCCTCATCAAATCACTGCATCCCGTCAAAAACGTCGTCCAGGAAATAATCTGCCGCCAGGCGACGATTTTGCCGGCGATTCCCCAGTTTTTCCGCGCCCTCGCCAACGCGCACGTTCCCCCGGACATCCCTTTGCGGATCTGCATCAGCGGCGCGGCTCCGTTGCCGGTCGAAATCCTGAAGGAGTTCAACGACAAGTTTCCCATCCCGCTGATTGAAGGTTACGGTTTGAGCGAAGCCAGTCCGGTCGTTGCGATGAACCCAATTAAGGGACCGTGGAAAGCCAGCTCCATAGGCGTCCCTGTTCCCGGTGTCGAAGTCACAGTCCAAAGTGACGTCGGCGAAATCCTTCCGCCAGGTCAGGTCGGCGAGATTTGCGTGCGAGGCGGCAACGTGATGCAGGGTTACTGGAACCAACCGGAGGAAACCGCCAAGGCACTGCGCGACGGTTGGCTTTTGACAGGTGACGTGGGTTACCGCGACGGGGACGGATACTTTTTCATCACTGACCGCAAGAAAGACATGCTGCTGGTCAACGGCATCAACGTCTATCCCCGGGAAATTGAGGAGGTCATCTATCAATTCGCTGGAGTAAAAGAGGCTGCCGTGGTTGGCCAGCCCGATCCGCGCAAAGGCGAGCAACCGGTTGCTTTCGTTGCGCTGAACGAGGGCGTGACGCTCGACGCGAAGGCGCTCCTGCACTTTATCCGGAGCAAACTGGCGGATTACAAGGTGCCGCGCCGGGTGACGATCCTCCCTGCTCTGCCACGCAACGCGACCGGTAAAATTCTGAAAACGGCCCTTCGCGAGCTTTAGGAATCCGGTTCGGGCAGGGCCGTTAAATCGGCTCGTGACACTTGGAAATTGATCTCCGGCACTATCGATTATCCTGTTTACTGCCAACACATTATACCGGCATGACTTCAGCTTTTGGCGATTGGTTTTCCCAGTTGACGCTCGCGACAAGCGGCCCTTAAGCTAGAAGCACATTAATAAACCGCCGCGGGCGTGTTCTCTGAGGAGCTTTTTATGGCTGAAGGTTATTGCGTTAAGTGCAAAGCAAAGAAGGAAATTGTCGATGCCGTTGAAGAGTTGATGAAGAATGGCCGCAAAGCCATCAAGGGCAAATGCCCGACCTGCGGCACGGTGATGTTCAAAATCCTCGGTGGCAAGTCAGCACCCAAGGCCGCCGCCGCCCGGGAGACTCCATCTGCCTGAGCGGACGGTCCCGTCCACTATGCCGCAAGAACTCGCCTACGTCATCATCACGCCGTATTCCCTTCACAAGTCGCGCACGGGTGGCATCCTGGCTCGATTGATCAGCCGAACCAGCCTGGAAATGGTGGGAGCCCGCATGTTCGCTCCCGGCCCGGAGTTGGTGCAGGAGTACTCGAAGGTCATCATCTCTGCCAACGACCCGCAGGATCGGCGCATTCAGGAGTTGATCCGCGACTACATCCTCCAAAACCTGTCGCCCGATCCCAAAACAAAAAAGCGTCGTCGGGCCATGATGCTCATATTTCAGGGTGAAGATGCCGTTCGTAAAGTCCGTTCGGTCGTCGGCAACATCAGCCCCGAACGTCGCGGTGGCGAGACGATCCGCGACACCTACGGCGACCTCGTCCTCGACGAAAACGGCCAGGTCCGCTACTTCGAGCCCGCGGTGCTCGCCGCACCCAACGTCGAGGAGGCCGAATGGAAACTCAAACTGTGGGCGCGCTATTCGGGTACGGATGGCGGTCTGGTGGAAGACACGATCGCTTATCCGTCGAACGAAAAACCCGAGCACACGCTGGTTCTTATAAAACCTGACAACTTCCGCTTTCCCACCGGGCGACCCGGCAACGTCATTGATTTCTTTTCCCGCACCGGCCTTTACATCGTGGCCATCAAGGTGCATCGCATGAGCACCGCTGAAGCCATGGAGTTTTACAGCCCGATCCGCGAAATCCTGCGTACAAGACTCAACGACGCAGTGGCGACGAAAGCGAAAGCTGTCATCGAAAAGGAACTCGGGTTCAAAATCCCGCCCAAGGAAGAAAAGGCGCTCGGCGATCTTCTCGGCCCGCTGTCCGGCGACCAGCAGTTCGAGAACATAGTCAAGTTTATGTCCGGCCGCGCGCCGAGTGAGTGTGACGCTGTGACGATCAACCAACCCGGCACGGAAACGTGCATCGCGCTGGTGTACGAAGGTCACGAAGCCATTCGGAAAATCAGGGACGTGCTCGGCCCCACGGACCCCTCCAAAGCGCCGCCCGGATCGATCCGCCGGGAATTCGGCTCCACCATCATGGTCAACGCCGCCCACGCCAGCGATTCGCGGGAAAACGCCAAACGCGAGATGGGCATCGTCCGAATCGGAAAAGAAAATACCTTCCGCAAAGTCGTCGAAGAGTTTTACGGAAAGCTCTGACCACGCGGTTGAACCATTCGATAGTTGAAAGGTGAACCGTTCAACGCCACAATTCGGGTGAAGTTCGAAGCTTTTGCAGGAGTCTTTCATCGGCGGGCGGAAAAGCATATTCGGCCAGTTGCGCGGCCGTGATCCAGGCGAACGCGTGACAACCGAGCGCGCGCGGCTCCTTCCGCCGCCAGGAACAGCGGTAAAATTTCAAGTGGACCGATTTTTCGGGATAATCGTGGGTGACGGAATCCACTAACTCGCGCACTTTTACCTCAATTCCAAGTTCCTCCTTCAATTCACGCCGCACGCACTCCTCAAACGCCTCGTTCCGCTCCCGTTTGCCACCGGGAAACTCCCACAAACCGCCGAGAGGATCCTGTGGCCGGCGCTGGGTGATGAGCAGTTTGCCACCGCGAAAGACGAGGCCGGCGGCCACTTCGACGGAGTGATGAGGTATGAAGGATGCAGTATGAAATCCTGGCCCGCCGCCCGTCAGGCTGTCTTTCATACCTCATACCTCATAATTCATACCTTCCCTTCACCGTCCGATGCTCTTGTAAATGAAACCCAGCCGCTCCATTTCCGTTGGGTCAAAAAGATTTCGGCCGTCGAACAGGATGGGATGGGTCATGGCCTTGCGAGCGCGTTCGAGGTTGAGCTTTTTGAACTCCGGCCATTCCGTTGCGACTACCAGCGCGTCGCAACCGTCGGCCACGGCGTTCATGTCTGCAACAAAGGTCACGTCTTTCAGCACCGCCTTCGCCTTCTCGATTGCCTTCGGGTCGTGCACGCGCAGGAGGGCGCCCTCCTTCTGCAACCGATGGCACAGGTCAATCGCCGGCGACATGCGGACATCGTCCGTGTTCTGCTTGAACGCCAGACCGAACACGCCGATTTTCTTTTCCTTCAACACCCACAGCGTGTCGGCGATTTTCCTGACGAACCGCTCCATCTGTTCGGCGTTGATGCGCTGAACTTCTTTGAGCAGGCGGAAGTCGTAACCCAGTTGTTCGGAGATTTTGATGAACGCGCTCAGGTCCTTCGGAAAACAACTGCCCCCAAAGCCCAGCCCGGCATCGAGAAATCGTCGTCCGATGCGCGCGTCTATGCCGATGCCGTTGGCGACTTCCTGCACGTTGGCGCCGGTGGCCTCGCAAATGACCGAGATCGCGTTGACATAGGAAATCTTCAGCGCCAGAAAGGAGTTGGCGGCGTGTTTGATCAACTCCGCGGAGTTGATGTCGGTCACAATGACGGGCGCGTTGTAAGGCGCAAAAACTTCCTGCATCGCCGGCACCGGACGCGGCGACGAGACGCCGATGACTACGCGGTCCGGCCGCATGAAATCCTCGACCGCAAAACCTTCGCGCAGGAATTCAGGATTGCTGACCACGTCGAATTCCACCTTCGCCTTGCAGTAGCGTTTGATCGTTTCCACCACCTTTGCGCCGGTCTTGACCGGCACGGTGCTTTTATCCACAACGATCTTGTAACTCGTCATCGCCCCGGCAATGTCGCGGGCAACGCCTTCGATGAAACTCAAATCGACGGACCCATCCGACAACGGCGGTGTCGGCACCGCGATGAAGATCACGTCGGACTTGTCAACTCCCTCTTTTGTGCTGGTGGTAAAACTGAGCCGGCTTGCGTCCGCGTTTTTATTCACCAACTCCGCCAGCCCCGGCTCGTAAATCGGAATGCCGCCCGCCTGGAGTGTTTTTATCTTTTCGGCGTCGCAATCGACGCAAACGACCTGATGGCCGCCTTCGGCAAAACAAGTGCCGGTGACCAGTCCCACATAACCCGTCCCGACGATCGTGATGGTCATGAATTCAAGCTTGGATAGTGAAGCGTGCCCTCCAGATGTTCAATAAGAGTATTATTTGTCCTGTTTGATCAGAAAATTTCCGTAAACGAGACCGGCGAGTGCGCCACCCAGCATCGGGCCAATCCAGTAAACCAGGTGATTGTTCCAATGCGCGCTGGCGACCGCCGGCCCGAA
>Ga0066665_10000249_pt1 | contig 19665 bp, 22 predicted proteins | sample GraSoiAngelo_114_FD_75175 | JGI IMG/M metagenome (GOLD analysis project Ga0066665, IMG submission 75175) | Grasslands soil microbial communities from the Angelo Coastal Reserve, California, USA - 14_0903_13_40cm | ecosystem: Environmental > Terrestrial > Soil > Grasslands | place: USA...
ACAAGCACGGTTAGATCGACAATTCCATTTTTCTGAAACGGCATCGCCTCCTGTCCGGTGCCGACCGTCTCGATGATGACGTAGTCGAAATTCGAACGCGCGAGCAGCGCGAGACAATCGTGCGTTGCGGGGGAAAGTCCGCCGGCCTGTCCACGCGTGGCCATGCTGCGCATGAACACGCGATCGTCCTGCGAGTTGATCATGGTGGCCCGATCGCCCAGCAATGCTCCTTCGCCGACGACGCTGGGATCATGCGACAAAATCGCGATCCGACCTTTTGGGTCTTGATTCAGAAAACGCAGCACCAACTCGTCAATCAACGTCGTCTTTCCCGCGCCGCCCGGACCGGTGAAACCAATCACACGCGCTTTGCGCGAATTTCGAATTTCGAATTTCGAATTTCGAATTTTTTTCCTATCCTCGATCTCGGTGAGTTTCTGCGCGAGTTCCTGATCCCGCGTCTTCGGGCGCGGCCGTTTCGTGCGCGGTTTGCCGTAACGTTGATGGACGAATTTAAACATTTCTTCTAGCGATGTGCCGGCGAAAAAAACTTTCCCGACGCCTTTGCGTTTCATGATCGCGGCATCCGCTTGCGTGATAGTCCCCCCGCCGCCGCCGAAAACCTTGATGTCGTCCGCGCCTTTCTTGCGTAGCAGATCGACAACGGCCGCGAAAAATTCGATGTGCCCGCCGTTATAACTCGAGATGCCGATGGCGCGCACGTCTTCCTGGATTGCCGCGCGCACAATGTCGGCAACCGAGCGGTGATAACCGAGATAAATGACTTCAATCCCGTGCCGGATGAACTCAAGATTGATTGTGTTAATCGCGCTATCGTGCCCGTCGCAAATGGGGACTGCAGTCAGGATTCGAATCGGAGAAGGCATCGGAAAAATCTAGCGTTGAACCGTTAAATCGTTAAATCGTTAAAATCGTCAAATGCCTGATCCACTCGATTTCACTGGCAAGGTTGTATTGGTCACTGGCAGTTCGCGCGGGATCGGCGCGGAGATGATCAAGGCGTTTGGGGCACACGGCGGCAGATGTGTGGTGAATTATGTCGCGGATACGCAGGGACAAAACAAGGCTGACGCGATGAATGTGGCGCAGGAGTTAACTGAGCCGCTGGTGCTCGAGTGCGACGTGACGCAGCCACAGCAGGTCGAGGCGATGACGAAGCAGATACAAGCTGAACGAGGCGGACTCGACATCCTCGTGAATAATTCCGGGATCATCAGCGATCGCACCATCAAGAAAATGTCGATGGACGAATTCGAGAGCGTCATTTGCGTGAATCTGATCGGCACATTCGTAGTCACGCAAAAAGCTGCTGCAATTCTGCGCAGCGGCGGCCGAATCATCAACATTTCGTCCGTAAGCGGGCAGATGGGATTGTTCGGCCAGGCAAATTATTCATCGAGCAAGGCGGGGATTATCGCGCTGACCAAAGTGTCCGCGCGCGAGTTTGCGCGGCAGAACATCACGGTAAACGCCATTGCGCCTGGCTTCATCGACGTGGGCATGAGCAAGGGCGTGCCCCAGGAAACAATGCAAAGCTTCATCCAACAAATTCCGCTCGGCCGGCTCGGTGAGGCGCGCGAGATTGTCGATGCGGCGCTGTTCCTGGCGTCACAGATGGCGAGTTACATCACCGGTCACGTGCTCAATGTGAACGGCGGATTTTACATGGGCTGAAGCGCGTCGGCACGAAACCACGCCCGCTCAGCCGAGTTTTTGCACCAGCAACCAGACGAAAGCTGAAAGCATCGCCGCGAATGTCGATAGCACCAGCGTCGCGCGTTTTGTCTGCCGTATTTTGAAAGCAGGCTTTGGAATATCGTCGTGAATGTGGCTGGCCTCGAACAGTTTCATCAGCACAAAGGCCACGACAAAACCGACAGCGGCCCATTTGAGGCATCCCAGAATAGTCTCAGGCATCCCGCGCAGACCTTAGCGCAGGCGACCCCGGCTCTCAAGGGGACTCTTGCCCTGTGCGCAGCGCTCAACCGACGCTCCCATCAGTTGAGCGGACAATTCCAAATCAGCGCTTTGAAGCGATCCTAAGGCGTAGGTGCAGGAGAAGATTCTTCTGAAGGCGAGGGAGATTCCTCGGCCCCAGCAGCCTTCTTCTTTCTCGCGGCAGTTTTTCTCTTATGCGCCGGCGACGGAGTCGGGGAGACTTTGGCAGTTGCCGCCCCCGTGGTCGAGGTTGCAGTAGTTCCCTGTTGTGTGCAGGAAACGATAAACGCTGCGCCGATCAGAGCGGTAATGAACGTTAAAACAGATTTTTTCATAGTTACGGTTAAGTTCGAGAGCAGCAGCATGTTCGGTCGCCCCCTTCCACGAGAAAACAAATCCGCGAGGATGCGCTACTCGGTTGAGGGCGAATCAACGCTCCCTGCCGTACTTTGAAGGGCATCAGCCAGCGTCTCGAAAGTCGCAATTTGGATTTCGGGTCCATAATGGAACTGCGAGAGAATATTAAGGCCAATGTCTTTGTGCGGATCGGGCATCACTCGCGTCACGGAGGCGACCCCTTTTTCGGCGAGCGCATCCATGATTTCCGCAACGTGACGCGCCGCTGCCGGATCCATTGAGTCCAACCACCGGAAATCCGCCAGAACACGGAGCCCGGGCGCAACGCCCTGCAAGAGCTCCCGTACGCGTTGCGCAGCGTACTTTGCCTGCTCGGCCGTGACCCGCTGCACAGCGCTGATGACCAGCAATCGTTTCGATCGATCGAGCTCAACCGCGTACATTCTTTTGTAATCACACGCTGCGGCTGCAGTCGCAAATCCAACCGCCGATTAAAGGAAGATTGCTCGTTTGTCTCCGGAGAGGCACTGACGTGATTTCATTCATAGTCGATTGGCACTCGGACCTGCGACGCACTTCCAGGTTTGAATCGCCACCTTCGGAAGCTAACGTTGAGCTAGTTAGCACAACCCTCTTACACGGAACGGCCAGAGTTCCTCGACGGACACGCACCAGAAAATTTCCTACCCGTTTCAGGAAGGTCAAATTGCGGCTGGTTTCCCTGCTTATGGCTTGAACTCTGTCTGGAAAGACAGAGTTTCTTTCTTACACACTGTCACCAAGTCCGTGGCTTCTTTATGCTTCTCGTAACTGCGACAGACGTTACCGTTTGGATCATTTCTGCGCTTCTCGCGCTCGGCATTGGCTGGAGTAAATACGCTAAATGGCAAATACGCGACAAATTAGGGTGCGACCTTGCGGCAATGGATCGGGAACGCCGGGAAAAAATGCTCAGCCGAATGAGCCCTGATCTCGCCATGGAGGCACGGGAGGAATTGATGCGCCGATTTAACATATTCTGATCCTCTCAACAATCGGGCTTTCATGTTGAGCGAAGCGAAACATCTCTGGTCTATTTCCGTCGCGAGGACCCGTCCAAAATTCATCCGAGATCCTTCGCTGCGCTCAGAATGACATTGTGTTCAACTCGCGTTTAATCCGACGATGTCCTCTGCCCCTTTCGAAATGACCGTTTCAGTTCTGCCGGGGGACATCGACGAACAAAACCATGTGAACAACACCGTTTACCTGCGATGGGTCCAAGAGGTTGCCACTGCTCATTGGCGAGCCATCGCCAGCCCGGAAGCGCAGAAGATCATCGGCTGGGTCGTTCTGCGCCACGAGATTGGCTACAAAACTCCCGCCGGCCTGGGCGACGTAATCGTGTTGCGCACGTGGGTCGGCAAAGCCACCCGGCTCACATTCGAACGGTTCACCGAAATTCGGCGGAATAACGATGGCCAGCTCTTATCCAAGGCTCGGACGCTGTGGTGCCCGATCAACACGCAAACCGGCCGGCCCGTGCGCGTGTCGACAGAGGTGCGCGAACAGTTTTCCAGTTGAAGTTCAATCGCAGTGAAGACCGGATGCACGTCTCGAAAAGGGATGAAATCTGCATCGCAGCGGCGAAAAACGGCGCAGCAGCGCCGCACTCCAAAACGTGGCCGCGAATTCGACGCACATCGGGCGCTTGCGTTGTGGAGTGCGGCGGTATTCCGCCGCTTTTCCGGAGGACGGTGCTTCGTATTTGAACGTGGAGGCAGTGAGCGTCTAATCTTGCGCGTTGACTACAACGCTCGACACACGCCCGGTTATCGCTTGTTATTGCGCGACATTTCTGAAACCGGAGATGCTGCATATCTACCGGCAAATAACCGCGCTGAACCGATGCGCTCCGGTGGTAATTGCGCAGAAACGCGAAAACACCCAGCGTTTCCCATTTGAGGCGGTCAGGATTGTTCCGAAACCGCCCACACATTTCCTGCGGCGCTTTTGGTTCAGGCAACTGCGCGACGTGCCGTGGCAGATCTCGCATACCGAACTGCGCGCATTGCTAAATGTCCTAAGAAAAACCGACGCTCGGCTTTTGCACGTTTACTTCGGCCACATCGCCGTGCATCTCCTGCCGTTGATTCGCGCTTGGAAAAAGCCGTCGATCGTTTCCTTTCACGGCGCGGATGTCATGGTGGACATGAATAAGCCAGCCTATCGAGACGCCACGCAGCAGATGCTCGACGCAGTGAAGCTGGTTTTGGTTCGCTCGGAATCGTTGCGCCGCGCGGTTGCTGATCTTGGCTGCGACCTAAAAAAGATCGAAGTCCAGCGCACCGGGATTCCGGTCGATGAATTTCCTTTCCGCGAGCGAAGTCTGCCGGGAAACGGCGAATGGCGGTTAGCGCAGGCTGGCCGCTTGATCGAGAAGAAAGGTCTGCCAGTTACCCTTCGCGCCTTCGCACTTTTCCAGCGTCAGCATCCAAGTGCGACGCTGACCATTGCCAGAGAAGGACCGAGGCTGGATCAGCTTCACAAGCTGGCGCGCGAATTAAACATCGAGGGGCGCGTTTCATTCACGGGCTTTGTTTCGCCGGAGCAATTGCGCGACATCTATTATCGGTCGCATATTTTTTTGCATCCCAGCCAAACTGGTCATGACGGGAATCAGGAAGGCATCCCAAATTCGATGCTTGAAGCGATGGCCACAGGCCTGCCTGTGTTTGCGACCCAACACGGCGGCATTCCCGAGGCGATCGAACACGGCGTGAGCGGCGTGCTCGTGCCGGAGCGCGATTACGAAGGATTAGCGGGGGTGCTGCTCAACGCGGCACAAGATTTCGATTTGCTTTCACGAATCGCGCGCAGCGGCGCTGAAGTCGTTCGCAAAAACTTCGATCTCTACACGCAAGCGCGACGGCTCGAAGATATTTATCTGCGGCTGATCGGCAGTGGCGCGTGACATCAATCCCAGCGCCAATCCGAGGGAACGCCCAGCGCTGGGAACTTTAGTATTTTACCGAGCCGAATTACTTCCGATGCCAGGGCTGCGTCACGTTTTGGATGCGCGGCTTGCAGACGTCGTTGACCAAAACGAACGCCAAGGTGTTTTGGTCGGGGCGGCTAAACTTATAAACCCCGGGACCTTTACAGGATTTGGGGATGTGCCCTACCCGGCGCGTTTCCTGGATCGTAATACTATCGCCTGCGAGTGTGTAGGTGCCCCAGATCTGTGCCTTTGGCTTCGCGGCCACGACGTGAAATGTACCGTCAGCGTTGATTGTCCACACAGCTCCGAGCGAGTTGGTCCACGTGCCCGCGAGCGCAGCCGGGCCGGCGGGCTGCATGGTCGCGCAAGCGCCCAAAAGCGCGAGTAAAGCGCCTGCGAAAATAATTCGAAGAGAGTTTTGTATTTTCATGAGCGGCATCCTGCCTCGCTGCAGCTGAAAGCGTCAAGCTTAGATTGCAGGCGAAGAGATTCGTTGCCACGGACTTCAGCTTTGACATAAAAACACTACGTGGAACAGACACCGCTGCCGATACTTTTGGCGCAGAAAGCTAACTGGTGGAAGCGAAACTGGAAATGGTTCGTGCCGCTGGGCTGTTTCACTGTAGTGCTGCTATTCCTCGTTTCCGTTGGCTCAATTCTGTTAATCGTTTTCAGCGCGCTGAAATCAACAGATGTTTATAAAGACGCGCTGGCCCGGGCCAAGGCGGACCCAGCAGTGATCGGGGCTCTTGGTTCACCTCTCCAAGACGGATTTCTTGTCTCGGGAAACACAAATGTTAACGGCGCATCCGGTGAATCCAACCTGTCAATTCCGATCTCCGGTCCAAAGGGAAAAGGAACAATTTACGTTTCAGCGAAGAAGTCACTGGGCCAGTGGAACTATTCGGGGCTCGTAGTGGAGATCTCCCAAACGCATCAACGCATCGATCTTCTCCCACGCTCGGCGCCATCCGGTTCGCCCTGATCTTTTAATGCAAAGCGCGACAAAGAAAATTTCTGTCAGCGCGATTATCCTCGCGATCGTTGGCGGGATTATCGGTCTAGCTGCTGGACTATTTCTCGGGTTCGTTCTCGGAGCGGCTCTGGCGAAGGCGTTTCATGTTTCTTCCTTTGAAGGCGGCGCCGGATATTTTGCCGTTGCGATCGCCATACTCGTTACAATTATCGTCACGCCAGTCGCAATTCTTCTCACGCTTTATTGGCGCGGAATACGCGGGATTTGGCTGTTCATTGGGTTGGTCATCGTTTGCGTGTCGATGTTTGCCATCGCCGCATCTGGCCTTGGAATCTGGTATGCAGCTCAGCCGCATGCTTTGAACCTCAATGGGCCGACGCCGCAGCTGGAATTTGAGGTAAAATCGCCTGACGGACAATCCGTCGAAAACCTTGCTGATGTTGAGCCGGAGCTCGACACGGACCGCAACGCAATGCCAGGAACCTGGCACTCGGATACACCTCAAAACTCCGGCGTGCGGGCTGGCAACGTCGATCTTTATTTCCGGACGTCGCGACGCTTGTTCGTTCTCAAATTTCCCGGACACGAAGACCGAATTTTCAACCTTCATCTGCCGGCGAATCCAATGAGGGCGAAATACCGCTCCTGGTCTGAGTGGCAAAAGCCAGACTTCGTAGCGAAAGCCGGCGAGCAACCGACTCGCTTCTCCGGCGGCAACGACTATCAGATTCGTTACAAGGTGGATTACCAGGATCGGTAAACACGCGTTTTCTTTCTGGGGAGCACAGGCTGCCAGCCTGTAGTTCGCGGCAGCTTGCCGCGAACATTGGTTGATCGCACACCGGAAATCGCGCCGAGTGCGTTCGGCAAGCTGCCGAACGCTGCAGGCTGGCAGCCTGCGCTCCCCAGACGTGGTGATGGCTCCATCCTCCCACCCGGTTTACCTTTGGGGCGCAGCACGTAAGCTTCTGGCATGTCCGTTTCGGAAGATCACGTGAAGCACGCTTTGAAGTCGGTGAAATATCCGGGCTTCACGCGCGACATTGTTTCTTTCGGCTTGGTGAAGTCGATTCAAATCGACGATCGCGAGGTGAAGGTGCAGCTCGCGCTGGCGACAAATGATCCGAATATCCCAGCAACAATCAAAAATGATGCAGAAAGAACGTTGCGCGCCATCGAAGGAGTTCGGAGCGCGAAAGTGTTGATCGACATCCACGCGCCGCCCGGCGGTGCAGGCGCTGGCATGGGCGCGACACGGATTCCCGGAGTGCGGCATGTGATCGCTGTGGCAAGCGGCAAAGGCGGCGTCGGCAAATCGACTGTCGCGGGGAATCTTGCGATCGCTTTGGAGCAAACTGGTGCGCGCGTTGGTTTGTGCGATTGCGACATTTACGGTCCGAGCATTTCGCTGATGTTCGGTACGCGCGAACGACCAATGGCCACGGAAGAGAACAAGATCGTCCCCATCGAGCAATACGGGTTGCGCCTGATGTCGATGGGATTTCTCCTCGACGACACCTCACCGGCGATTTTGCGCGGCCCGATGGTGACGCGCTACACGCAGCAATTTTTGCGGCAGGTCGAATGGGGCGAGTTGGATTATTTGGTGCTCGATCTCCCGCCCGGCACCGGGGACATCCAGCTTACGATTGTGCAAACCGTCGCGCTCTCCGGAGCGATCATCGTCACCACGCCTCAGGAAGTTGCCCTTATGGACGCGCGCAAGGCCGCCACCATGTTCGACAAGGTTAACGTTCCGGTGCTCGGCCTGGTGGAGAACATGAGCTATTTCGTGTCGCCATCCGATAGCAAACGTTACGATATCTTTGGAAGCGGCGGCGGCGAACGCGAAGCAAAGCGGTTGCGCGTGCCGCTTCTCGGCCAAATCCCCATTGATATCGCCACGCGCGAGGCGGGTGATCGCGGTATCCCGATCGTAAGCGAAGATCGACGATCGCCTGTGACTGCCGAGTTCAAAAAGATCGCCGAAAATATTCGTAAGACCCTATCATAGCGAGCCATGCACAGAGGCAGACGCAGACGGAACTTAAATAAATTCCGCGATCCTCTCGTCAAATTCCGGTGTTTGATTTTATTGACGAGCCGCAAGTTTTATGAAAGAAGAAGAACCCCAGATGCCCTCTTCCGAAGGAGATCAGTCTCAATTCGTCAGGGACTCGGCCCTCTACAAGGAGTTCCTTGCAGAGCGCGCCGAGATTTTGAAGCACAAGTGGATCGAAAGCGAAAAGGCCGGCAAAGACATCGGCTTTGAAAGAGCCTTGCTGGATTGGATTGTAAAACATCGCTCCAACTGGCGAGAGCGGCGAAGAAAGGAGGCGCGCACCGAAAAGTCCGCCTCCTAATTTTTGTACCCTTTAAGGCGATCCCGTGAGGTCGCGAAGGAACCGCATGAAACACAAAGAACAGAATTCATCAGCCGCCTCCATCATGGACGCGGCGGCGATTCGTCGGGCGCTGCGACGAATTGCGCACGAAATCATCGAGCGAAACCGGCACCTCGCCAACATCGTGTTGGCAGGAATTCCTTCGCGCGGTGTAGAGATCGCACGACGCATCGCGGCTTTCATCCGCGGGATTGAAAAAGCGGAGGTTGAGACCGGCGTGATCGACGTAGCCATGCATCGCGACGACGTGGGGACGCGCGCCGAACTGCCTGTTGTGCGCGCGTCGAAACTTCCGGTGCCGCTGGAGGATCGCACCGTCATCATCGTCGATGATGTCTTTTACACCGGACGCACCGTTCGCGCGGCCATGGACGCCATCAATTCATTCGGGCGACCGGCGCGTATTCAACTCGCCGTGCTAATTGATCGGGGTCATCGCGAGTTGCCCATTCGTCCTGATTACGTCGGAAAGAATTTGCCGACGGCGACGCATGAACAAATCCAGGTGCGCCTGCAAGAAACCGACAATGAACCCGACGCAGTGTGGTTGGAAAGAGAATGAATATGAACGCGCAACTTCCGGGTAGCGCACGCGTCTCGCGTGCTGGCGAGCGCGTCCTCGCTATCGCGGACTTCTCTTCAATTTCGTCAGCAATCGACGCGGCCCGGCACAGGAAAAGCCTGTTTCGGCGCGACGCCGAAACCAGCACGCGAGACGCGTGCGCTACCCAAAACAGATGACCACGCGCTGGACACGCAAAGATCTTCTCGGCCTTCGCGAGCTTTCGGCAGATGAAATCAATTTCGTGCTCGAGACTGCGGACGCGTTCAAGCAAGTTGGAACTCGCGAGATCAAGAAAGTCCCGGCGCTGCGCGGAAAAACGCTCGTGAACTTTTTCGTCGAGCCAAGCACGCGGACACGCACCTCATTCGAGTTGGCTGCGTTTCGTCTGAGTGCGGACGTGATCAATATCTCGGCAACCACCTCCAGCCTGACCAAAGGCGAAACGCTCAAAGACACTGCGCGCAACCTCGAGGCGTTACACACCGATATCCTCGTTTTGCGCCACAGTTCTGCAGGCGCGCCGCAGTTTCTTGCGAATCGGGTGAGAGCGAGCGTAATCAACGCCGGCGACGGCGCACACGAACATCCGACCCAGGCGCTTCTCGATCTGTACACCATCCGCGAGCGCAGAGGTAAAATTGCGGGACTACATGTCGCGATCATTGGCGACGTTTTGTTCAGTCGCGTCGCGCGCTCGAACATTTTCGGCCTGCTTAAACTTGGCGCACGCGTCACGCTGGTGGGTCCGAGCACGCTAGTGCCGCGCGAGTTTGAAAAACTCGGCGTCGAAGTTTCGCACAAGATCGAGGACGTCCTGCCGAAAGCGGATGTGGTAAATCTTTTGCGGATTCAACATGAACGCCAGCGCAGAGAATATTTCCCTGGCCTCGGCGAATACATCCGGTTATTTGGCCTCACGAAAGAACGCGCAAAACTGTTGAAACCGGATTGCGTGATCATGCATCCCGGCCCGATCAATCGCGGGGTCGAGATTGACAGCGATGTGGCGGACGGATTGCAGAGCGTGATTCTCGACCAGGTCACCAACGGTCTCGCTGTGCGCATGGCCGTCCTTTATTTATGCGGAGGGATCGCGACGTGAGCAGGCTGGCGCGCGCGATTCTGGGGAGCGCACGCGTCTCGTCCCGCACCTGCGGGAGCGAGCGCATCCTCGCGATCGCGGACTTTTCTTGGAATTTCGCAATACGTAGCATGCCCACGCCGAGAAAAACCCTGTTTCGGCGCGACGCCGAAACCCGCACGCGGGACGCGTGCGCTCCCCAGACATGAGGGCGCTCATCATTCGCGGCGGGCGCGTCATCGATCCCGCAAATAAGCGCGACGAAGTTGGCGATCTTTATATCGCCGACGGGAAAATCGCGGAGAAGTCGGCGATCAGAAATCAGAAATCAGAAATTGAAGAGATCGACGCGCGCAATCTTATCGTTGCTCCCGGTTTGATCGACGTGCATGTGCATCTGCGCGAGCCGGGATTCAGTCACAAAGAAACGATTGAGTCGGGCGCGCGGGCGGCTGCAGCCGGCGGATTTACCACGGTCGTCTGCATGCCGAACACTTCGCCGACAGCCGATAATCCTAGCACGATTGCCTGGATCAAAGATCGCGCCGCGGCGGCGGCGTGCGTGAACGTTTTGCCGACGGGCGCGATCTCAAAAAATCTCGCAGGCGAAGAACTCGCGCCCATCGGTTCACTCGCACAGGCCGGCGTCGTCGCGGTTACCGACGATGGTCAATGCGTGCAAAATCACGAAGTAATGCGGCGCGCGGTTGAATATGCCCGAATGGTTGGTGTGCCCGTGCTCGACCACTGTCAGGATTACAATCTCGTCGGCAATGGCGTGGTGCACGAAGGCTACTGGAGCACGCTGCTCGGGTTGCCCGGCTGGCCGGCGATGGGCGAGGAAGCGATGGTGATGCGCAACATCTTGCTCGCGGAACTTTGCGATCACCACATTCATTGCCAGCACGTCACGACCGCTGGCAGCGTGCGGCTGATTCGTGAAGCGCGGGCGCGCGGCGTGAAAATCAGCGGCGAAGTTTGCCCGCATCACATCGCGCTGACGGACGAAGCGATCCAAAATTTCGATACGAACTACAAGATGAATCCGCCGTTGCGTTCGCCCACAGATGTGGATGCGCTGCTGGAGGGAATCGCCGATGGGACGTTGTCGGTCCTCTGTTCCGATCACGCGCCGCATGCCGACTTCGAAAAGGAAGTGGAATTCGATGCCGCGCCGTTTGGCATAATTGGGCTAGAGACGGAGCTCGGATTATTTCTCGATCTACTCGTGCACAAACATCGCAAGATCGACATCGCTCGTTTAATCGCGATGTACACCATCGAGCCAGCGCAGTTGTTGAGGGTTGATGCAGGCACGTTATCAGTCGGCGCACGGGCTGACGTAACGCTGATCGATCCGGAGTTGGAGTGGACAGTCAGAGTCGATCAGTTTCAATCGGCCTCGCGCAACTCGCCGTTTGACGGCTGGAAGATAAAAGGCCGCGCGGTGCGGACAATTGTCGGCGGGGAAACAGTTTGGAAATTGTAACTTGTCATTCCGAGCGAAGTCGAGGAATCCCGTAGCGTCACCTTAAGCTTGTTCTGCGGCATCCCTCGACTCTGCGGAGTTTACCCTGAACGAGCAAAGCGAGTCGAATGGACTCCGCTCGGGATGACCGATTAAGTTATCCCACGTATCCGCCGTGGATGTAGTGTTCCAAATGCGCGATCGCGGCGCTCTGGCAGGAAATGACGTGCTTGACCAGATCGCCAATGGAAATGACGCCCACCACTTTGTCGTCATCGAGCACTGGCAAGTGACGAATATGCTTGTCCGTCATCATACGCAGACAATTTTCGACCGGCTCGCGCGGATGCGTGACGGTCACGTCGGTTGACATGATTTCGGCGACCTTGGTTTCCCGGGAGCGTTTGCCGCGCAGGATCACTTTGCGGGTGTAGTCGCGTTCGGAAATGATGCCCACCACTCGCTCCTGTTCCATGACCAATAGCGCGCCGACATTTTTGGCGTCCATCATTTCGATCGCCTCGAAAACCGTTGCTTCGGGCGAAATCGAGAAAACATCGCCGCTTTTGTGACTCAGGATCGTGCGGATAGTGCCACTGACGTCCATAAGCGAGTATTTGAGGATAGGCCTGCACTGGCCTGCGATGCAAAACAATTCTTGCGGTCGGCGGTGACCTGTTCGGGCCGTCAATTATTTAGCAAGCTCAGCAAGCAAGCCGGAGTCTCGTTAGACCGTCGCCGTAAATGGATCTCTCTGCTCCCCAAACGATCAACCGCCACGCTGGTGAAGCGTGGCGGCTAATTGCGGACTCCGGCTTTTCGCCGGTGCGGGTCAAGGCCAGCTGGGGGCAGTCATCGCAAGCTAAACCAATCTGTCAGCGGCTCGCGAGACTAGTGGTCTCTCAAGACGATGGTGCCGCTGATGGTACCGCTGGTCTCGCCGGTCACAAGGTTCGAGCATTGGTCCGTGGTGAAGCTGCCTCTAGCGCCAGCGTACCGGCCCGTTCCGCCAATAATGGTAAAGGGATCCACAACGTGAAGATCGCCGTTGGCGCATAAACCAGCGTTTATTCCCAAAAAAGCACGTTAAAATGCTGTAGCCGGAGGCGGCCCGTCCGCTGTAGCTTTAGCGGAGGTGGATGACTCCGGCAGCCGCAGTCAGCGACCACGGCTACAACTAGGTTTGTTTGTGGTAAACAGGTTTGGCGCGGATGGAACGCGCCAAACCCGTAGTCGTTTCACACGTTCGATGTCGTCGTAACAGCCGAGGAGCTTTTACTACGGCACGCGTACCGCCGTTCCCACGCTCACTCCGACGCCGGCCGGCCTGGGCGAGGTCTCGAGAGTCCAAACCTGCTGTGCACCCGGTCCGACGTAGATGTTAAAGGTTGGACCGTCGGTGATCGACAGGGTGCCCGTGCAGTCCGCTGCGACCGTATAGGTTCCTACCCCTCCGGTGGCGTCGATGATAATCGTGCCCCCGATATTCACAGTGCCGAATGGATTGAACGTCGTACCATCTCCGTTGAACCGGAGGCCTTGCATAATGGCTTTCGGTACAAAGTTCCCACCGAAGTTTGCGAACCCGTCGAAGGTCCACAGATACAAGCCCCTTAGCATGCCCACGCTGCAAACGCGCGCGTCGGCTGCCGCCCGCGCGGTAGTGGACGTGCCCGGCGCCAGCGCGATTGCAGCAGCCAGGCACACCAACGCACAGGCGAAGGCCAGCGAACTCATGATCGTCTTCGTTAACTTTGTCTTCATAGTTGTTGTCTCTTTCTGTTTAAGTTTTTTGTTGTTTTGGCCTTCTTTGACTTTGCGTCATTGCGAAATCATTTCCGGCCGTTCATCTATGTACTGCGGGAAATTCGGCCCGGGGTTATAGGAAGAGTTGGCTTCGTCTCGTTAAAATCGTGAAGCGTTAAAGCGTTAAATCGGAAGGGACCGCGGATGACGCGGATTGCGCGGATTGGGGAGCGCAGGCTGCTAGCCTGCTGGTTTCGGCTGCTAGCCGAAACACATTTGATTCGCGCCAATTTGCGTGATTCGCGGCAAACCAGAAAAGTTCGCGAACGCGGGGACGCCTTCGCCAGCACGCGAGACGCGCGCGCTCCCCAGAAACTTATTTCAGCGCAACCGGCTTCTTCGCTTCTTCGACGAGTTTTTCAAAACGCGGTTCGCCGCGCAACGGGTCCCAAAATGGCATCAGTTTTAATTCGCCATAGCTGACGGCGTTCGGATACCGAATGGCCTTGGCAAGCTGTTCGCAAGCGAGATCCTTTTCACCGACCCACGCAGCAGTCATTGCCAAATATTCAATCATGTGGAGACCATTGACTGAGTCCCTTTCCACGGGAAGCAGCTCGACCGCGCGCCGCCCTTCGCGCAAGGCCTCCCCCTTCCGCCCGAGAGCGGCATCGATTACACCTAGCTCGCACCATGCTGGGCCGTAATCTGGTTGGGCCTGAACCGTTTTCCCCTGCTCTGCGCGCGCAGCAGCAAAAGCGAACTGCGCCTTGTGTTCGTCATTTGTTGTGCGTGCGATAACGCCTTCCACGAAAGGACGCATGAAATGAACAGCGTCGTGAGCTAACGGGGTTTTGTCAGACGCGATCAAGGGTATATCTCTGCTCGCTGCGCATGCGGCGTACGGCATCGTCACCTGTAAGGCCGATCTGCCTATTGCACCGAAATCTTCTTCAATCTCGCGGTTTCTTTTCTGCGGCCAATTCCTGAAAGCGAGGATCGTTCCGGATTTGATCCCACACTGGATCAATTCGCAGCAGTGCCGGAGTAATCGGAGAGCTGTACGGCGTCTGGAGTAGCCGTTTGAGCATGGGCATGGCGTGGTCAGCATCGCCCAGTAGAGCGTAGATACGCGCCATGATTTCCTCTTCGTCGGGGCCCTGGAATGGATCTTTGGAACTGGGATTAATGGCCATGGCTTTTTGTCCTTCCGCGACAGCAGACGCCCCTTCGCCCAAACCTGCATAGGCCTCACCCAAAGAGGCACGCAGCGCCGCCTCGGCAAAAGAACCCGGCGGGACCTTCTCGAGCTTGCGCTGAAAATCCCTCGCCACGCTTTGGTAAGTCGCGCGCGCCGCGGCGACATCGCCGGCGCGTTGCTGACTCAAACCTAGGAGAAGTTTTTCGGGGTCGCTTCGTGGGTCGGGTTTGGTCTCGGCGGCAAGTCCGCTTGAGAGTATCTCTATGGCTGCGGCGTAACGCTGCTGGAACAGAGCCTGCGTCCCGCGCATGAACGAATCGGCACCGGGATTCGCGAGCAGCGCTTCTATCGACTTAAGATCTCCCATTGCCCAGAGCGCCCACACTTTTAGCGATAGCGCACCACGGTTTGTTGGCTCGAACACAAGGACGCGGTCAGCGGTGGCGACGGCTTCCGGAAAACGGCGCAGGCAACTGTACGTAACCGCGAGCAGCGTGGAGCCATTGACATTGCGAGGATCGAGCTCATTGGCGCGGCGGAATCCTTCAATGGCCTCGTCCCAATGCCCAACTCGCCGCTGGATAAGGGCAACCGCCAGGATGGCATCAACGCCATTCGGGAGACTCTGCTCGGCTTGCTGGAATTCCGCGAGCGCCCCGGTGAAATCGCCCTTCCCATAATAACGGTAATAACCTAGAGCAAGATGAGTTTCCGGCAGGTTCGGGTCGAGCGCGAGCGCATGATCGAGGGAATCCTTCGCCGCCGCCAGCGGCACCGGGCTTGGATCGATTGCCATCCAGTAACTCATGCTCTGTTCACAGGAAAGATATGCCCAAGCCAGGACAAAATTGGGATCCAACTTCACTGCCTCTTGATATGATCGAATCGCCGCACCCTGCAAGGTGGCACGATCCAATGGCGAGCCACCCGAAAATGCGCGACCACGCAGATACGCATCGTAAGCAGCGGGATTGTTCGTCGGCTTGCGCTCAATGGCCAGCTTTTCAGCGGGTGCAATTTTGACATGGAGCTGCCCGGCGATTTTTTGCGCGATATCGGCTTGGATGGAAAACAGGTCGTTCAAATCGCGATCATATTGCTCGGCCCAAACGTGAGTATCAGAGCGTGTGTCGATCAACTGCGCGTTTAGACGAAGATGCGTGCCGGCTCTGCGGACGCTGCCTTCCAAAACATGCGATACCCGCAGATCATTTCCGATCCGCCGGAGATTTCGTTTGCCACGGTAGTCCATAACACTGGCCCGGCTGATGACTTTCAGGTCGGCGATCCTCGCCAGCTTGGTCAAAATGTCGTCCTGAACACCATCGGCAAACGCGGTGTCTTCCTTCTGCTCGCTCAGATTTTCAAACGGCAGAACGGCGATTCCAGTTTTTACCGGATGACGCATCAATTCACTTTTCCAAGCGATCCATCCCGCAGCTGCTGCCAGTGCGATCAGCGAGGCTGCAAGTAGCGCGCTTGTTGGGTTCCGGCGCACCCATTTTTTTCCACGAGTGAAAATTCCAGTGTGTCGGGCTAGGATCGGCTCATGCTTTAGCCAGCGTCCCAAATCTTCCGCCAGCGCGAGAGCGGACGAATAGCGACGCTTTGGATCTTTCTCGAGACACTTGAGGCAGATTGTTGAAAGGTCGCGATCTATTTTCGGATTTAAGAGGCGCGGTTGTCGCGGCTCAGTATCCAGCAGTAATTTGATCGTTTCGTACGTTGTTCCGCCGGCAAAAGGCGGCTGGCCAGTAAGCAGGTAGTAGAACACAGCGCCGAGTCCGTAAATATCGGTGGCGCTGTTGACGGCCGCGTTGTTTCCCACGGCTTGTTCCGGCGCCATGTAGCTGGGCGTCCCAAGCACGTCCAGCGTGCGAGTGACACTGCTTTCCGTTTCTACCAGGCGTGCCAGACCAAAATCAGTCAAATGCGGTTCGCCATTTTCATCCAGCAAAATGTTTCCCGGCTTGATATCTCGATGCAGAATGTGGTGTTCGTGCGCGTAATGAACGGTGCGCGCCACCTTCGCGATCAATTCCGCCGCCTGCCGGATCGACATCGGCGTGCGCTTGACTACCGCATCAAGCTGGCCGCCTTCGACGAATTTCATGCTGAAATAGCATGAGCCATCGCGCTCGCCCACTTCGTAGATCGGGACAATTGAAGAATGCTCGAGGCTGGCGGCTGCTTCTGCTTCGCGACGGAATCGCTTCAAGTGCGCTTCGGTTGCCCAGTGGCCCAGGCCGATCACCTTAAGTGCGACGGTACGATTAAGACTTTTCTGCCGCGCCCGATAAACCACGCCCTGGCCGCCGCGGCCGATTTCTTCCAGTAATTTGTAATCGCCGAAGTCTGTCGAGATTCGTTCCGAGCGCGAGGCAGTCGCGGGACGCAGCATCGCTGTCGGATCAGCCGCTCCATCAACTTCTTCCTCAATCAAACCAAGAGCTGTCTCGACGAGGCATGCCGGGCACGATCCTCGCGGCGTATCGCCGAGGATCTTAGCCCCGCATCTGGCGCAGACTTTGGTTCCGCCTCTCATAGTAGGAGAACCGCTCACGTCCCCTTCTTGTACTGCGTGAAATTCCCTCACAGGTTACGCGCGCAAAACGGCGATCAAATGCCGCAGCTCATCCTCGATGTCACCCGGCACCGCTACTGTCTGAGCGATCTCCTCTCGAAATAACAAACGATAGCGCTGCCGAAATCGGTGGAACGCCTGTTTTACAGCATTCTCGGTCATGCCCAATTCAGCAGCGATATCCGCCTGCGACGGGCGATCCGGTTCGTTCATGAGCAACTTTTCAAATCGCTCAAACATTGGGCCGTTACCGGCCCTGCGGTATTCCTCCTCCAATCGCGCGAGTACTTGTTCCAGCACGGTTAATGCCCAACGGCGTTCGTATATTTGATCGGCTGTCAACGTGTCAACCGGCTCCATAATTGCCCGATCATTCGCGCGCAGTTCTTCCAAAGGAATCAGTCGTTGGCCCCGACCTCGCTTAGCGGTCATCGCACGATCGCGCTCGTCAGCGAGGAAATTTTTGAGTGAGACCAGCAGATAAGAACGCAGCCGCCCTTTCTCTTTGCGGACCATATTCAGGTCTCTGCGTTCCAGCAGCAGCGCAAAAAAGCCCTGGGTAAGATCTTCGGCCTCTTCCAGTCTGGCGCCTTGTCGCCGCACGAAACCGTAGATCGGTGGCCAATAGGTGCGGCAAAGTTTTTCGAGCGCTTCCTGCGCTGCCGGTGATTGACCCTGCGCGGCCAACACCACGCTCCAATGCGTGGTGGTAAATGCGGCAGCGCTCCCGCGGGCGCGGGACGCATCTTCGCCAACCCCAGTCAGTGACGTCACTTGATCATCAGCAGTCACGCTGTGATCTAAGTAAAAACTGGCACCAAAAGCAAGCCTGCATCTTTTCCGTCCTGGCTACTCAGAGTAAGAGCACGCGCTAGACGAACGACCGCGTCCTTTCCTTTCCAACTGGCCAGCGACATTACAAGCCAATGATACCGTTGCCGCAAAATTTGGTGGGAACGCTGCCGGGTTCGTCCTCGATGACTACGAGTCGAATTCACATTCTTGCGTTTTCGGTAGGGGAAAGAGAATAGTGGAAGGGTGCATTGGGCTTGGCGATCTAAAGCACGCAGTAGGCACGGCGGCGATAAAAAAGAAAAGCGCAATGCGGGGCCTGATTTCATGTGCATCGGAGCTCACAAAGGCGGAACCACCTGGCTTTATCAGCAGCTCGATTCCCATCCGGATTTCTGGATGCCGCCTGTGAAGGAACTGCATTATTTTGATCAACTGAGCAGGGTCCAACGCTCAGCTCCTCCGCGCTGCAAAGACGAGCGCGATCGTCTCTTTTTGGAGCGCCTAAAAAGTCTCAGCGTCGAACCGTCCATGGACCTCGAGAATTACGCCCGACTGTTCGAACCCAAAGGATTACTTCTCTCCGGCGATATTTCGCCAAACTATTCGACGCTCAGCAGTAAAGTCGTTCGGCGAATCGTCGGCTATTTCCCAAACTTGAAGGTGATCTTCCTGGCGCGCGATCCGGTGGAGCGCGTGTGGTCGCATTTGTCCATGGAAGTGCGTTCCCGGCAGATTGAACCGTTCGACGTGACAGATATCGACGCGGTCCATCGGAATTTGCTCCGCCGAGGGATGCGTCTGCGCTCGTATCCGAGCGCGGTCGTCATGCGATGGAAACGCTATGTTCATCCAGAGCGGCTTCGCATTTGGTTCTTTGATGACCTGCAAAAAGATCCCACTGAATTGCGACGCTCCATCCTCTGTTTCCTCGGTGCCGACCCAGACAAGCCAGGCGGCCAGCTGAGGGCGGATTACAACAGTTGGGCCGGGATAGAAAAGTTACCGCTCCCCGACAAAGTGCGGACGCACCTGGCTCAGTTTTTCAAGAAGGAGCTAAAGGCCTGCGCAGCACGACTGGGCGGGCCGGCCCGAGAATGGCCGGCCCGCTACGGCTTTTGATGGCTGTAACGTCCGCTGTCTCAGTGGACGATTCTTCAAGATTGGCGAATCTTGCGCTGAGGAAGCGCACTCTACAGCCCGTCGCCCTTTGCTTGTTTTGCCTGCGCGCGATTCGCCTGAAGCTCAGCCAGATGTTTTTCAGACCAGCGACAAAGCGCATGCAGCGGTTCGATCAAGGTCCGACCCAATCTCGTCAACGAGTATTCCACTTTCGGCGGCACCACCGGATGTACTTTGCGTTGCACGAGGCCGTCCCGCTCGAGGCTGCGCAATGTTTGGGTAAGCATTTTTTGCGAAATGCCGCCGATCTCGCGTTGGAGTGCAGCATAGCGCATCGTACCCCCCGCGAGAATTTGGATGATAAGCGCAGTCCACTTATCTGCGATCCGGTCGAGCACGAGCCGGGAAGGGCATCGCGGATCGAGGACA
>Ga0066665_10000253_pt1 | contig 19618 bp, 15 predicted proteins | sample GraSoiAngelo_114_FD_75175 | JGI IMG/M metagenome (GOLD analysis project Ga0066665, IMG submission 75175) | Grasslands soil microbial communities from the Angelo Coastal Reserve, California, USA - 14_0903_13_40cm | ecosystem: Environmental > Terrestrial > Soil > Grasslands | place: USA...
ATCTTGAAGTCTCCTGGCTATAAGGAACTAGGCAGATTTCCGATATCTGGCGATGACGTGTACCCTGCGCATCCGACACTGGTGCTCTATGAGAATTTGAAATGGGCGCCGCCGGCGGGGAAATTCCTCAGAATTCGGATGTTGACGATGGGTCGTGACATTGTGATCCCCTGGGAAGAACTCAAGCCATACATACAGGCAAAGTAGAGCCGCAATAGCCACCAACTTCGCGCAGTGTCAAGGGAAGCGCATTACTGATTATCCTGCCATCAGGAATACTGCCACCCCCACGTGAACGCCCCGTGGGCACAAATCGTTACCAACTGACCAGCCAAGGACATTGGCCAAAACATCTGTTAAGCCGACTCATTGAGACTATATCCAAGAAAGATCGCGTGTCACCAGCATTCTGGCCAGCGGGGTTTTCGCTTTGAGAAAGAGTTTTCCGCTAAAGTAGGCACGATACAGCTCGCGCAGGATGCGAAGCCGAGATCGAGCGGGCACGCTGTCGCCCGTCGTGGCCAGATCATATCCAAGTTCCTCTAAGGTCGGACCGATCAGGCACTCAAGCCGAGAGAGATGTTCACGTCGATAACCAGAGCGCCAGCGCCCCAGTGGCTTGAAGGAGTCATTCTTCCCGTTGTCCCGGAAGGATGTATTGGGTGCACTCACCGATCCGATTCCAGCCTTCCGGATGCGCTCGTAATCCAGCTCGTGCTCGATGAAAGCGCCTATTTTACTCAGCGTCTTTTCGGGGTTGGTTATCAAGTCCTCAAAGCGGACTTCCAGGTAATCGTTGCCCAGCTTGTGGCCGTCCTCTCGACCCTTGCCGACCATCCACTCCCAATACAACCCCGCCACCATCGTCTCCGGGGTACGATCCCAAGGCAAGCGGCGGATGTAGCCGAGTTTGGCAGTCGAAAGCGCCACATCGCGACCATCACGAATGATGTGAACGATCAGCGCCCCGGGAATGGTGGCCTTGATGCGTGGCAGATACAGCAAATGTTCGGGGGTTGTGTCCGCCCAGCGCGCCACACCTTGCTTGCGGCACATCTGTTCCATCAGAATGCGCAAGAAATCGCCGCCATTGCTGCACTCCGCCATCACTCTGGCTTCTAATCCGGCCTTATCCAACCCAGAAAGCGTGTATAGGCGGCTCCGGTACCAGGCTTCAAGCAGGCGGCGTTTGTTGCGGGCTTTGCTGAGATCGCCAAACCGCGGCTCCAGCAAGTTTAGGACATTCGATTCCGTGCGGTAGATAGCGAAGTTGCCGGAGGACAGCAGCATGTGATAGAGGAGGGTGGTTCCCGAGCGTCCGCAGCCGATCACGAACACTGGCGCCTTGCTGCGCGTGGTCAAGCTTTCTTGAATTGGTGCTGTCACTATCCCCATTGCCTCCGCCTCTAGTTTTGCCGGCTACCCCGCGGTAACGCGGCATTCGCTCCCGGCGATGGCTGGTGGCGCAGGGTTTTGTCGTATCCCGTCCACAAAATTTCTGTGCCACAATTCCAGCACCAGCATGCGCCATAACAACCCCGAGCGGTTACGGCGACCGCGCAGATGTTCCTCAATCAAGCTGCGTACCGCTCGCGGCCTAAAGTAGCCGCGCTCGAGCGTGCGCGGCTCGAGCAATACCTCCAGCAATTGCTGCTTGAGCTCATATTTCATCCACTCCACCAGAGGAAGCTGGAAACCCTGCTTTGGGCGATCGAGCAGCTCTCGCGGAATTTCAAGCCGGGCAGCTAGTTTTTTTAGCAGATATTTCCGCTCGCCCTTGCGAAACTTCCATTCCACCGGCAATCTCGTTACCCACTCCACGAATTCGTGGTCGAGCATAGGCACCCGCACTTCAAGCGAAGTGGCCATGCTCATGCGGTCCACTTTGGTCAGAATATCGCCAGCTAGGTAAGTCTTGGTATCCAAGTACAACAACCGGCTAAGCGGGTCCCGGGCGGGGCCATGATCGTGATAGCACTGGAACTGACGGCGGGCATCGGGCAATGCTTCGATACCTTCCAGAAACTCCGGCGTGAACATCATGCGCGCTCGCTCTCGCGCTGGGAAGAACGATACCGCATCCAGATAGCGGTCACGACCGTTGAGCGAGGCATTCCAGGCCAGGTCTTTCCCGTAGACGTGCGCGGGCAGGCGAGGATGAATGTGGTTGCGATAGAAGGAGCCAGCCAGTGGCGGAATGTGATCAAATCTCCTGCGCCGCAGCGCCACTAGATAGCGGTCGTACCCCGCAAACAACTCGTCGCCGCCATCGCCAGAAAGCGCGACGGTCACCTTCTGCCGCGCCATGCGGCAAACATGGTAGGTGGGCAGCATGGAGGAGTCCCCGAAGGGCTCCTCCAGCAAGGTCGCCAGATAGGCCAGAGAGTCTTCGATGTTGGGATCGACAATTAGCTCGTGATGTTCGGTCGAAAACCTCTCTGCCACCATGCGCGCGTATTTAGATTCGTTGAATTGCTGGTGGCGGAAACCGATCGAGAAGGTCTTCACCGCGCGAGTGCTCGCCCGTGCCATGAGCGCCACCACAATCGAGGAATCCACACCGCCGCTGAGCAATGCTCCCAGTGGCACGTCGCTGATCAGCCGTATGCGTACCGCCTCCGACAGCCGCGCCTCGAGCTGCTCCAGACATTCCTCCTCGGAACTTGGCGGATCGGAGCCGTACGGTGGCAGATCCCAGTATTGCCGGATCGTGGCCCTTCCGCCCGCGTATTCCATTAGGTGCCCAGGAGGAAGTTTGCGAATCAGGCAAAAGGCCGTGAACGGATCAGGGATGTAACCGAAATAGAAGTATTGCAGGAGACCTTCGCGGTCGACTTCGGCGAGCTCCGGTGCCACCGCCAACAAGCTCTTGATCTCGGAGGCAAACAGCAGCCGGCCATGGTGGAGCGCATAATGGAGCGGCTTTTTGCCCAACCGGTCGCGCGCCAGCAGGAGTGATTGCTGGCGCTGGTCGTATAGCGCCAGGGCAAACATGCCCCGCAACCGCGTCACGCAGTTCGCACCCATCTCCTCGTAAAGATGGACGATCACCTCGGTATCAGTATGGGTATAGAAGCGGTGGCCACGGCTTTCCAACTCCCGCCGAAGCTCAGGGAAGTTGTAGGTTTCGCCGTTATAAACTACCCAGATGCTCTGGTCTTCGTTGTGAATGGGTTGGTGTCCGCCGCCGAGATCAATGATGCTGAGCCGCCGCATGCCCAGCCCAACCGGACCCTGGACGAAGGACCCCTCATCGTCGGGGCCGCGGTGCACGATGGCGTCGCACATCTGGTGGATTGATGCGGCACCCACATCCTCCCCGGGCCGTCCAATGATGCCGGCTATTCCACACACCGCTCCACCTCCGGCTGCTCGAATTCCGCGCGGGACTCCTGGGCAAATGCTTTGCGGCCCTGCACTGCAACGGGCTGGTCGATGACGCTTAAGTCTCGCAATCCACAACTCTCAAACCAGCGGAAAACCTCCTCATAGGTATGCTTGGACTGGTACCAGGGCGAGTACCAGTCAAAGGTATCTAAGATCCGCCACTTGGGGTCGGGATTGAAGGCCATGGGAACGAGGTAGGCCAGCGCGCCACTCGCGGGCCGGCCTACCAGCGGGATGCGGCGCAACAATTTGTGCAGTGCGTAGAGGGGGACCACGCCATAGCAGAACTTATGCAGCAGCTGGGGGGACATACGGCGTGTGATTTTGCGATAAACGTCACTCATGCTGTACCAGTGGTTGTAGCCGCTGTACAGCCAGACGGCAATGCGTCCGCCCGGCTTGAGCAGGGGGGGCAGCATTTTGAATGCCGCCTGGCAGTCCGGCGTATGATGCAACACCCCGATGCTGTATATGTAGTCGAAACTTTCGTCAGCAAAGGGCAGCTGAAAAACATCTGCCTGGAAGACGGTGGCCGAGCTGGAGGCTAGATTTGCGGCCGCGACTTCTGCCGCCACGCTGAGATCGATGCCGACGACACGGGCTCCCCACCGGGTGGCGACTTCGGCAAATCGGCCCATACCGCAGCCAACATCAAGAACCAGTTTACCCGCGAGGTCCTCGGGACCAAATCCGGTGCGCCGGCGGAACGCTTGCTCGGAGCGGCGACTCTGTTCATTATCCAATTGTGTCCGCGCGTAGAGCTTCCACTGGAAACCGAAGCTGCCCGCGTAGTACTCCATGCTCACGAAGCGGACTACACCGTTCACCTCAGGGAAAACCAGCCCGCAATGGCTGCAGGCCAACCCTTTAGAGTGCTCTTCGACCAGGCCGCGGCAGGCTGTACAACGAAGGACGGCTAGGAGCTCTTGGCTGATCCCGGGACGGCTGCGGTGTGTGTTCGCCATAGCTAAAATCGAGCTTTCCCTCTCTAAACTGGGCTATAGATCCGTTCCTCGACCTGAACGGGTTTCACGGCTACTCCGAACCTTTCCTTCACCGGGGGGAAAGCAATTTTGGCTAACAAAATTGTATAGGTCACCATGTAATAGGGAAACAATGAATACGCGGTGCTAGCAAAGGAAGCTCCGATCAAATAGGCCACCAAGCTCGCCCACAGCGCTCCCGCGAACATCTGGACGTCGCTGCGGCGATCGTAGAGCTTCGACTTGCGCACCCGTCGAACGTTGCGGAAGGCCAGCTGCAATAAGACCAGGAACATGACCAGCGCCGGAATGCCACATTCGGCACTGAATTCAGTGTAGGTGTTGTGCGTGACCATCCAGGTGCTCGTGAATGACGAAAAGTTCCCTGGACCTACGCCGAAAACTGGATGGGTAGCCGTAACTTTTAAACTTTCGATCAATAACGCCCGCCGGGCCGCGGCCGATCCTCGATCTTTATCGCCAGCCTGATCCTGGCCGACCAAGGTCTCCAGGCGCTTGGAATAATTTTGCGGAGCCAGGAATACAGACAGAAGAACGCACAGCGTGGCGACCGCAATGATGTGGATTCGCCGACCGCGCAGAGCAAATTCCCACAAACAGAGAGCAATCGCCATGGACAAGGCCAAGAAACCGGCTCGCGAATAGGTGGCCATCACGGCGTAGATCATCGTCAGGATAGCCATGCCCCATAGGATCTTCTTTAACATGCCGCGGGCGGTCAGCAGGAACACCAAGCAGATGGGCCAATTCAATGCGATATTCATGGCCAGATCATTGGGGTTCGAGAGTAGCCCATTTCCAATCCCCGCCAGGCGTCCATTCCAGCGAGTGTTGACCAGGACCGAAACCATGGTCATCAGGGCCACGCCCGCCGCCTGTACAAAGATCAGCCGTCGCAACTCACGCATGCGAGAAACTGTCATCACCAGGGTGAAAGGGATGATAAAGGTCTTTGAGAACTGCCACACCACCACTTGGAGGCTATTGCCCCGCCAAGATGAGAACGGAACCGTCAATATCAGCCAACAGAACATGGCAAAAAGGAGCTTGACTTCGAAGGGTAATTTCTTCGGTCCGCCTTTTTTGCCCCCTAGCAACAGAGCCAGGATGGCGATGGCGCCCGTGATCTTGGCCAGGGGAATCGTTCGTAGACCCGGGATGACATCGCTCGGTCGCAGGTAATACAGAAAAGAGAAGGCTAGCATCACCTTGTAAGCAAACTTCGAGCGCTCACTCGGCGATTGCACCGCCTCCGATATCTTTGTCACCAATGATGCCACTGTATCTCCCGCGCCCCGGCTAGTTGGCGCCTCGTCCCAATAACACGATTTTGATGGTTTGGAACATGATCACCAGATCGAGCCCGAGGGACATGTTCTTGACATAGTAGAGGTCGTATTGCAGCTTCTCTTTCGCGTCTTCGACGGAGTTACCGTACCTGTACCGAATTTGTGCCCAGCCGGTGATGCCGGGTCGGATGGCATTGCGAACACCATAGAAAGGTATGTGTGTGCTCAGCATATCCACGAATTCCGGCCGTTCGGGACGAGGGCCGACAAAGCTCATGTCGCCTTTTAATACACACCAGAGCTGCGGAATCTCATCGAGACGCGCCGTCCGCAGAAACTTTCCCACTTTCGTGATCCGTGGGTCGTTATCAAGCGCCCAGGTTGGACCGCTATCGGCCTCGGCATCCTGCCGCATGGTACGAAACTTGTAACAATAGAAGACCTTACCTCCCAATCCCACACGCGCTTGTCGGTACAACACCGACCCGCCGGAGTCCAGTTTGATGGCCAGAACGATGAAGGGAATCAGCGGTAGCACCATCAGTAACAGAACCGTCGCGGCCAGAATGGCAAAAGCACGCCGTAGCAAGATGAAGCTGGGGCTGAAACGAAAACCTTCGGCGAAAATCAGCCAGCTTGGGTAAAGATTTTCGACTTCGATCCGGCCAGAGATCTTTTCGAGCCAGGAAGTTGCTTCCTCAATCTTAACTCCACTGAGCCGAAGCTGCAGCATCTCCATGACCGGCAAGGTGCCGCGCCGATCCGGCATGGCTATGATGACCCGGTGCACGCCATGGAGTTGAATTAGTTCCATCAGATGCGAGGCCAAGGCTTCCCGCTTCAGCTCAACATTGCTGCTCCAGCCCACAACCTCCACGCCCAGTTCTGCCCGCGAACGCAAGCCTTGGACCAGGCGCTGGGCCCGTTCCCCCATTCCGAGAACGTAGACTTTCTCGCGCAGGTACGGCTTCTGCGCCAGCCAGGCATAGGCGATGCGCCAGACGAAAAGCGCGGCCGTGACCAGCAACAGACCCAAAACCGTGGAATGGTTGCCCATCAGCACGCGGGGAAAGATGGAAGCGAGGGCAGCGAAGGTCAGGGCAAGAATTCCGGGCACAAGCAGCAACCGGAAATAGACCTCGCCGCGGGCATTCCACTGGGCGGCGGGCTCATAGAGGTCAAACATGTGGGAAAATACCAGGACGGCAGCGGTAGCGAACAGAATTTTTAGATAGCCGCCTTCGTAATTCAGCACCACGTAGCTGTCTTCGGGATGCCGCCACCATGCGGCCAGCAGAAACGAAGTCCATACCAGCAGGGCCTCGCCCCCGAGCAGAATCACAGTCCGGATCGGATAATAAACATTGAAAAGACGGATCACGCCTTTTGCCCTCAGCCTTTGGCTTTGCCGTCCTCTGAGTAAACAGAGTAGTAGTACTGCGAATAAGGGGAGAGTTCGGGGGTGATGCCGTTCAGCACCACGCCCACGATGTTGTGATCGGCAAATTCTTGCCTGGCCTTGCGCGCGGCATCCGCGGGCGTCGTATTCGAGCGCACAACCAGCAAGACGCCATCAGCATACTTCGCCAGGAGTCCGGCATCGGAAACCAAAGCCGCTGGCGGAGAATCAATAATGATCCAATCGAAAATCGGTTGCAGCCGTTCGAGCAAGAATTTCATGCGTCCGTTGGCGAGCAGTTCCGCCGGGTTCTGGCTTCTGTGACCTGCGGCAATCAAGAACAGATTTTCCATCGGACCGCGTTGGAGAATGGAGAACTCGTCGCTTTCGGAGGCGAGATATTCCGAAAGCCCGGGTCCCGGCTCGGCGCCGACGAGAACATGGAGCTGCGGACAGCGCAGGTCGGCATCGATAAGGAGCGCGCGCTTTCCATGCTGTCGCACGATGACTTGGGCCAGATTGGCGGCGGTGAAGGATTTGCCTTCCTTGGGTAGTGGGCTCGTAACCAGCAGCTTTGAGAGTAGTGGTTGCTTCTCCCGTATTTGATAGAGCCGGGTACGCAACGTGCGAAACTCCTCCATGCCCGAGCCGTGCTCTTCCCCGCTGAAGAAAAGCATGCACTTCAGATCTGGATTCCAGGCGGTTTGACGGCTGCGTGCCGCCAGAGACTCGGCAATTCCGCCGGAGGCAAAACGGGCCTCGGTTGGCTCGCTTCGAAGGAATGGCGTTGTTTCCAGTGGAGCTTCGAGCACCGCGGGCGCGGTCTCGATCGCACCCGGACTCTGGGACATTGCCCGTTCTTGCTCTGCTTTTTTTAGGGCTTCGTGAATTCGGCTCATAGTTTTCCTTCCTTGGTCACATCCCGCTCGGATTCTTTCAATCGTTCCGCCAAATTAGAGATCGTTTTCAGCGCGTTCATCAAATCAAATTTGTCCGCCGCCTGGGGCGGTGGGGAAAGTGGGGCACGGCTGTCTCCGAGATCGAAGTCACGGGCGACCGCATCCACGATGCCGCTCGAGACCACTTTCTGCTGGTCGACGAAAGCACTGACCAAACAATGCTCACACATCAGGTTTACAACGCGGGGGATCCCGGACGCGTAGCGGTGGATCGAGGCAAGTGCGTCCGGTTCAAAGATCTGCTGAGAGTTCGAACCCGCAATTCGCAGCCGTTGTTGGATGTATGCCTTAGTTTCGTCCGGCGTCAGGGGATGGGTTTTAGCGCGCAAGGTTAGCCTCTGCCGCAGCTGCCTGAGGTTGGGCTGTTTGAGGCTCTGTTCCAACTCGGTCTGCCCCACCAGCACAATCTGAAGGAGCTTCTCGGTGAAAGTCTCGAGGTTGGTCATCATGCGGATTTCTTCCAAAACTTCGTTCGTCAGGTTTTGCGCTTCGTCTACGATCAGCACGGCGGTCTCACCGGCTCGATAGCGTTCGAGCAACCAGTTGTAAAGGCGCAACAGAATCTGGCTCTTCGATCGGGTGTCACAAGGAATGCCAAAATCCGCCATCATGTAGTCGAGGAACTGGGGCACGTTCATCCGCGAATTGAAGATGAACGCGGTGGGTACCTGCTGCGCTCGCAGCCACTCGAGCAACTTATTAATCAGCGTGGTCTTGCCCGTCCCCACTTCACCAGTCAATAGCACGAATCCCTTTCGGCTCTGAATACCATAGGTCAGGCAGGCCAGAGCCTCCTCGGTGTGGCGCGTCAGAAACAGATAACGCGGATCGGGATTGACATTGAACGGGTTCGCCCGCAGGCCAAAAAAGTCCTTGTACATTCGCGCTTAAACCTCGACCGTTTCTTTCTCTTCTTCGCGTTTCCTCAGTCCAGACTTGGTCTTTCGGTTTCCATTCTTTTCTGCAGTTTCTAGACCCACCCAGGGAACTTGGCCGAGTACGGGCAAACCGATCGCCGCCTGAACGTCATTCTCGGTGCGCAAGGCAGTGTCGCGCAGCTCCAGCCAAAGGGCCAAACCGAGGCCGAGGGCCAGGCCGCCCGCTAACCCGCCGCCTGCAAAGAGCAAGCGATTCGGGAAGCTGGGTGACTCCGGCAGGTCGGCAGCGTTCAGTACGCGCATCTGCTCGCCTTGCTGTTCGCGCACCATCGCAGCCTGCGTCTCGGATTCCTTCTTCTTCGCCAATTGATCGTCATAAAACTTCTGTGCGGTATCGTAGTCGCGGGTCAACTGCTTGTATTCCTCTTCGACGGCAGGACTAAGCGCCACCCGGCTCTGAAAAACCTTGATCTGCTCTTGAAGCTTCTGCTGGTCACGCGTGGCCTGAGAAATCACTTGCTCGTACTGGTGAATTTGCAAGCGCAGTTGCCGAATCTCGGGCGGTTCAGCGAGGTTTTCCTTGTCGTTGGCGGCGCTCGTGGGGTTAGCTGCGGCGGCGTTGATTTCGTCGAGCTTCTTCTGTATCTCGGCGACGTCACGCTTGGTTTTGAGCACATCCGGGTAGTCGTCGGTGTAGTGTGCCTGCAGCGTGATCAACTGCGACTGCAGCGTCGTCAGCTGCTGTTGAAGGCTTTGCGGGCTGGTGGAGGTCTGTGAAGATTTCCACGCCGACAGCTGTTGCGCCAACAGGGATTCGGTGTAGGCCTTATCCTGCTGCGCGCGATTCAAGGTCTGGGTGTTGGCGTCGAGCTGGGAGTTCATTCCCATCAAGATCTTCAGATTGTTATCTTCATCGCCGGGAAGCTGGCCGAGGTACTGTTTCTTGAAGTTGGCCAGGCGGCTGTCCAGATCATTCAAATTGCGCTTTGCATCCTCAACTTGACGCGCCAGGAAGTCAGTGGTAAGTTGCGACGCCTGGATGTTGTCGGTGAAATTCTCGCGCATCATAATGTTGGTCACGCCGGCACAAAGGGATTGTGCTTTGCGCGGATTGCGGGCGACAAAGCTCACGTTAAATCCAGGCACCTGGGACTTATTTCTGCCCGTTGGGGTAGGACCGAGAGCGGTGGTCAGCACTGGCTGAATAGACACATTGTCACGAATCGCATCAACCTCTGCATCGACATCGTTGCCATGGGCCAAGCCTAGACTCTCAATGAGCGGTCGCAAGTTCTCGGCGCTCAGCGCCCTCTGCTCGAGAGTCGTGACCCGCTGACCTAAGTCCTGGGTCACGACCGGCTTCACGTAGCCTTCCGGCACCTTTTGCTCCTCCACCAACACCAGGGACTGCGAGGTGTATTTCGGCGCAAACGCAAAAGAGACGGCAAAGCCGACCAAGGGTGCCAGAAGGGTGGGGATCACGATCACCTTCAAGCGGCGGCGTAGCATCCCCAAGTAATCGTCAATCGTCAGTTCACGGTTCTCGATCATTGTGGTTCCAGTTCTGCCAGCCTGGCTGGCGCAAATTATTCGAGCCGGATCGGACTCGGCGTCCAGTCCAATCCGATCAGTCCTACGTGCCGACCGTAGCCGGAGCTGCAAGTAGTGCCGGTTTGGCAAAAACCGCTGCCAAAATGAGTGTTGTCATACTGGTAAGAGGCAATTGCCCCAAGGTGACGCCCGAGTTGGCGGCGTAGGGCTCCTCCTGCGTACCAAGAGTTGTAGGCATGAGAATTGTTGGCGGTACTGGACAGCGTTTTGAGCACTCTCGTGCTATACGAATAACCAACATCCGTGACAAAGCTCCAGTGGCGGGTGAGCATGTGATTCAGCGCGAGCCGGCCTGCATCCGTATTTGCTCCAGAAAAGAAGCCGGACCCCGCATTGGTGAAGTGCGAATAGCTTAACGACGTGCTGGTGCGCGCCGAGGAAGAGTACCTTAGGGCCGCTTGCCCAGCTCCCGACAGATAACTGCTCGTGCCCCCGATTGTGTTGTATGCGCGCACCCACTGTGGGCCGGCGCTTAAGGAAAGATCAAGCTTGCCGCTAACGCGATGGCCATAGTGCACCTGCCATACGTTCACATTGACGCTCCCGCTTCCAGCATGCGGGAAATGAATCTCCTGAAAGGCGTAACTGAACGCAATTTGGTCGTGGCGGTTCAGCTGGTAGTTGTACCCGGCCAAACCTGTCGACTGCTGACTATTGATGTAGCCCTGAGGGTTGTTGAGGAAATCGGTTAGAGCGTAGCCTCCCCCGAGCACTACCGAACTGCGCGGCGAAAGCGACTGGGCGATATCCACAATTGCAGAGTTGGTAATGCGCGGCTGGTTGGTCAATGTCCCAAACTGTCCCCCGCCGAATACGCCACCACCGCCGCCCCCAGCGATACCGCCTCCCGAAGTCACTCCGCCGCCGAGAGAACCCAGTCCACCGCCGCCGGAAAAACCACCAGCCCCACCATAGGAGTTCGAACCAAAGCTCCCCTGTGGTAGGTAGCTGAACGAGTCACGAAGAGATAGTTGCCCAGTACGCCAAAGAATGCGTTGAATGGCTGCTAACGAGTGAAGCTGATAGGTTTGCCCACCCCCCTTGCCTTGAAACCACACAACCCCTCCGGTGTAATCCACATTGAGCGGGTGGACTTTCCATAATTTCTGCAGATCGAGAGAGCCCAGACCGCGGATCACGTCGTTTACCGCTGTCCTCGAACTCAAGGCGCCGGAAGAGTTGGTGTCCACGGCTTCGCTTACCTGGATCTTGGGCGCGAGATAGCTGCGTGCCCCAAAGCCAGGCTCAAACGACGGTGAATCAAGTCCGGAGAGCGGTGGATTCTCGATTCCCCCCGTAGCTGTGTCCGGACCAGTGGCCGCGGGTGGAGCTCCGCTCGTGTCACTAGTGGTCTGAGCGCCTGCCCCGCCAGCACAAAACACCAGCAGTGCCAGGGACAACCCGGTTCGGACGCCGGTGGTGGTCAACGTTTTCATGACTGTTCTATTGGCTGCTCTAGGGAACAACAATCGTGTCTCCAGGTTTAAGAAGAATGTTCTGGTCGTTGGCTTCACCTTTGACGAGCTTTTTGTAATTCACCGGATATTTTTTCTGCGTGCCGTTCTGACTGCGGAGAACGTAGATGCCCTTGGTGTTGGCAAACTGGGTGAACCCAGCCGAAGCCAATGCCTGCAACACGGTCATGTCTGGGGTGAGGTTCATGGCACCACTATGCGCCACTTCACCCGTCACGTAGATTCGCTGGCTATTCATCTGGGTTACCACCACAGTAACCCGCGGGTCGGAGACAAACTTCTTCAGCTTTTCCGTGATGGAAGCGGCGAGTTGCATAGGCGTGAGGCCGGCAGCCTGAACATCATTCAAGAGGGGAAGAGAAATCATCCCGTCGGCGCGGACGGGCAGCGTCGCGGTTAGGTCGGGTTCCTTCCAAACTGACACAAATAGAGTATCTTCCGGCCCGATAATGTAGGAAGGACCGGCTTGTGGTGTTGGCTGTTTGGAATTCGCGGACTCAGCGGAAGGCGCCTTCTGCGCCAATACTGACAGGCTAGCCAGAAGAACCACAGAGCCAATCAGGGTCGCAATCTTGTGGTTCATGTCTTCTCCGAAGTTAGGTTGCACCATACTGGCCATAACCAATCTGTTTAAGTTTGTACAACAAAGCCTTGTAGCTGATATGCAACTCCTGCGCAGCGCGGCGGCGGTTCCATCGCGTCCGGTTCAACACTTTCAGGATCAGCTCTTTTTCTGCTTCACGAGAAGCGGCACGCGCCGCCTCCTTGAGGGATATATTCGTCCCGTTCCCAGCTCGGGCAATTGTCGAACGCAAGCCCCCCATAGCCACCGATTCATCACCCACCGCAACAATCGCGCGTGCAAACGCTTCCAGTTCAACCAAGTTGCCCGGCCATGTATGCTCGTCAAACAATTGCCCAGTCTGAGCGCTCAATGGCGGAACGGGACGCTGAAATGCTTCGGCGTACTTCCTCAAGAAAAAACTCATCAGGTGAGGGATGTCCTCTTTGCGTTGTCGCAGCGGAGGAATCCTGAGGCAAACTCCGCTCAGGCGGTAGTACAAGTCCTCGCGGAAACGCCCGGCGTGGACTTCAACTTCAAGATTGCGCGAGCTGCCGCAGATTATGTGTACGTCTGAACCGTTATCGCCCTCACGCGACAACACGTCCAAGAGCTGCTTCTGGCATTCGGGAGTTAAATCACCGATTTCGTCCAGATAGAGGGTAATTCCGCCCTTGTACTTGACCGGCTGAAGTTCCTGAGGAGAAAGGCCGGCGCAGGTTACATCAAGGAATTCGTGCTGTAAGCGATCCGACGCGTTGTGGATCCGCTGCGCAAGGGTTCTTTTCCCCGCACCCCGCTCGCCCAGCAGCAGGACCGGAATGGAGCTGTGGGCTAGTTCGCGCACGACGGCTTCCACCGCTTTCATGCTCGGGCTTATAGCCTCGAACACTTCAGACGCTTTGCTGGAAGGAGGGCTAGACAAAAATCGGCCTCAATAGGATTTCTCTTCTGTGATCCACCTGCTCATGGCCGGGGGAAGCACAACTCGCAGGCTGGTGCGCTTTCCCCGAGAGAGCACGGGTTGTGCCACACACCTCCGATCCGATCTAATAGAAGCAAAACCTTATGTTTTCAAATACTTGGAATATTTATGGTTGCGGGTAACGAACCTCTATAAACCTACAACATGTCGCACAAAAGAGAAAATCTTTTCTCATAAATCCTGTAACCAAAGTTGATTACCGGTATTCGCGATCGCTTGAATTCCATACTAAGTAGCTCATTCCTAAGATGTTAGATACTTAGCCCAGAAGTTTCTCAGGGCAGTGGCAACATGTGGAAACACATTACTCTTCTTTGTTTCCTTGCGGCTTATCCGGGAAGGCAATGATCAATCAATGAAGTTGCTGTCAAGATTGCTCGTGAGCCGGCTACAAGCTATTCTTAGATCAGCGCTTACCTGTGCTTGCGGATGTCCTATCTTCGGCCGTGACGAACCCACTAAGAAATGAGGCTTGCTGGTTTTGGCACCCGGCACTTGAATTGCAGCTTGCGCGTGGGTTGGCTACTTTTTGAGGGAATTCCTCGTCACTGAATTATGCGCAATGTCGCTCAGCTCGCCGCACTTCCACCACCCAGAACCGATTGGCCGCTCCTCAAGAGGGTCGCTGACTGGAAGACTCTGGTTCTCGTGGCGCTGATCGCATGGCTCTATGTTCCGATTCTCATACCATTGATTCGGCAATGGTGGATGGATCCTAACTTCTCCCATGGATTTTTTGTTCCCCTATTCTCCGGCTTCGTCGTTTGGGAAGATCGGCGACGACTGGCGTCCATCCCAAACGCCCCATCCTTTTGGGGCCTTCCCCTCATTATGGTCGGGGTGTTCACGTTGGTTTTGGGAGTATTCGGAGCGGAGCTGTTTTTGTCTCGTACGTCACTCATATTGCTGATTGCCGGGCTTGTGGTGTTCTTTCTGGGTTGGAAGATGTTGCGCGCGGTGCTGTTCCCGTTACTTTTTCTGATCCTGATGGTGCCCATTCCAGCGATCGTCTTAAATCAGATCACGTTTCCGCTGCAGATTCTCGCTTCCAAAGTTGCCGCTTGGAGCCTCCCTCTATGCGGTGTGCCGGTGCTGCGCGAGGGAAACGTAATCAACCTGCCCGCCATGCCGCTGGAGGTTGCACATGCATGTAGCGGCATTCGATCTCTGCTCTCGCTGACTACGCTCGCGATCATGTACGGGTACGTTGCTGAGAAACGAATGCTAATACGGGTTCTCCTGGCCCTGGCTTCGATCCCGATTGCAGTGGCGGCCAATGGATTTCGCATCGTGGGTACAGGATTACTTGTTCAGTACTGGGACCCGGGCAAGGCCGAGGGATTTTTCCACACCTTCTCGGGTTGGCTGATTTTCGTAGTCTCTTTGCTAATGCTTTTTGCTCTGCATCGCTGCCTGAAATACTTTCTCGAGCGGAACGAGGGCGCGGCATGATCTCTCGCTGGCGGTTTCTGGTTGTGGTTGCGCTGCTCAGCGCCACCGTCTTCGTGATGCACGCGCGCAATAGCGCTGAGATCATTCCTGCGCGGCCGCCTTTGAGTTCGTTCCCCAGCACCTTGAACGGTTGGACCTCGGCAGATATCGCCCTTTCCAAGGAAGTGTTGGACGTTCTCGGGCCTGGGGACTTTCTGCTTCGCAGGTACCATGAAGCGGCAACAAACTCATTTGTGGATTTCTTCATTGCCTATTTCCCCAGCCAACGCTCGGGCGATACTATCCACTCCCCGAAGAACTGCCTGCCGGGGTCCGGTTGGACACCCATTCAATCGGATCGGATCACGGTATCTCTGCCAGGACAAACTCCTTTCCCGGCGAACCAATATTTGATTGCGCAGGGAGAAGAGCGCCAGTTGGTTCTGTACTGGTATTGGGCACACAATCGCGCGGTGGCAAGTGAGTACTCCGCGAAATTGTATCTGGCGGCGGATTCTATTCGGATGCGCCGCAGCGATGGGTCTTTGATTCGAGTTACGACCCAAATGGCTCATGGCGAGGGCATTGATTCAGCTCAGGCACGCTTACTTTCTTTGACAAGAAATATCGTTCCCATAATTAACGACTACGTTCCGCGCTGAAGCATGGCGAAGCGCGCCGACAAGTGTTTGAAGATAGTGCTAGTAACTTTTGAGCAATTTCTGAATGCAACAGGTTGAACAGTTAACTGAAATTCATGTGGCGCACAGGCGCCGCTGGGAGAGTTTGTGATGAACCGTCCTTCTATCATTCGCGTACTTATCGTGATCGGCTGTCTGGCAGTTGTGCTTACCGGATGCACTCGCGATCCCAACGTCCGCAAACAAAAATACTTCGAAAGCGGACAGCGCTACTACGAAGAGGGCAGGTACCGCGAAGCCATTATTCAGTTCCGCAACGCAACTCAGGTGGATGGCCGGTTCACAGAAGCTCATTACCAGGTGGCGCAGACGTATACGAAGGTGAAGGACTGGCAGCACGCCTACATGGAGCTGAGCCGCACGTTGGAACTGGATCCTGAGAATTACAAAGCGCATGTTGACATCGCAAATCTGCTGACTGCAGACGGAGAGGTAAAGCCTGCACAAGAGCACGTTGATCTCTTGCTGCAGAAACGGCCCAATGATCCTGACACACATCTGGCCGCGGCTAATCTTTTGGGCAAACAGCAACGCTACAACGAGGCCATCGTCGAAATCAAAAAGGCAATCGCACTCGCACCGGACCGCGGCGACTCTTATCTGGATCTTGCGCTGGCGCAAACCATGGCGAACCTGCCGGCTGCGGCAGAACCTAACTACAAGAAGGCGATCGAGCTCAAGGCTGCCGGGGCAAATCCGCGACTTGCACTCGCGGCGTTCTATCAGGCCCGCGGTCGCTATGCTGAGGCCGAACAGCAGGTCCAGCAGATAATCGCAGACAATCCGAAAGATCCTGAGCCTCGGATCGCGCTAAGCAAGCTGTACATCGCGCAGGGAAAACGATCAGAAGCAGAAGAATACATGAAGCAAGTCAAGCGTGAACTGCCTGACGACCCGAATGCCTACGTCCTGCTTGGCGACTACTACTTTCTGATCGGCGACCTCGATCGCGCCGTTGCCGAATATGAATCTCTTTACAACGACCATCCGAAGGAATCGAAGGTTAAGAAGAACTACATTCAACTGCTCATTCTGAAAGGCCGAATTGATGAGGCCAATAAGCTGAACGAGCAAATCTTGGGGTCATCGAAAGCGCAGGATGTCGAAGCGTTGACCTATCGCGGAGAGATCCAACTTCACCAGGGCAAGCTGAACGAGGCAATTCAGACCCTGCAGTCGGTTAGTAGCCGCAATCCGGGTATGGCAGTCGCGCACTATCACCTAGGTCTGGCTTATAGTCAGAACGGAGACCTCGAGCATGCGGGCGCGGAATGGCAGCAAGCGATCCAGTTACAGCCCGATATGGCCGATGCGCATCGGTCCCTCGCTTCCCTGGCGTTGCAGAAAGGCGACATGTCGGGATTGCAGCACTCGGCGAGTGAGATCATTCGTCTGCAGCCGACGGCGGCAGATGCCTATGCGATGCGGGCATTCTCGCTGATGGGTCGCAAACAAATCCCGGCGGCGGAGCTCGATGCTCGTAAGGCTATTCAGATCGCGCCTCAATCCGGGGTCGGCTATCTGGAGATGGGCCATTTGAACGCCATGCAGCAGAGATTTTCAGAGGCGGAGAACTGGTACAAGCAAGCTCTGAACCACGATCCGAATTCTGGAGACGCGCTGCGCGGGCTGTTGAATATCTATGTCGCACAAAAACAACTCGATAAGGCGATCACGGCCGCCAACGCCCAGATTGCCCTGTCGCCGAACAACAGCACATTTTACGACTTGCTCGGTACGCTGCTCGTAAACAAGAAGGATTACAAAGGCGCAGAAACGGCGCTGAAGAAAGCAGTCGAACTCGATAAGCACAATTCCGACGCCATCACTGCGCTGGGACGAGTCCAATCAACGGAGGGTGCCGCGGACGCGGCGCTCGCAACCTTCAATGATGGGCTGAAAAACAACCCCAAGCAGGCTGATTTCTACATCCTGATGGGCGGCGTTTATGAGAGCAAGCACGACTTAGAACAAGCCAAGTCGGCCTATCAAAATGCGCTTCAAATCAAGCGGGACGACCCGGTTGCATCGAACAATCTGGCCTATTTGCTGCTTCAGACCAGCGGCAATCCCGACCTTGCTCTCCATCTGGCGCAGACCGCCCGCCGCGGTTTGCCACAGCTCTCCAATGTGGCCGACACGCTGGGTTGGGCCTTCTATCAGAAGGGAATTTACGGCTCAGCGATTGCGAGCTTCCAGGATGCGATCAAGCTCTCCGCAAAGAACAAGGAACCTGACAGCGCCCTCTTTCACTACCATCTTGGGCTCGCCTACGCCAAATCCGAACAACCCGCACTCGCTAAGCAACACCTGGAACGCGTCCTAAAGATCGATCCTAAATATCCCGACGCGGACGATGTGAGAAAAGAGCTGTCTCAACTAAAGTCGTAGCTAATCGTCTTTGCCGAGGTGGCGACTTAGCCGCCTCGATTTTGCTCCTGAGTACATTTGTTGTCACCACCCTTTCCCGCTTGTAAACAAAACCGCAACAATTTGCTCTGCCAGCTTCTCTGGACGCGTAAATGCCTATAAATCAACACAAAACGTTGGCTGCATTGGAAATGAGAATGCAATTGGAGAGGAAGGCGAACTCTGCTTTAAAGGTTCCAGCGCGAATTCACATCCTGGTGAGCTAGTCAACGGTGCTAGAATTCCTGCCACAAAGGGGAGGGTTTAGATAAATGAAGGCTTTTGTATTTCGGAGCATCGGAATTGCTGCGCTTTGCGTTTCATTGCTGGCACTCTTGAGCTGCGGCAACGATCAGCGTCTGGTCTCGATTGTGGTCAGCCCGCAGAATGTAACCATCACTGGCGTGGATTGCACCACCGCGCCCTGCCAGCCCACCATCCAATATAAAGCGATTGGCTTCTACAATCATGGCGGCAAGCCGAAAGATATTACCGGCCAGGTGATTTGGACGACCGACGCGCCTTCCATAATTCAGTTTCAATCCAGTCCGGCCGGATTGCTGGCGCCCACTGGAAACGGCGCGGGCACGAATCTCGGCGTGACGGCTACCGTTTACAGCAATACAAGTAACCCTTCCGCCGGAACCCTGGTATTCGGAACGGCTGTTATTACGGTGAATTGACGAGCCTTAGATGATTTGTGAACACCCGGCCCGAGGGGGAAAACTAGGTTCGAATTATTCGGAACTACGCCCCGGCGGATAGTTTGTGCGCGTTCTTGTTCTGCGCGATGGCCTGCATCGGACCCGGTGGTGACCTCGTTGGCCGGTTTTGCCGGCGCCCGCCATCCCCACGCACCCGGCGGAGGCACGCCGACACCGGCCGCCTTCAGGTAGCCGCTAGCCGTTTCTCGCCGCACCCCGGTCTCCTGCTCGATGCGTCGCAACGGCCATCCCAGTCGTCCCAGGGCTATTACTTGTTGTCGTTTCGCTTCGCTCAAGACCTTGCTCATGCGACAGAAGCTACAACAGCTCATGTCGGAATCAACGTCCCAGACTCTTACTTTCGTTGGCCGATTTTTCAGGTGACCATCATTGGCCGCTTTTGGGTGACCCCTGAGGTGTAAGTGAGGCGCAGGAAGCCAGGCAGTTGCGGGACGAGAACACGCGCTTGAAAAAGCTGGTGGTGGATCTGAGCCTGGACAAGGAGATGCTGAAGGCAGTGATCGCAAAAAACGGGTGGAGCTCGTAGACCAGCGGGCGACTAGTGGGGTTGGCGCGGGAGAAGCCGCGCTTCGGCTATCGGCGGCTGCAAGTGTTGCTGCGACGAGGCACGGCGTCGGCGCTAGTTAGGTCCGAACTACGCCCCCGCGGAAAGTTTGTGCGCGTTCTTGTTCTGTTGCGCGATGCCGTACTGGCGGATCTTATACAACAGGGCCTTATAGCTAATCTGTAGTAATGCGGCCGCCTGCTTACGATTCCAGTTTGTCTCATCCAAAGCTTTGGCAATCGCCTCTGCTTCAGCCTCA
>Ga0066665_10000257_pt1 | contig 19538 bp, 15 predicted proteins | sample GraSoiAngelo_114_FD_75175 | JGI IMG/M metagenome (GOLD analysis project Ga0066665, IMG submission 75175) | Grasslands soil microbial communities from the Angelo Coastal Reserve, California, USA - 14_0903_13_40cm | ecosystem: Environmental > Terrestrial > Soil > Grasslands | place: USA...
CAAGCGCGAAGTTGCGCTAACAAGCGGGGCGAAGTTGCTGCAACGGGCAGCTTTTTCCAAAGATGCGGTTGCGCTCCGCTTTAAAATCGCGGGAGCGCTCAACGGTCCTGGAGCATTTTTCCAGGTAGTCGAAGCTGGATTTGATCGACATGTGCCGGCACAACCGGTCACCGCTGGATTGGAAGTTTATCGTGAGTTACTCGACAAGAATGATCAGCCGGTAACGCAGACGAAACTGGGCGAGCCGATTCATGTTCGTCTACACGCTCGAACTGTGCGCGATGAACCGGTCACCAATGTTGCCATCATCGATCTGCTGCCGGGCGGATTCGAAGTTGTCGGCTCATCGCTGCAACCAGGCGTTTCAACAATTCCCAGCGTCGATTATGTCGATGTGCGCGAAGATCGCGCCGTGTTTTACGCGACCGTGTCGAGCCGCACGCTCGAGATCAATTATCAGATTAAATCGTCTAATCGCGGTCAGTTTACCGTACCGCAGATTTTCGCCGAGTCGATGTACGAGCGAAATGTGAAGGGCCGCGGGGTTGGCGGAAAGATCAGCGTCACAGAATAGGTCCTGAACTGGCCGAAATGAAAACGCGTGTCATCCCGAACGAAGAGAGGGACCTCTCACAGGGTGATGGAACACACTCGCCAGGAGGCGTGATCAATACTTCGTCGGCGAGGTCCTTCGCTCCGCTCAGGATGACCGTGTTGATAGCAAATCGTTACAAGAAGACGCTGCTCGCTTTCTCACTTGTTTGCACGTGCACCGCTGCAACCTGGCTTGCGCTGGCCAAGCCGCCACTGCTCGAAGGCATTTCGTTTTCCCAATGCGTGCGCGATCGCAATGGAAAATTGCTTCGTGTCACCCTCACAACCGATCAGAAATTTCGGGTCTGGACATCTTTGCCAGACATTTCGCCAGCGCTAGTTGATGCGACCGTCCGATTTGAAGACAAATATTACCGGCACCATCCGGGCGTTAACCCGGTCGCGTTATTACGCTCGGCACTTAACCTCGGCGCCGGTGGCGCACATAGCGGCGCGTCGACCATTACGATGCAACTCGCCCGGTTGCGTTATCATCTGTGCACACGCACGCTCGGCGGAAAGTTCGTTCAAATCGTTCGCGCTCTCGAACTGGAGCGGCATTACTCAAAGGCTGAAATTCTTGAAGCTTATCTTAATCTCGCGCCCTACGGGCGAAACATCGAAGGCATCGGAGCGGCCAGTCAGATTTATCTCGATAAGCCAGCATCGAGACTAAGCCGACCAGAAGCAGTCGCGCTCAGCGTCATTCCACAAAGCCCGAGCCGCCGTGCGTTGTTTGCCGATCGGGATAACCACTCGCTCGATTCGGCGCAGAGCCATTGGTACGACCGCGCCAAAATCAATAGGGAATTCTCCGTGCGCTTGTTCAGCGCACGCGCGCAACGGGAATGCAAATTTCTCGCGCCGCACTTTGTTCAGCAGATCGTCGCCACCGAGAAGGACCGCCGGGAAATCGTCACCACTCTGGATTTGGCGAAGCAGCAGTTAATCGAGCGCCGGATCGCCGATTATATTCAAACAAATCGCAATCGCGGAATTCAGAATGCTGCCGCTCTGCTCGTCGATACGCGTACGATGGATGTGCTAGCACAAATCGGCTCGGCCGATTTTTTCAACGCCGACATTAATGGTCAAGTTGATGGAACGCGCAGTCCCCGTTCGCCCGGTTCAACTCTAAAACCATTCGTCTATGCGCTCGCCCTGCAGCAGGGACTGATTCACCCATTGTCGATCCTGTCGGACGCACCGCATAGTTTCGGCGATTACGATCCGGAAAATTTCGATCGCGAATTCGTCGGACCGATCCGCGCGTGCGACGCTCTGGCGCGGAGCCGCAATCTGCCAGCGGTTGAACTCGCATCCCAGTTGCATCATCCCACGCTTTACAAATTTCTCCGCGGCACCGGCGTCAAATTGCCGCGCTCAGAATCGGTTTATGGCTTGTCGCTGCCGCTAGGCGGAGCCGAAGTCACAATGGAAGATCTGGTGCGACTTTACGCAGCGCTCGCTAACAATGGAGAGTTGCGTCCTCTTCGCCGCACATCGCGCGATCCAACCGCTGCGCGAGGTCGGTCGATCATCATGCCGGAAGCTGCATTCCTGACGCTGGAAATGACTAATCTGCCACGGCCCGAAGTTGGCCGCGCATATTCTGACCGGGCCGCGCCGGTTTTTTGGAAAACGGGAACGTCACACGGTTTTCGCGACGCATGGTCAATCGCCGTCTTCAATCATTATGTTCTCGCAGTGTGGATCGGAAATTTTGATGGCCGCGCCAACGGAACTTTTGTCGGACGCATCGCCGCTGCTCCGCTCTTGTTTCAAATCATCGACAGTTTGCGCGCGACCTGGCCGGAGCCGACCCAGCCGCATCTCCCCCATCCGGGCGCGAATTTGAAACGTGTCTCCTTTTGCGCGGTCTCAGGTGATTTACCTGAGCCGTATTGCACCCAACAGATCGAGGGATGGTTCATTCCCGGAATTTCACCGATCAAACTTTGCGATGTGCATCAGGAAGTGCTCGTCGATGCTGCGAGCGGACTTCGGGTCGCGCGTGATGATGGGACGCGCCAGCTCCGGCGTGAAGTCTACGAATTTTGGCCTACGGAGTTGTTGTCGATCTTTCGCCGCGCCGGAGTGCCGAGGAAATTGCCGCCGCCCTTTTTGCCTGAAACTGATCCGGAACTTGTCGCGCGCACTGGGAATCCTCCGCGGATTATCGCCCCAGCAGCAGGGAACATCTATGAAGTTCTAAATAGCGAGTCGAGTCGCAAACAAGGAATTCCGTTGCGAGCAAAAACAGACGCCGATGTTCGCGAAGTGTATTGGTTCGCCGATAAGACTTTCATTGGAAAATCTGCTGCCAGCGACATTCTTTCCTGGAAATCAGCGCCTGGCCGCTACCAACTGACCGCGCTGGACGATCACGGCCGCTCCGGTTCGTGTTCTGTCACTGTGCGCTGAGTGCTTGACAAAGCGCAGCGCAAATTGCTTCGGGAGACCGCACACAGGGTAACCCATTCCCTTTCGATCTTTCACTTTTCAAAGCAGATAAATTACGCCGGTGGAAACGCAGCGAAGTGAGCAGCTTTCACTTTTTGCTCAGCCACGGCTCGGCCGACCTCCTGCATTTCGCCGATATGATCAACCGAATCCATTTGCTGGACGTGCACCGGATTGATGTGCTCAAGGCCAAGCGCATTCAAGCCTTCGCTAGAAAGCTCGGCATTGTAGCGCGCATAAGTGAACAGCTTCGGCACATTCGGAATACCTTGCCCGATTACCGCACCAACCTCACGATCCAATAAATCTCCAATAAGACATTTCCCAAAAATACGGCAGAGAAAATCCTGCTCGTGCAGCGCTGCGGCCATGAGTGCGGAGGGAATCGTGCTCGCATTGTAGATCAGATTCATTTCCTCCGGACTCAAATTGCTATTCGCATTAGCGCTTGCGCCGGTGCCGACTGAAATAAGGAGCATTTTCTCCTCGCCAGTCGGCCAAAGCAAGCGGTACGGCTCGCTCGTCGCCATCAAAAAAAGTTGAAAGCCGGGATTATTATACATGGTTACTCCGCCATCCACGAAGATGAAGTCGCGACCGATGTGGATAACCTCCGGCGGAAAATAAGTTGGCGCCGCGGTGCTAGCGCGCACAAGCTGCCAGAGGGGCAACTTTAAATTGCAGCCGGGGCGAGTGAGATCGTTATATTTTGCTGCGGGGTTGTTGGTCAGTGGCCATGGTGAATCGGTCGTTGCGTTGCGAAGCACCATCATTAGCAGCGTGTGGAGCTTCTCGGATCCCAAGGTGGTTTCCTCGCCAATCAGATCGCGCAGCATATCGGAGAGCTTGTCGCTCTCGAATTGTGTACGAAAGCGCTCCCAAAGGCGCGCCTTGTGAAACATCTCTGCGCCACTCCGAAGATAAAAATCTCGCACCCCATCGGCGCTACATCCGAGCGCGATGAGTGTCGCGATAATCGCTCCCGTGCTGGTGCCGGCGACATAATCAAAATAATCCGCGAGGACGAGCTTTGGATTCCCACTACTCTTGCGCAGCTCCGATTCTATCCGCGCAAGGATTTCAATGCTGATGATTCCGCGAATCCCTCCGCCGTCGCATGCGAGCAGTTTCCGCGGACCGCTCTTCTCCAATTTGTCGCGGTAACTCATTGTGATCGATAATGGGCTTTCGCGTTGGATCGGCGCAAGTCCAATTGGTCGATTCATCTTGAATTGACATGCCCGCCCGTACCATCATAGACGGGGAAGAAACGATAAACGAAACAGAAGCCGCAACATGGCTCATGATGTCTTCGTAAGTCACTCGGTAAAAGACAAAGCTGTCGCCGATGCGATCGTGGCGCGCCTCGAGGGAGACTCAGTGACCTGCTGGATAGCACCGCGTGATGTTGTTCCAGGCGCCGATTGGGGCGAATCGATTATCGATGCGATCGAGTCCAGTCGCATCATGATCCTGATCTTTTCCCGGAACGCGGATGCCTCGCCTCAAATCAAACGCGAAGTAGAGCGCGCTGTTAACAAGGGCGTTTACATCATTCCATTTCGGGTTGATGACATCCCGCCCACAAAGTCGCTGGAATATTTCATCTCGACTTCGCAGTGGATGGACGCCTTTTCGCCTCCGTTGGAACGCCATTTGGATAATCTGGCGAAAACGGTCAAGGCAGTGCTGAAGACCCCCCCCTTCCCGCCGCAGACGTGCCGGCTCAACCGGAGAAACCATCGATCCCAGAGCCGCCAATTCGTCCGTCTCGGCGTAAATCAATTCTTATCGCTCTCGCAATTACGGCCTTGGTGATTGTGGGTGGCGCCGGATGGTATCTCGTCCAGAAGAAAACGGGTCCTGAAAAACCCGGCATGACTCCGATAGGAAGTTCAACGCCTGTCCCGATAACGCCGGCTGCAGTTACACCGGTCCCGACAGTTGCCGCGACCTCGGTTCCGATCCTAACGACGACATCACCACCAGCACCGACTCCATTTCCGGCTCTAACGACGACGACACCACCACCGATGGCCGCCAACGTGATCAACGATGACGAAGTGCGGGACTTTGTGACTAGTCATTTTCGCGCGGAAGAGCGGGGAGACATCGAATACATGCTTTCGCAATATATCGACTCGTTCAAGTGGGGGCCGGAGCGGAGCGATAAAGCATCCCACCGAAATGAGGTAAGCGAATTTTTCAAGCGGTGGCCTGTTGTCGCCTTCACTGTCGGCGACATTCGTCTTGAGCATTCCGCCGTTCCAGACAGGGTCACAGCTTATTTTGACTACCGATATCTCTACAGAAATCCCACGTCAGGCCAAAGCACTAGCGGGCGCATCAGCCAAGAATGGGGAATTTCCAAAACCTCTGGGGCGCTTAAGATTGTTTCATCTAAAAGTACCGTTCAGCGTGATTCGCCTGGCCCATCAATTACGCCTGGGCGCGGACCATGGCTCTTCCCGGACTCAAGCACTCGTTTTCTGAGTACGGCTGAGCTTTCAAGTCTTAGTGCTGATGATTTATGGCGCGCCCGAAACGAAATATTTGCCCGAGAGGGCTACAAATTCTCGAGTCAACGGGGAATGGATTTGGCCCGTAGGCTGGGCAATTATTATCGCGGTGTCGATGACAATCAGGATCGCGTTTTCAATAGCATGAATCAATATGAGAAGGCCAACGTAAAGCTGATCCAATCAATCGAGAGGGGCCGATAATCGTTGTGCATTACGTCGCCGGTCTTTTGCGCAGAGGGTTGGCTTTCTTCCTAATAAGCCTCCTGGCGTTTCTTGTGGGGAGCCTCTTTTCCACGGAACCGGCTTCTTCACCAAATCAGCGGTTTGAATTCCATGACGATATTCAAGCTCTCGTGCTGAGCTTGCCCGACTCGTTTCATTACGATCAAAAGCTGGTTCCAATCCTCGCCGCCCTTGCGGCAGCCTATCCCAAGGCATTGCAGGCGCTGGAAATTAGGTCGGATCAGCGACTGTTTATATGCCTTGCCGGTCAGAAATTCATTTATGACGACGGGATAACAAAGACATCCGAACAGCGACTCGATCATCCAGATATCAAGGACATGTTCCACGACACCTATCCGCTGGCGAATCCGACCGATCGGTTACCAAAGGACTTTGATCCGGGCCGCTACCGCGTTGATGCCCTTTTTATGGCGCTTTACGGTGATTCCGAATCGGCGGTCGCAAGTAATTGCGTTGTTGCAGAGTTCTGTGGCAACTCGGTAAAATTCAACGCGCGCTACGGCGCAGCCGATGCGCTGCGTGCCGTGTCCGCGGGTCTGACTCCATTGCTGGCACAGAAGCCCGAGATACGATCCTACGTCGACAAGCTCGCCGGCACGTTTAATTGGCGCAAGGTCGCCGGCACCGAGAGCCTAAGCAATCACTCCTTTGCTACTGCCATCGACCTTAACGTAAAGAAAGCGGCCTATTGGCGCTGGGTGCCGCCGAGCCAACTAGAAACCTTTTCGCGAAAAAATTGGCCGACTGAAATAATCGAGACGTTCGAGCGGCAGGGTTTCATCTGGGGCGGTAAATGGTGGCATTTTGATACGATGCATTTCGAGTATCGCCCCGAAATTATCGCTTACGCGAAATCTGCGATGACATCAGCTCCAAAGGACAAGTCAGGGCATTAGCGGCATAGCATTCGGCGCAGCTCGTCTCTTAATTTTTCAGCAGCATCATCGAGATGAAATAATGCGGTGCGGCCAGAGCGTGCGATCTCACTCACTTCGGCAGATTTCGCGCAGTGACGGTCACGTACAGCCGCACTCAGCTCATCGGCAAAGCGGCCGCTGCCTTCAAACACGAGCAGTTGCCATCCGTTGCGTACGCTTTGCAAAGCTTCATCAGCGGCAATCGCGCCACCGTTGACGAGGATTGCGACGATCGGCGCGTTGAACGCGCGCGCCAGTGCCAACATCGTCGTGGTCTCGCCGCCCCATTCGTTGCTCTCCACCAAAACGAAATGCGAATGATTCGGCTCAAGCGGAGCGCCATCCAAGACGGCAGACGCGCCTCCAATTTCCGGATGGGCGACTTTCCCTTTCGGCACGATTCCGAGCAACTGACATGTCCCGTGGTGCCGCGCGACCGCTTCGCCCATTATCGCCATGACGCCGGATTGTGTGCCGCCATCGATTATTAAGGCATCTAATTCGGCTGCCACGGGGATAACTGCATCGGCGAATAAAGTCGAAAGATGAGCTTTGCGTGAATCATCGAGGCCGGCCGCGCCGCCAAAAAGCAGAATGACAGCGCGCGGCGATGCGATTTCAAGATCGTCTAGAATCTCCTTCGCGCTTGCATCGATCGGTGCTGTGACAACAACGGCGCGATTTCCATTCGCGAAGATAATTGTATTTTTTCTCATGACTTCTTTATGCAGGATCGAGTCTTTTGCTCACCAAGCCTCAGATGTCGCACCTCAACACGTTCGCAGGGGTCCAGCAATTGCACAGATGTCGAAATGTGCAGGTAACATTAACTGGAGATCGGAAGAAGTTCACTGTTCGTTGAAATGGGGTCATAACAGTCTTGACAGTCGAAACGTGGCCGGGGCATCATGACTACCTCTCAAACGCAACTCCCGTGTTGAGAACATTTGTAGTATTGATTGAGCATGACGTGGGCCGCACGGTTGCCGCGAAGGAAGCGATGGTGTCCCACTTCGCAGGATGTCCTTTGCAGGCAGCCACAGGATAGCTCCGGACAAAAAATATGCCAGCACAGCCAGGCGTGACTACAGAATTTGGCACTTGTTTTGTCATAATGGGTTTTGGAAAGAAGACCGATTTCGAGACTGGCCGGGTGCTCGATCTCGACCAGTCGTATATCAATCTCATAAAGCCTGCAGTCGAAGCTGCCGGCCTCAAGTGCATACGCGCGGACGAGATTGTGCATTCGGGGCTCATCGACCTGCCGATGTACGAACAGTTGTTGAAGGCTGATGTCGTCGTCGCGGATCTTTCTACTTCAAACAGGAACGCGCTTTACGAACTCGGTGTGCGGCACGCACTTCGCCCTTACACGACGGTCATTATCGCCGAAGAAATGATGATGAAGTCGCCTACTTTCGATTTGAGCCACATCGTCATCCGGAAATATCGCCATTTAGGCGAAGACATCGGCGTGAGTGAAGCGAAACGTTTCACCAACGACCTGGCGGCCGCAATTCAAAGCATAATCGCGACGGAGCCCGAACTCAGGGGAGACAGCCCTGTCTACAAGTTTATTGAGCGTCTTACTCCACCTTCGGTTTCACCAGCAGCAAAAGCTGCCGCAGCAGCAGCAAGTGCAACCGAGAGGGTAGCTGGCGCTCCGACTCCGGTTCACAGCGAGTTGATGCAACGAGTGGATGAAGCTCAGACGAAATGCGACTGGGTAAAGGCCAGGATGCTCCTCGAGGAAATCCGGGAGATGCGAAGGGCTGGTGCTTCGGAAACATCCGTGGGCCAGCAAGCCGAGAACCCGGAGGATCCGGACGTTCTTCAGCGGCTCGCACTCGCCACGTATAAGAGCAAGTATCCTACTCCCGAAGAAGCGTTGAAAGCAGCACGCGATCTTTTGAAGCTGCTTGAACCGCAGACCACTAATGACACCGAGACCCTTGGCCTGTGGGGATCGGTGCACAAGCGCCTATGGGAACTGACTAAAGAGAGTAGCTATCTCGATGAAGCTGTGCGCGCCTACGAGCGCGGCTTTTACCTGCGCAACGACTACTACAACGGAATCAACTACGCCTACCTGCTCAACGAGCGCGCAGCACGTCCCGTCGATTTTGCGGAAGCTATCGCCGACTTCGTGCAGGCGCGTCGCGTACGAAGGGAAGTAGTCTCTATCTGCAACCAGTGGCTCGAGTCCAACGTACGTCCGGCTCCTTTGCTGCCCGGGAGCAGGTATCCGGAAAAGCGGTATTGGGTTTTAGCGACTCTTGCCGAAGCGGAGATTGGATTAGAGGAAGAAGCGCTGGGTCAGCGGCGACTGGAAGAAGCCTTATCCGCCGCTCCCGAAGAATGGATGAAGGAAACCACGCGGGAGCAAGTGAGCAAACTCAAGACTCTCCTGGCAGCATCTCCGCTCAAGAAGCTACCACTTGCGTGATTCTGATGCCGACCACGACAAAGAGGGTGATAGTTCATGGGTATTCCATATTAACTGACGTGCTTGCTTTGTATTTGCTTCGTACCTTGGTCTGTAAAGTATCGATCTTTCTTTTCCTATTAACTGGCACGCTGTAAAACCCTGTTTCAGCAGAGAATGCGTTTTGGATCGCGAGGGTAAATTTTTAAAGTATCGGAGCGAGCGCATGTAAAGAAGGAACCTGGTATCACGAGATGGCCGAATTTAAATATTGGGCGTTCCTCAGCTACAGCCATCAGGATGCAAAGTGGGGAGACTGGCTGCACAAGGCGCTCGAGACATACCGTGTGCCTCGCCGGCTGGTTGGCAAACAATCGCGTGACGGCAGAGTGCCAGACCGCCTTTATCCAATTTTTCGCGATCGTGAGGAGCTTTCGGTTTCAGCCGATCTCGCGGCGAACATTGACGAAGCCCTGCATGAATCGCGCTATCTGATTGTCATTTGCTCTCCGCACGCCGTGCAGTCACACTGGGTAGACCAGGAAATCATCGAGTTTAAAAAACTCGGACGCGAAGACCGGATTCTTGCGTTGATCGTTGCCGGCGAACCGAACGCGACTGAGGGCAAACCAGGCTTTGTTCCGCAGGACGAGTGTTTCCCAAAGGCGATGCGGTATAGACTCGCAGCAAATGGCGAATTGTCGACACAGCCTGCTGAGCCGCTCGCTGCCGACGTGCGGGAAGCGAAGGACGGAAAAGATAATGCAAAACTGAAACTCTTGGCCGGGCTGGTCGGGGTCAATTATGATGATCTGAGGCAACGCGAGCATGAAAGGCGACTGCGGCGCGCGCGTATTATCGGCGCTACCAGCTTGGCCCTGGCTGCGGTTCTTGCGGCACTGACTGGCTGGGCCGTCTTTGCTGAGAGGCAGACGGCCGCGCAAAAGAGGAAAACGCAACAGTTACTGGTCGCGTCCGATAGCGCTCGCGCTAAGGAATCGTTCGATCGAGCAGATGCAGCCAGCGCTCTCGTTTTTTTAGCGCGAGCGGCAGAAATTGATCCCGACACCCGAAGCGTTCCGGCTGAGCGACTCTGGTTCGCTCTAACTCAGCGATCATGGCCGTTACCGACTTCGACGATTATGAGGCACCACGACGCTATTCTCTCTACCACGATGAGTGTCGATGGAAAGCTGATCGCGACCGGCTCGAGGGATCTAACCGCTTGTGTGTGGGAAGCGGAGACTGGCAGGCTCATAGCAGCTACTCCTAAGTGTCGAAAACTGAATACTAACACCAATGGCGTACGCGTAGTCTGTTTCAAACCGGGCGACAATCGCGCGCTGCTTACTGGTTGTGTTGATGGCACTCTTACTTTATGGCGCTATGACGGAAAGGAAGCTACCGTGGTCTGGACTGCTGACCATGGGAATGAGATTACCTCAGCTGCATTTAGTGCGAACGGACAATTCGTGGCGACCGGTTGTCGGGACGGTAAAACACGCGTCTGGTCCGGCGAGAACGGCGAAAAAATATGGGAATTTCCCGGTAAAGAAAATGTAAATGTACATACGCTTCTGTTTCCGCCGGGTAGTGACGACACTTTCCTTACCCTGAGTGGCAACACCGCGCGGCTGCTTCAGATTTCTCAACGAAAAGAGCTTCACGTCTGGACACATAAAGGCGATATCAACACCTCCGCGTTTACCGCTGATGGTAAGTTGGTGGCCACCGCAGGTGACGCTCCTGGTGTGCAGATATGGAATGTTGATAGCGGCGAGGAAGTTGGAAAACCGATTCCTCACGATCGGGAAGTTACCGATCTGCGATTCGCCCCAGACGGCCACTCATTGGTTACAGTCTCGGGTGGTAAAGTCTATAATTGGAAACTTGACGGTTCGCCTGCCTTGGAGCGACCGCTTGCAATTACGGGATCGGCCTCGTCAGTTAGGTTCAGTCCAGATGGGCTCCGTATTTATACCGGAACTGACGATGGCCGCGTGCAGGCTTGGAGTTCATTGGATGGCGCATCCTTGGGCGAACCGGTTCGCGAGTCGGCACAGATCATCGCCATGCTACCTCAGCCAGATAATCTACATCTAGTTGTCGTAACGCAGGAAGGCACGGTCCGCAATTGGCTGATGCCGACTTTACTTCCTACGAGCGCTCAACTTCATCATCCTGGACCGGTAGAAATGATGAGCGCAACGGCGGATGGACATTGGATTGTTACCGCATGTCAGGACGGCAACGCCAGGATTTGGAACGGCAACGGCAAGCTCAACGAGCCAGTTGTAATCGATAATTCCGGCAAGGTTGTAAGCGTCGCAATCAGTGCAAAAGGCACCTATGTCGCAACGGGTGGCTGGGACGCATTCTTGCGTATTTGGAAAGTTAGTGACCGGACACTTGTCGGCGGACATGGAATTGAGTTCGATAGCACCGTAAGAAACGTGTCGTTTAGCCCTGGAGAAGATGTGATAGCCGCCGGCAGTGAAGGCGGGATGCTGCGTATTTATCGACTACCGGATCTTGTTAAGCCCTTATGGGAACAAACCGAACACAAAGACGGTGTCCGCGCCTTGCGGTTTGACCGCGAAGGACGACGACTGGCGAGCGGATGGAACCGCGGCACAATCGAAACGTTTGAAATTCGCGCGCGCCAATCCTGTGAACGGATCGGATCACCTATCGTCGTAGCAAAAGAACTTACCGCATTCGATCTTAGTCCGTCGGGAAAACTTCTCCTAAGCGGCGATAACGAAGGAGTGGTTCAGATCTGGAGCGCCGAGACCGGTGAGAAAAAAGGTCCATCAATTAAACATAAAGCGGCAGTCCAGGCAGTAACCTTTTCACCTAACGAACAGTTCTTCGTTTCTGGCTCTGACGACAATACGGCAGTGATCTGGAACACTGCTACAGGCGAACCAGTTTCGGCCGCTCTCGTGCACAGCAAACCAATTTGCTCCCTGGCTGTAAGTCCCGATTCAACCCGTGTAGCGACTGGCACAGAAGACGGAGCTGCCCAAGTGTGGGAGGTTGCGGTAGGAGAGTCCGTGTCAGAACCGCTACTGCACAACGATGCGATCCGCGGTCTGGCTTTTACATACGATGGCGCTAAGCTCGCCAGTGCCTCCAGCGATGGCACTGTTTATATCAGTGATGTCTCGACACCGTTGTCTGCTTCTGATTACAGGTTCCTCGCACAATTCGGCCGTAATTTGTCGTCCGCATCACTCGAACCTTCCAGCCGGTTGGCTTGGCGCGAAGTTCCGCCAGTTACCCAGCTAAAGAAGTTATGCACGGAAGCGGGAGGAATGGACGTCTTTTGTCGGTGGTTCTTTGCCAGCCGAACGCAGCGAAGCCTGACTCCATTTGCGATAACCACCGTCGCCGATCAGGTCTTAGAGACTGCGCGACACCGTCAGCCTGATTCACTGCCCTCTGCGTTGCTCACTGCGTCCGGCGACCCGGATCTGTCAAAACAGGTTTTGGCGAATCGACGCTAGCGCCTTTACGGGTAGCTATCTTTATCTAGATACGGCTCGGTCACCTGATCAAGCCACTCCGGCTCTTGCCTGTCGGACTCCGGCAACAATCCGATATAAAGCTTAAGCTTTGCATTCAAGTAGCCAACGGCGTTCTTGCTGCCACGCAATGCGTCGAGAAACGCCTGCGTCAAATAGCGCTGTTGCGGGTCCGACGAGTTTGACGCTTCGCGCACAACCGGCGCGCTCTGCTTGGGCAGCATGAGAAATAATCGCATTGCTTGCGACGCGTTGTAACGGATCCCATCATTCTTCAATGCAGCGGCGGCGCGGCCAAGTACATCGCTCGTAAAAAGGCTGGCGTTTGCAGAAAGCACATTGTGCTTCTTGAACATCCATGCGATCCCCATAACTCCCACATATCGGTCGTTTCACCGACTTCCGCCTTCAGTAAAGGTTCAAACAGGCCGTAATGATGGTCAATGAAAATCCACGCCAGGTGGTGCGCTCCACCGGTGAGACCGCTTAGGTCAGGGTTCTCTTCGGATCCTGGCAATCCAACAAAGACGTTCGATACTCGCCTATCCTCTTCCCTTAATCTTTGCATGACGAATCTGGCAAACCGCTGATCCGGATCAAAGCTTTCGGTCTGAAAAAGAACAATTAGGAGGGCATCGCGCGCTTGCGGATCATTAGTGCGATAAAGCTCGGTCTGCATCTGATCTCGCAAAACGTCGCGATGTTGCTGCAACCATAAGGTGGCTCGCGAACAGTTGTAACGTATGTGGTCCTGCCGCAGATCGATAAATGCCTGCCGCACCTCGGCACTAGTCTGTGCGGAAACGCGTGAAGCAACGGCGACGAAAACCACTGCTGCCAGCAACGCAACTCGAATCTCTCGTCTCAAGGATACCTTTCCACTACGAAGTACTTCTCTGTGTATTCTTTTATCCATTCTAATTCCGGTGGCTCCTCCTCGTTCTCTTTCAAAAACTTCGTGGTTAGGCCGTTCGGCCCGAGAAAACTACCAAGATATCGGACGCGCGAATTCGCAGTGGAGCTGAGACATATCTCAAGCACGGTTCTCTCCTTTGGGTGGTGTCATCATGGATTGCGCCCAATCAGCGTTCTCCTTTGTCAACAGAGCTTCGACGCGTTGGACGAGAAGATGGAAGGCATCATCCTTGCCGTAGGGATCCGTCTGGGTGAGAAATAAAAATTTCTCTTTTCTGAGAGACTCAGCTGTAGCTCGATACTCGATCCAGTGTTCGTGAAGTTGCAGCAATCCGAGGAGGGATGCGATCACGGCAACAAGAACGCCTAAAGCACCGATCACGATCTTGATCGAGAATGAGTTGCCTGCGAAGCCTGAGAACAATGGAATTGTGGCAGCAGCGGCGATTTCGGCAAAACGCAGCCGCTTGAACCAGCGCTGATTCGTAATGCTCTTGCGGTCATACCAGTCTATCTGATCGTTCAGACGCTGTTCGATGTACTCCTCGGGCGCCATCATTTTTCTTAGAACCTAACAAGTCTCTCCGACTTTCAGGTCAAATTCGAGCATGAGTTAGCGACTGGATTAAGTAAAGCAAAACCGTCGGGTGAGCCGCTCCCGATCCCTGCGACTCGGCTTATGCAATCGACGGAGAATTGGAAAAGAAATCTTGCGCTTCAGTTTCAAGTTCCCGTAAGAAATCTTAGCGCCTGGTTTTGAGAACCTTCGCGCGAGAAATCAATGACAGGGACAGGAATTGTGGACCGCGCCTATCTCACAGATAATCTTTCAGACTTTTTTTGGACGGATTCGCCTTCATGCATTAACTTCGCACCCACAGCCCGCTCACAAAGATGCCAAAGTATTGGATGATCAATGATCGCAGCCAGGGGGGCGTTGGACCGGACGTCAGTACCGATGGGATGACTTATTGGGTCAGCGATAAACAACCGCTGACTGATATTAAGAATTGGCGGCAAGTTACTCGTGCCAATTTCCAGAAGCTTCTGGTCGCAGCGGCCGACAAATTTCCAGCGCACGACCCGGCCGAGAACGAGAAACAAAGCCACGTCACCATTCTTGTGCATGGCTTTAACAACAGGTTTACGTCGGCCACCAGATTTTATCAGGATCTCTGTGGAAGACTTTTTGAAGGTCCAGACAGTCTCGGCCTGTGCATTCTGTACGACTGGCCGTCACGCGGAAGCATCCTGGGCTATGAGCCTGATCGTTCACATGCGCGCCTGTGTGCTCACGATCTAACGGACGTGTTGAGCGCACTATTCGATTGGTTGGTAGATAAACAGCAGGAAACCATTAATAACCCTGCAAAGGCCTGCAAAGCGAAGGTCTCCCTGATCTCCCACAGCATGGGAAACTATGTTGTGCAAAAGGCGATGGCGGCGGCGTGGACTCGGAAAAATCAACCTTTGCTCGTTAGTCTCATCAATCAGCTCGTAATGGTCGCCGGCGATGTCGACAGCGACTTATTCGATGCGGGTGCACCGGATAACAACGATGGCAACGCTGTAGCTAATCTCACCTATCGGATCACGGCGCTTTACAGCGGACGCGACTCTGTCCTTGGCGCGTCTGCCGGACTAAAACATTTCGGCATGCGACGCCTGGGCCGCACTGGGCTTTCGAATCGACCGCCCTTGGCAGATCCGTCCTCGCCAACAGACAATGTCTGGGACGTTGATTGTTCCAGCTTTTTCCCACCGGAAGTCGACGGCGCGGCAATTCACGGTGCCTATTTCGTCAATGAAGGAACACTCAACCTGATGCGCCACGTCCTGCGCGGCATCGACCGTGGCGTGCTCGATACCCTTGGATACACCAAAGGCGCGGCCTGGCCGTAAGCGCGATGAGGGCAAGCGGAAAGACCACGCACGAACTGATGAGACGCACAGTAACGCGTGGTCTTAAGTAGAGGAGCGAAATCTCTTATGGCGAAAAGCCGGAAGGCGAATGTCTGAGGTGATGTCGGAAAAGTCTGCTCCGCCGAAACAGCTGCGAAGACCCGATGGCAGTGCAAATTTCTTTTGGCATCTCCAGGACCTCTATCACGAGCTCAAGCCCTCCCGCTTCGTGTTCATCGTCGCGATCATTGGCGCGATTGTATTTGCCGGAGTCGAGCAAGGGCGGGAAGTCTTACGCGCGCTCGCTGAGCCGGGCGCAAGCACCAGTGTCACCGGCGCACTGCGACTGACGATGTTCGGTACCGGGCTGGCGATTTGGTCGCTGGCCAGTTGGTACTCCGCACGCGTCCTTTTGTATTTCGATTTTCCGAAATCGCATGAAGCCCACCCGCGACGGACAGGAATTTGGCAACGCCTGCATTCATGGCTGCAGAGAAACGTCCCGAGAATTCTCGGCGTGGCACCAATGGCAATCGTGGGCTGGAGCTTTCTGCGCGTGCGCGGCACTTACGAATCCGATCCTCCGCCGTCGCTGTTGTATCTCGGGCTGCTGATGCTTGGCGGTGGCGTCCTGCTGTACGTGTTTTTCGTTTTGCGGAGGCGCTGGATCGAACGGCATGATCCGCAAGCTGCGCGACAGACATATCAGCAGCTCTCGCAACTGCCGCGCGATTCCGCCGCTGTGCTCACGCTCATGGCTGGCCTCTCACTCGCGTTATGCGCCATGTTCGTCGTCGAGCCTGTCTATTTCGCGGGAGCTATCGGCACAGGCGCGGTGTTAACGTTCGCAGCAGCGTGCTGGGTTTTCTGGGGCAGCGCGCTGGTTTATTTCGGAAGCTGGAAACGCATACCGGTAATCACTCTCATCGTTCTCCTGGTTCTCATCAGCAGTCTGTTCAATGACAATCACGACGTGCGCGTTGTGGCGCGCGACGAATTTTCGCGCCCGACGTTGCGCCAGGCGCTGCTGGATTGGAACTCGCACATCACCACCAAATATCCCGAGCGACCCGTGCATCCTCTCTTCATCGTCGCAACCGAAGGTGGCGGAATTCGTGCAGCCTATTGGACGACAACCGTGCTAGGCACGATCCAAGATGTGGATTCAAGTTTTGCCGATCATGTTTTTGCAATCAGCGGCGTTTCCGGTGGAAGTTTGGGCGCTGCGGTATTTGATGCCTTGGTCGCTGACGCAGTGCCGCAGGGCGAGTTCGCGAAACGGGGCCAGGGCGTACTCGGCCAGGATTTTCTTTCGCCAGCTATCGCCGCGATGTTTTACCCGGATTTGATCCAGCGGTTTCTGCCGTTTCGTATTTTGTTTCTCGACCGCGGCCGCTGGATGGAACGCAGCTGGGAAAATGCATGGCGCAACACCCTGCACACCGATCGCTTAGCGAAACCCTTTCTCGATCTCTGGCAAGATCGACATCTGTATGTACCGTCTCTGTTCCTCAACGCCACCTCGGTCGAAAGCGGCAATCGCATCATCGCAGCAAACGTCTTGATCGACGCCAATTTTCTTGAGGCGACAGATGCCACGGGAAAGTTGTTGCCTGTATCGCAACACACAGAGCGCCGGCACCCGAAGATCGACGTGCGGCTCAGCACCGCCGCGCATATGAGCGCGCGATTCACCTATGTGAGTCCCGCCGGCCGTTTTGCCCTGGACGGCACGCATGTCGTCGATGGCGGTTATTTCGAAAACTCCGGCGCCGCAACTGCGCTGGATATTTTACGGCAGGTAAACAACGAAGTCCGTCGGAATGCCGAGTTGCGCGCCATCATTCCGCAGATCATCATGATCAGCAACAATCCGCTCGGCGTTGCTTCCGGCAGTCGCGATCTGACGATGACGAAGCAAGCACTCAAGAACGTCGCGCGCAGCGCAACTGCAGAAGCCGCCCGGCGTGAACCAGGAACATTTCTGGAAGACGCGCTTGCGCCGGCGTATGCGTTGCTCTCTACGCGCGACGCACGCGGCGAGTACGCGCAGAAGGCCATCGGACAGGCGCAGCGAGAATTTTGCGACGCGATCAAAGCACAACTAGGAATTCAAGTGGCCGGGCCGCAGTGCTCGTATTTCTTTTCGCTCGCGCCGGCGACCGTTCCCTTGCCCCTCGGTTGGATGCTCTCAAACCGCGCGGCCGAGGCAATGCAAAAAGAAATGTTCGATTCAGGATTGTCAGCAAAAGCACCGGTGCCAACATGGAATCAAGCAATGCTTAACCAAATCATCGCCGCGCTTCACAGCGAAAGGCATTAGCGAGAAACCAGCGCGAGACGAATTCCAAATCGCTGACAGAGCGGACTGAAACTCAATGGCACCTGGCTGGTTGTCCTCTCTGCTTGCGAGACTGGCTCGGGCGAAGCGCGCGCTGGTGAAAGTGTGATGGGCCTAAGGCGAGGTTTCATCCAGGCCGGCGAGCAGAATTTGTTGATGACGCTATGGCTAATCAGCGATAGGGCGATGGTACAGATCATGTTAGATTTCTACGAAGCTGCCGATAAGACCCACAACGCAATTTTTATCGCAGCTCATTCGTCTTTGGAAGCTTTATGTTGCGCAACCACGATTTATGACCGGTAGCATTGCGAAATCAGTCAGAGCCGAAGCTGAAAAGCCTTTACTCGGCGCACGAAAAAAGATATCATCACCGAGAAGTGAAGAATTCGTATGAGAAAATCGGTACGATCAACGGCCTCTGATCTAAATATATGACCGTTCCGAAGTTAACTGCTGCCTTAGCTAAGGAATATAACGATCTCTTTAATCGTTGCGAAATGGCACCTGATAAAATGACTGAAGTCGAAGGAGTGGTTGAGCGAATTCTCCAGTTCCAGAATCGTTACGCGCCGATCGCTGCTGAATCGACTGTGCCGTGGTACGTGATCGCCGTCATTCATAATATGGAATGCGGTCTCGATTTTACCAAGCACTTGCATAATGGCGACTCGCTCAAGCGCCGCACGGTCAACGTACCGGCCGGCCGCCCGAAAACCGGCCAGCCACCTTTTACCTTCGAGGTGAGCGCGCTGGACGCGCTCGAGTACGACGGATTCACCGCGTGGAGCGACTGGAGCATCGCAGGAATTTGTTACAAGCTCGAAGGCTACAACGGTTGGGGATATCGCGCGCACAAAATCAACAGCCCGTATCTCTGGAGTTACTCGAACCTTTACACGAGGGGCAAATATGTTGAGGACAACCAATGGTCGGGCACAGCTGTTTCGCGCCAATGTGGAGCCGCCGTCATCCTTCGACGCATGAGCGACCATGGCACTATCGATCTTGTCTCAGCGCCTTCATCCAAGCTTACCGATGCCGCAACGCTGGCCGAGGTTCCGCGGCACTTATTCGATGGTTAATTGAGCAATACGGCATTCCTATGAAAAAAAAGAAACCGCAGTTAAAACGTCGCAGCGCAAGAGCAACCGGTTCCGGGAAAGCAAAACGAAAAAAATCAGCGAAGGCGAAACCGACTCTGACGCAACGCCTGGCGCGGGCAAAAAAGCTGGAGGCATTGGATGCAGGGAAACCTGCGTTTAGAGTCTCGCGAGAAAGGGCTCTGGCATCTCAGCCGTTGGCTTTGGGGTCGCATCCGTTCCGCAACGATGATTTCCCGCAAACATACATTCAGCAAATTTCGGTGAGGCTGGACGATCCTGATCACCCTCTCACGCTTACTTGGACTGGATCTAATGCTGCTAGTCAACAGACCGGGCCGTTCAGGACATCACCCGGTGCAGGGTTAAGAGGTCTCAATTGCGATAATGATGCCACGAGTCGACGATCGGGCTCCAAATGCACTCCGAAAGGGATCTACCCCGTGCAAGGCTTTCAGCGGAGCCTTAATAGTGATTCTCGCGCGACATATGTCACCTGGTTCATGCAACGCCGGGGCATCGCGCTTCACTATTTTCCAATTGTCCCCGCGTACGCAGCTTCCCACGGCTGCGTGCGTATTCA
>Ga0066665_10000263_pt1 | contig 19472 bp, 17 predicted proteins | sample GraSoiAngelo_114_FD_75175 | JGI IMG/M metagenome (GOLD analysis project Ga0066665, IMG submission 75175) | Grasslands soil microbial communities from the Angelo Coastal Reserve, California, USA - 14_0903_13_40cm | ecosystem: Environmental > Terrestrial > Soil > Grasslands | place: USA...
ACGATGCGGGGATCCGCGAGAAAATCGGGCGACCACACGGTCCGCCCCTCGACCACCGCGCGACCGACGACCCCCTCGCCGGCCGCGAGGACCTTCCCGATCCACCGTCGCGCGTCCACCCCCCCCGCGACGGCCAGGCACCGGAGCGACCCCGTATCCCGGTCTCGCTCGTAGAGGGCGGCGGCCCGGCTGTGACAGAGCCGCCGCACCGCGTCGACGACGAGGTGGTTCACCCGGTCCAGGTCGAGGGCTCCGACCAGCTCACGTCCCACCTGGGCGAGGGCGTGCGCGGCCTCTTCAGCCCGCCCGCGCGCTGACCCAGTGCCCGTGGAGCGGGGTGTCGTCCCGGGCGCCCGCGAGGCGCGCCCTCTCGGGGCGGGCGACCGCGGCGTCACGTTGCGAACGGCGGGTGAGACCCGAAAGCCACGCGCTGCCGCGTCTTCATGCCGTCCCCTCATGATAGTCCTCCGACGAGGGAGGGCAAAGGTAACCGACCGGCCAGTCGACACGGCCTCGCCGAATGCGCCTCGGGCGGCGCGGACGAGGCGGGCGCGCGGGGATCGTGGGCCCCCGCGGCCGCACACGCGACCGTCACCGCGAGGGGTCCCCGGCCGCGCAAGGCCACGACGCGCCCTCCCCGCGAGCCCCGCCGGAATTCGCCCAGACGCGAGGGGCGCGTTAGGATGGGGTGGAGAAGGAGCCGACGCCCGGCCGCCGTGCTCGGCCGAGGTCCCGCAGCACAAGGGAGGAGCTGACGCTATGAGATGGGTGCTTCCGTTCCTGACTGTGGTCGCTCTCGCGCTGTCGCCCGCCCTGTCTCCCGCCCAATCGAGAACCGCCGACGCTCGCCCGGCCGCGCGGGTCGACGAGCCGACGAAGCCGGCCGACGACGGCGCCGGCCAGGTGATGAAGGACTCGTGGCTCACGACGAAGACGAAGATGGCGCTCGTGAAGGACAAACGCGTGAAGGCCCGGCACATTACGGTTGAGACGCAAGGCGGCGGCGTCACCCTGCGCGGCAAGGTGGCGACCGTCGCGGAACGGGTCGCGGCGGAAGAGGTCGCCAAGGGTGTCAGCGGGGTGAAGTCCGTCAGCAACGCCCTGCAAGTCGTCCCGGAAGTGCAGCGGAAGTCGGTCGACGCGAAGGACGACGAACTCAAGAAGGCGGTGAAGGCGCGTCTCGAGAAGGACGGGGGGCTCAAGGACGCCGACATCAAGGTGCGTTCCGACAATGGCGTGGTGACTCTGTTGGGCAAGGCGCCTGACGCGAAGACAAAGACCCGCGCCGCCGACCTCACGCGCGGGGTCCCCGGCGTCAAGGCCCTTCGGGACGAGCTGCGGTAGGGGCGCTCGTCGACGCCGACCGAGCGTCGGCCGGCGCGCCCCTCGTGGGCCCCTACGCCGGGTCCGCCTTGTGCGGAGGCGGCGGTCGGACGGGCGAAGGCGGCGGGCCACGGGCCACGAGCGGTCCGGCGGAAGGCATCCTCGGCTCGGCGCCGATGCCATCGGTCGGGGGGCCGGTGTCGAGGGCGGACCGGTCCGGGGCGCGCCCGCCCCCGGGATCCGCGCCGGCGCCTGGCGCGGGAGCCACGGCGTCGGCCCGAGCCGGGGCGCGGCGCTCGAGTATAGCCGGGACCGTCCCGCCAGCCGGGCCCCCGGGCGCCGCGGGGCCCCCCCGGTGTCGATCCCGACACGCCCGGGCCCCCTCCCGGCGCCACGCGGCGAATTCAACTCGCTTCCTGAGCCCGGCCTCCTCGGACCCGTCCCCGCCGTGGTCGAACCTCCGAGCCACGAGGTATGCCGCCCCACCTTCCGCGGAGTCGGCCCGCTCTCCCGAGGGAGGAGGCGCCCCAGCCCGCGGGGGCTGCTTCGTCGACGAGCGTCAGGATTCCGACGTCCAATGTGTCGGGGCGGGATCACGGGTTCCTCGGAAGTCCTTGAAAAGAAGAGGTAGTGGGTGTCACGCCCGGCTGGCACGGGGGCTGCACTGACACTCGACTTCGCAGGACATTTTGACGCTCACCACGACCGCCGGGTCGTTCCCTCTCCGCCGAAGGAGGCCGGAATGTTTGAGCAGATGGTCGGGACAGTTCCGGAACAGTGGCGGGAGATCGCCTAGTTGTTCGTCGCGCCGATCATTTGGATCCCCCGCCTGGAGCGGCAGCTGATCGATTTGTTCGTCAACTCCTCCTCGGGGTGGACCGCCGCGGCGAAGTATCTCTTTCTGCTGTTCCCGCTTCTCCTCGGTATCGCCGCGATCTGGTGTACGCAGCTTTCGATCTACACGCTCCCGTTTCGATCCCGACGCATCGCCTTCGTGTCGGCGATGCTGATGACGTGGTGGGAGGGCGCGCGCGCGGTGTGGCTCTACTGGGTCGGCGTGTTTCGGATGGCGGCCGTCGTCGCCGGCTGGGTCTTCTCGCTCGCGAGGCTCGCCGTGAAGCTCGGCCTCGAGGCGCTGCACCAGCTCGTCCTCATGCCCTTCACGATGACGGGCCGGATGACCAACCGGTACTTCCAGCCCGGCGTGCCCTGGATCGCCTTCGTCATGCTCGTCTTCTGGTGCATGCTCGAGACGACGATCTTCACCTACACGCTGTTCCCCACCGTGTCGGAGGTGCTGGCCGACATGGCCGGCGTCGAGCAAGTGTCCCGCTTCGCCGGGCCGGTCCTCTGGTTCTTTCTGCTTCTGCTGATCATGGGCAGCTTCGCGTGCGTCCAGGCCCTGAGCGACGCGGTCAAGAAGCGAGAGGTGAAGTTCATCGTCCAGATCGTCCTGGTCGAGCTGTTCGTCATGATCTTCGAGGTCATGTTCCTCTACCGCGAGCTGGTCGACGCCATCACGCCCTGGATCGCCCAGCAGACCGGCGAGAAGTTCCGGCCGGGGATCGGCTTCACCCTGAGCCTGGCGACCTTCGGCTGGGTCGGCGTGCGGGGCATGACGTGGTTCCTGTTCGGGCGGTACGGGACGCCGCCGCTGCTCGCCTTCATCTCCCGGCAGCCGATGGAGGGGCAGGACGCTCGGGCCGCCCTGCCGCAGGCCGCCGCGCCCGCCGCCTGGTGGCGCGCACCGCTCGAGGACTTCAAGCGTGAGATCGGCTGGCTGCACGAGAAGGGCGACCAGTTGCTGGAGTACCTCGCCCTGCCCATCCTCCATCTCATCGCGGCGGCCCTGAACTTCGGCATGGTGCTGCTGACGGGACGCCCCCTCTTCAGCCTGCCCTTCCGGGGACTCAAGGAGGCGATGGAGACGCGCGAGGTCCTCGCCGGCCTGCAGCTCCAGCCGCGAAAGCAGGGAAACCTATGACGCCGGGGCAGCGCCTCGTCGCCACCGCGCTGGTCGCCGGCACGCTCCTGGCCGCGGCCCCGCCCATCGGCGCGCAGGCGCCCGACGGGAGGGGTCGGGAGTCGCTCTTCGTCGGCGTCGACACGAGCGGGTCATTCCGCCGGGAGTACGACCACGCGGTGAGCTTTCTCGCCTACTACCTCTACGGCCGCCTCAACGGACTCGGCGGCCTTCGCCGGCCGCGAGAGTTGTTCGTCGCCGCCATCGGCGGCCACGAAATGAGCGAACCGAAGGCCTTCCGGCCGATCCACGACTTCGTGGGCAAGGACATTGCCCAGATCGAGGCGGATCTCCGGAAGTGGTCTGCCCCCGCCGACGTGCTCACCGACTTCAACGTCTTCTTCGCCCAGGTGGCCAGGATCGCCAAGGAACGCAATCTGGTCCTGAGCCCCATCACGGTGATGATCGTCAGCGACGGCATTCCTGACGTCGCCGTCCAGCCGGTCAAAGACGACCCCGGAGGGCTGTACCGGGGCATCGATCTGAGCCCGTTGGAGTTCCTCTCCAAGAACCTGACGGTGCGGCTGGTCTTCGCGAGCCCCAAGGTCGACGACAACTGGCGGAAATATGTCCCGCGGCAGCGGGTCCGGTTCTGGACGGTCGAGGCCGAGGTGATGCGGGGCTGGCGTCAGCAACTCACGCCAGGGTTGGAGCCGGCCGACCAGACGCGCCTCTGGAAGTGGGTGCGCGAAAACGTCGACTTCCGCGTGCGGTCGCGCGGGCTCTGAGCCGGCGCCCCTCGACGGGGAGCGCCGCGGCTGCCGGCCGCTCCCCTCAGCTCCTCCCTCTCGTCCGTCCCGCGCCCCCGGCGCTCCGTGAGCTGGTCTCACCCCCGGGCGGCGACATCGCCCGCCCTCCGCGAGGGCGGGCGTTCGGCGAGGGGGTGGGCTCCCCCTAGGCGTCCCCCCGCGCTCGCCGACTCCGGATGCCCGGATCCGGCATCCCGCAGGGAAGAGACTCGCGGCACGGACGGGGGACCCGCCTCGCGGACGCGGCGCTCGCCCTTCCGGAGGTCGCCCAGGCTCCGGGCGAAGCCGCGCGCGGGCCTACCGCCCGGCGGGCTTCACGAACGTCCCCTGCTCGTACTCCCGGAACGCGGTGCGCAGCTCCTCTTGTGTGTTCATGACGATCGGCCCGTACCAGGCGATCGGCTCCTTGAGAGGCCTCCCGGCGACAAGCAGGAAGCGGACGGGTCGCTTCTCGGTGGTGACGACGGTGCGGTCCCCGGGCCCGTAGAGGACGAGGGTGCCCTCGCCGCACGCGCACGGGCGCGCCATGTCAAAGTAGTTCTCCCCGACGGCTTCGCGCGCGAAGGGGTCGCGCCCCCGATCGAAGTATCCCTCGCCCTCGATGACGTAGGCGAAGACCGTGTGCCCCGCTCTCGCCGGGTGCGCGAAGGTCGCATCGGCCCGAAGCGACACGTCGAGGAACTCCGGGTCGGTGACGATCTCCCGCACCGGCCCCCGTACGCCCGCCACCTCCCCGCTGATGACGCGTACCTCGGCGCCCTCGGGGGTCTTCACCTGCGGGACGGCGACCTGCTTCACCTCGCGGTAGCGGGGGTCCATCATCTTGTGGTTCGCGGGCAGATTCGACCAAAGCTGGAACCCCCACATCTGCCCCTTACGGTCTCCCTTGGGCATTTCCTGGTGGACGATGCCGCTGCCCGCCGTCATCCACTGGACGTCGCCCGCCGAGATGATCCCGCGGTTGCCGAGGCTGTCCCCGTGCTCTACGTCCCCGTCGAGTACATAGGTGATGGTCTGGATGCCCCGGTGCGGGTGCCAGGGAAATCCGCGCCGGTAGTCGTCGGGGTTGTCTGAGCGGAAGGCGTCCAGCAGGAGGAAGGGATCGAGCTGGGGGACCTCGGCGAAGCCGAACGCGCGCTTGAGGTGGACGCCGGCCCCCTCAATGGCCGGTTTGCTCTTCCAGACCTTGTGGACCGTACGGTCGATCTCTCCGCTCGGCATGACGACCCTCCGTGTGCGAGTCACGCGTCGATCACGATATCGTGCCCGCCGGTGGGCACCACCGTCCGTGTCGGCCAAGGCTGCTGGGGCCCACCCGGGTGGCGAGATCCCTCCCGGCGACCCCGTCTCGAGCTCCTGTCGCGATTCTGGAGCGATGCCGGCCTGCCGGCGGCAGCGCCGCGCGCGGGCCTTCCCCGCACGCCGGCGGGCGCCCGAACGTCCGAGGCGCCGCGACGAGCGAGGATACACCCTGATCCGGCACGGGCACGTGGCACGAGCAAGACGAATTGACAGGCGATGAGAGGCGGGGCTAGGATTCGTTCCCCGGTTGTTTTCCTCACAGGAGGCGCTCCATGAGACGCCGCGCCAGCCTCATCGTGTGCACTGTGGTTGTCCTCGCCGCGACGACTGCCCCCGCGCAGCTGCTTCCGTCGGCGACGCCCGAGGAAGTCGGATTCTCGGCGGAACGTCTCGATCGCATCGGCCGAATCCTCCGGGGCGAGATCGAGAAACGGCGGCTCCCCGGCGCGGTCGCCCTGGTCGCCCGCAAGGGCCGGGTCGCGTATTTCGAGAGCTTCGGCCTGCGTGACCCCGCGACCGGTGCCCCGATGAGAAACGACACGATCTTCCGCGTCTACTCGATGACCAAGCCCTTCGTCTCGGTGGCGGCGATGATGCTGCTCGAAGACGGCCGAGCCGTCCTCACGGACCCGGTCTCGAAGTTTCTCCCGCCGCTCGGGAAGCTGCAGGTCAGCGTTCAGAAGGTCGATCCCCTCTCCGGCAAGGTCACCTACACCCTCGTCCCCGCGGAGCGGGAGATGACGATCCAGGATCTGCTCCGGCACACCTCGGGTCTCGCGTATGGCGAACTGACGGCGAACGCCCCCGTGAAGGAGGCCTACGCGAAGGCCGGACTCGCCCCGTCGGACGGTCTCCCGTTCGACATCAGAAGCCTGACTCCTGCCGAGGAGGTCGAGCGACTCGCGACGGTCCCGCTCGCGCACCAGCCCGGGACGGTCTGGGAGTACAGCCTGTCCGCGGATGTGCTCGGCCGCGTGGTCGAGGCGATCGCGGGCGTGACGCTCGGGCAGTTCCTCCAGGAGCGTCTGTTCTCGCCGCTCAAGATGAGCGACTCAGGCTTCCTCGTCCCGAAGGACAAGCTCGCCCGGCTGGCCCAGCCCTCTCCGGCCGATCCGGCGACGGGCAATCCGATCAAGCTCATCGACGTGACGGCCACGCCGAATAACGACTCGGGTGGCGCGGGCGGGGTCTCCACCGCCGCCGACTACGGCCGCTTTGCCCAGATGCTGCTCAATGGTGGCCGGCTCGACGGGGTGCGCGTGCTGAGCCGCAGCACCGTCGCCCTCATGACCGCGGATCACCTGGGCAAGCTTGATACGGTGCTCCAGCCCGGCGAACTGCTCCTCGGGACGCCGGGCTACACTTTTGGCCTCGGCTTCGCCGTCCGGCGGGAGGCGGGCCTCGCCGGGACCCCCGGGTCGGCCGGCGAGTACATGTGGGGTGGCTTCGCGGGCACCTACTTCTGGATTGATCCGAAGGAGGAGCTGATCGGCGTCCTCATGACCCAGGCCCCGGGCCCGCTGCGGGTCTATCACCGGAAGCTCTTCAAGCAGCTCGTCTACCAAGCGATCGTTGACTAGTGCCGCCCTGACGCTCGGTTCCGTGGCAGTCGCTCCGTCGCTGAACCGCACCCCTGCCGCTCCCCGGCCGGGGAGAGCTGAGGGTCGATCGGTCGCTGGCCGGGCGTTGCGTCCCGAGCCCCGGGCGCGGGGAGCCGGGTCTTGTCTCAGCGTCCCACCGCCCCTCCGCGATCTTCCTTGGTCGCTCCGCGACGCCGTCCGAGCGGCGTCGCTCTGCTCCGCGAGCGCGGGGGCGGGCGATCGTGTCGCGCCCACTTCGGCGGCGACGCGTGTGACATCTGGGATATCATCGCCGCTGCTCCGGAGAGGTGGTCGGTCAGCCAAGCCCGCGCGCTCGGCGCGCGTCGCGGATCGCGCAGGATCCGGGGAGGGAGGGCCCCTCGCGGAGAGCGACGCCGGGGAGGCGCCAGGATGATCAAGGGGCTCTGGAACATCGGCATCAAGACCGATGAGCTCGACGCAGAGGTAGACTTCCTCCGGCGGGTCGGCGCCGAAGTCGTCCTCCGCGAGCGTTTCGACGCGGGCGAGGGCACCTCGCTCGAGTACGCCATCCTCCGGCTTGGCGGCGTGAGGATGCTCCTCTTCCCCAAGACGATTTTCGAGGATCGGATCGAGGGGGGCGTCCGACCGGGACTCACGCACGCCGTCTACGAAGTGGACGATCTCGAAACGGAGTATCAGCGCATCAAGGCGCTAGGCGCCCGAGTCCTCGTCGAGCCCCGCGCGATTAGCGCCGGCTTCGGCCGGCGCAAGCTCGCCTTCTTCCGCTCGCCGGGCGGCTTGGCCTTCGAGATCATGCAGATCCTCGAAGACCGGCTCTCGTAGGCCTCGAGGGCCGTCGGCGATCGGTCAGAGACGGGGCCGACCGCGAGTTCCCCGGGGGCCGGTCACGGGCCGACATGCCGCGCCCGCGTGCCGGCGCCCTCGCGGTCAAGAGCGGCTCGCGGGGGCGCCGGCGGCGGCCCGCGCTTGCTTCGCAAAGAATCCGAGTGCCCGTGCGATCGGTCCCCCCCGCGGCCGGGCTGCGGGAGACCGCCGAAGGCTCCGGGGCTCCGGCGACGACGGCGGCCGCCTACAGGCGCTCGATACGGAACACCGGGTGATCGGCTGGATTCGGCAGCGCGTCGAAGTAGCCCTTCACTTGGCGGCCCCAGCGCGCCAGGTAGGCCTCGATCACGCGCGGCTTCCCGTTGTCGAGAACCTCGGTGGCCCGGACGGCCTCGGTGCGCGAGCCGCCAGCGAATCTCACCCCGGCCGGTCGCCCGCAGGTTGCGCGCCCACTGGGTCTCGCCCCGTGGTGCCACCAAATAGCGCCGGCCCCTCGAGCTCGAGCACGTTGACGGGCACGGTGCCCCATTGTCCACTGGTGCGACCGCGCACGGCCAAGCCAGGGGCCCCGCCGAATCGCATGAGCAACGGGTTGACGATTCGGCGCGTGAACCAACTGGGCCTCACATACGGCGGGGGATTTTCGCTCAGAGGTCTGTCGCTCATAGGCCTTGACGTCGAGGACGTGCGTCGGGACATTACAAGCGGCTCCTGGGTGTGGATGGCCCTTCGGCGAAGTGGCGATCCCAGCGGGTTACGCCACCTGTGGCGACAGGGCGCAGTGAGATTCCTGGCGCGGATCCTGCTCGCGTGGGGCTTCTGGGTCCAGGTCTCGACCCTGCCCGAGCTCCTCGACAAGGCATGGTACGAGGTTGGCCCGTTCGAGACGGAGGAGCAGTGCGAATACGTCCGGGCGGGAGCCGCCTGGGCCGGGCGGTTGTACCGCGAGATCGACCCCTGCATCGAGTGGAAGTGACGGCCCGAGCCCACGGCCGGCCTGTGGGGTCGGCCCGCGCGCGGGGAAGCGTCGAGGTCGGCGTCGGCTTGCACCATCATGCCGGGGGCGGTACGCTTTTGGGACGGGGGGGTGACTGCCCGCGGGCTCACCTCTCCCCGAGCCCCGACGCTGCCGGGATCCGTTCTCGGAGGAAACCACCTCCTCCGGCGGCGCGGGGCTCTCCTGCGTCGCGCGGGGGGACTAACCCGACTGGGCTCACGGCTTGGCGTTGGTGATGTTCTAGGCGTCAGGCGGGGTGCGACACCGGACGTAGCAGACTTCGAGGCCGACTCTCGCACCTGAGACGCCCTGCTGGGATCCGCCTCCGTCCACGCCCCCGCTCGGCGGCTCTGGCCGGTTCGGTGGTCGGGACTCGGACCATCCCGGCTGTCGTGGCACTTCTGGGATCGCTCGGGTTCAGGCGGCCTCGGGGGCTCGGCGGGAGCGTTCTGGCATTCGTCCTCACCGACCCCAGCGCGGGTAGCCCGTGCCCTTCCATCGCCTCCGCCACTGGCGTAGCCGCCATTCTCGCTTCACCCTGTCACCGAAGAACCAGAGTAGGCCCAGGAGGGGGAGTGCGGACGCTACCACGACTAGGAGGACCCAGCGCGCCGTGTCGTCCATCGCCGTTTGGACTGAAGGGATGGGCGGCGCCCGCGCTCAGCAGTGAAAGGCGACCGAGGAGTGGGCTCGACCTTTGATCTCGCGGGCGTCCATCCGCCCACCGATGATAGCACTCCCGAGGGCGGACGAGTATAGTCTGGTTCGGCTGGCGCCCGACGAGGCGTGAGACGTCGCGCGTCACGGCCCGACGTCGTGTCCCGAGACGCCCGGAGACGTAACACGGAGATCCGCTGCCTCGCGCCGGCTACTGAGCTCCAGGTCCAAGAACAGGACGAGTACGACCCGATATCTCGCGGTCCTGACGAGCCGTTTCGGGCTCATCGGGGCGGCTCCTCTTTGGCACGTTGCCGTCGCCGGCTCGGCGCCACGCGTCGTGCGTACCCACGAAGATATGATCGATGGGCGGTGCTCAGTCAACGGGGAGGGCGACCGAGGCGCGATGACCTTCGCGACGCTCAGGGGGAGCGGCTCGAACCGATCGTCAGCAGCATCCAGCGGGCCCGTGCCGCCGCGGTTCTGAACGAGCTGGCAGTCGTGCCCAACGAGGCGCTCGTCGTGTCTTACGCGAGGGGAGCCCGTCGGAACCGCCAAGGGCGGCCTCGACGCTCCTGTGCAGAACGGTACCGCCCGCGGCGTAACCCGCTTGGCGCGTGGTCCCGGCGTCTATCCCGTCGCCTCTACCACCGGGTCCCATCGTTAGCGGCGGCGTCGCCGCGACCGCCCTGACGCCACTACCCGCCGGCCCCGTCATGGGACCGCTAGGTCGCCCGCCTGGTGAGGAGCCTCAGCAGTTGCCAGCGCACTGCGCTCGCAACGTCTCGAAGGTGGTGCTCTGGGTGGTACCCGACCCGGTCGGCCAGGTCACCGTCAGGGTAATGCGCGCCAGCGCATTGGGCGTCGTCGTCGTCCCGACCGGCGTGATCGTCCACGACCGCGTCACCCCGAGAGCCGGGCTATCCGAACCGGTGGCGGGTCCCGGATTGAACGGCTGATTCTTCAGCTGCTCGAAGAGCTGCCTCGCCGCGGCCGTCGCCGTCGACTCGCCTCCGCTGAACGCCACGTCCAGATAGCCGGTCGTGACCGTATTCATCAGCGCAAGGATCCCGACCACGAGAATCGTGATCGCGATCATCACTTCGATGAGCGTCATGCCTCGATCGTCGTGCAATAATGCCATCGGTGTCCCCTAGCTTCGGCTCCAGCGGCCCTTTTGCATGACCACACCGGACGGCGTGCCGGGCGGGTCGGAGGTGTCGAACAGCGTGTCGTAGCTCCAGACCCGGTTCGGCGGTGCGTAGTAGAAATTGCTCGTCGCGCCGCAGCATCGCCATGCCCCCGTGACCTGCTGGCTGTGCCAGAGGGCGACCAGTGAGCCGCTGTAGGTGAAGGACTGGTTCGTCCAATCCTCAAGGTGGCGGACGAGGTTATTCGCCTTGCCGTTGTCATTGCCCATCGTCGACTCCGAACTTGGTCCGGTGGCAATGGCGGCGTTCACGGTCGTGGCCGAGGCCGCGCGGTTTTGGAAGGCTTGGTCTCCCTTGGTGTCGTAATTGTTCGCCATCCACGCGTTGGACAGGACGGTGACGGCATCGCCGAGGACGGCCGCCGGCGGGTGGTTCCCGTTCGGCCCGGTCGTCGCCGTGTTGTAATCCCCCGCGATGTAGACCGGGTTCTGGGACACCACGGACAACCCCTGGCTCGGAAGCGAGGAGCCGTTGACCAGGCGGACTGCCTGCCCCGGGGTGCTCGAGGACGAGGCGACGTAGAGCACTCCGTTCGCCGGGAGCGTCCCGGCGGTCTTCAACTTCGCAATGTCGACCTGGGTGACCGTCATGGTGCGCTGTTCCCGGGAATCGAAGAAGCTCGTCGAGGTAATCGCGCCCGCCGGCAGGGTGACCGGAACATTCCCCGCATCCGTGGCAACCCCATCGACGATCCGAAGGCCGGCCTGGGAGTAGAGCTTGGCCGCCTTGAGGGCCGACGAATCGGCCGCTTGGGGCAGCTCGACCAGCTGGTGGGCCACGACATCGGGATTAGACGGGTTACTGAACATGCCCGGAAGGGGCGGAATGATCTGAGCCACCCCCATGGCGCTGTCCTGGACCTGTTTTCCGAAGGTCGTGTTCGCCTGTTGCGCCCAGGCGCTCGGCGACGACCACTGTGAGCCGAACCCCGGCTTGTACGTGTGATCGAAGTTCAGGGTCTGCAACGTCCCACTGGCATCGGAGATCTGGGGGTCGTTGTAGTTCGGATAGGAGGACTCGGACTTGATGTCGCGGTAGATGTTGCCGGCCGTCTTCACGCTCTGGGTAATCTTCAAGGTGGTGCCGGCCGCGATGTAGATGTTGCTGTTGGCGAAGATCTTCCCGTTAAAGGTCATGGCCGGGCCGGGGCGGAGTTCCAAGTCCACGCCCTTGCCGTAGAAGATCCCGAACTGGAAGAGGGGCACCTGGACATACTGAAGGACCTGGGTGAGGGTCGTCCGGGCGCCTCCCTGTCCGACGACCTGGGCGGCGACCTGGTAGTCCGTCGAGTGGCCGGACAAGCCCGCATAGGGTCCCGTCGCGAACTGCATGGCAAACGGCGTCGCGTTGAGCTGTTGCACCGAATAGGTGTTGAAGCTGAGGCCTGGGGTCGAGATCGTCGGCGCTGTGATCGCGGCGAGCTGCGCACCGGTCGGCGCGGGGGTGTTCGCCAAGAGCGCCCGCAGCCCGACCACCCCCGACTCGAGCCCGCCGTCGGCGGCGTAGAACGCCTTGCTGTAATCCTTCCAGCTCGCCGACGACGCGACCTCGGTCGTGCCCAGGGTCACCAGCGTGAGGCCCAACACCGAGAAGCCCAGCAGGATGACGAGGGAGAGGACCAAAGCGTAGCCGTGTTCGGCTCCCAGTAGGTGCCGTGCCTGAACTCGCGTCATAGTCTGGCTCCCTCCCTCACGCTAGGTTCCGCGGTCGACCGGTGGTCCTCACGGGAGATTCCTCGGCCGAACGTAGGTCGTCACCGTGAAGCTGCGGGCGTTGGACGGATTCGGCGCCGTCGATTGCGCCGTCATCGTGATCGCCACCCGCCGAATGTTGGCGAGATTGGCCGCGAGGTTCGACGAGAGGATCGCGGTGTCCGTGGTGTCGAAATAGCTGAACTGCTGCACCTGCACCCCCGTGGCCAGCGCTTGCGCCCCCGTCCCGTCGCCCGGATCCTTGGACAGCGTGGTGCCGGCCCACGAGTAGCTGACCGCCAGCGGCCGCCCGACGAGCGCGCCCACCGGGTAGGCGTTCGCGGGACCTGTGTTGACGGTAATGGTCGTGCCCACGACGGTCTTGACGGTCAGGGCATCCGAGGTGTTGCCGTTGACCACATAGATCGTATCGTTCGGGTTGATCCCCAGACCGCCGGCCACCGTGAGGGTCTTGCCTCCGGCCGCGAGCGCCGCCGAGAGCGTGGTCGACACATTGTTGAGGTCGGCCCAGAAGGTGATCGAGGTCTGGCTCGCCGCCGAGATCGCGGTCAGCGCCGGCGGGTAGCCATAGCCCACGAGCCGCAGGTCCTCTTCCATCAGCATCGCGGTCCGCGCCGCCTGCTGGGCCTGCGCCTGGTTCTCGCCGGTGAGGACCAGCGTGTTGCCGCTCACCTGGACCCCGACCAGCGCCGCCATCACGAGCCCCATGACCGCCAGCGTCACGAGCAGCTCGGTGAGGGTGAACCCCTGGCGGTCGTGCCACGCCGCCGCGAGGCCGCGGTGACGTCGAAGGAGGCCGGAGCGCCGTTCGTGCGTGATCATCGCCATGATCGTCCTCTAGGGAATGGTGACCTGGCCCGAGGCCGTCACTGTCACCGTCCGCCTGCCCCCGCCCTTCGCCGTCACCGTCAGGACTCCGGTCTGACTGGCGTTGCCGAACGGGGTGAAGATCGGGCTCGTCCCGCTGTTGGTCACCGTGAAGGAACTCGGAGAGGGGCGGAAGGTCCCCGTGGAGTCCGTGCCCGGCCCCGTCCACACCGTCCCCGCGCACCCGCCTTGCACGAACTGATACCCCCCGGACACCACCTGCACGCAAATCGCCTGGCGCGTGCTGGCCGCGAGCATCTTCGCCCGCATCAGCGAGCCCTGGATCTCCCGCGCCCCCCACGTGACGGTCGCCCCGGGCAGGGCACTCAAGAGCCAGGGAACGGCGGCCGACGCCATGATCCCGATGACCGCGACCACCACGACCAGTTCCGACAGGGCGTAGCCCCGGGCGCTCCCGGGGGCGCCGGCGAGTGATCCTGGCCCGGGCCAACCCTGCGCGCGGTCGTGGACGTCGGCCGTCGAACGGGCTGGCGCCGCCGCCCCGCCGAGACCCGAGATGGGAACTAGGACTGTCCGCGCACTCTTCATCGCGTCGGTGGGGGTGCACAAACGATGCCGCCCCTTCTAGAGGGGTCCGTCAGAATGACACTTCGTCTTAAGCCCTGATTTCTCGTCAGGTCGCGGACTCCCTAGACCGCCTGTCAGATCGGCAAACTGCCGAAATAATAACGGACTGTCAGTCTCGACAGGAACGGCTCGCGCTCGGGCGGGTTCCGACCGGAGTCGGCGAGAGCTCTGAGTCGCACGCTTCGCTCGCGCCCGGTATTTCCTTGCCGTGAAACCGTCGCCTCCGCGGCGGTGAACGTGTCGGTTGGCGGTTTGGTCAACTCCGCGATTGTCGCCGGGCGGGTGGACCTTGGTTGAGCGAGCGGCTCATGGCAACTCTTCGGTCGACGGGGTGCGCATGAAGGGACGGCCGCGACGGCGGCCGCCCGATCTCCCCGACACATCTACCGGATCTCGTGGCCGACACACGCAGGCACGTTGGCGCACGACGAGCGCAGACGAGCGCACGCTTCTTGACAAGATCTCTGACAAGACACTAGTCTAGGATTTGAGATAGTGCCATTCGGAGTTGGTGATGAATCCAGCCAGGCGTCCCGCGCAGCCCAGCCCGCCGAGTAGCGGAGCGACGGCCCCGACTCCCCGCGCGCGTCAAAGTTATCGCAATCCTCAGAGGATTCAGTATGAGCCGATCAAGTTCCAAGAGGCGCGCTGGGGACGTCGGTTAGGCGGCTGGGCGGTCGTCGCCGTCGTCGTATTGGGAGCCATCGGCTGGTATCACTACTTGACGAGGCCACCCCTTCCCGTGAAGCCGGGTAGCGCGACGGTCCTGACGCCAAGCCCGAGGTCGTCCCCGTCGCCCTCAGCGACGGACTCTTCATCGCCACCGAGCATTCATCCCGGCACACAGCCGGCCGGGCCGGCGCCGCCGCCGGACAACGTCTCTTCTGCGAAGCCGCCCGATGACGGTCTCCGATCGCATCGGGAGGGAGCCCCGGCCCCGCCGACCGACTGACGTCAGATCGTTCCACGAGAGGGTCGGCAGATCTGAGCGAACGGCGGTTGTCGTAGCGTATCGACCGCCACGGCACGCTGCACGAGCAATCGTTCCGGCGCGATCGCGCAGCTGGCAACCCGGGGGACCCTCCTTCGCCGGCGGCCGACGGACCACCGACCCACGGCCGTGGGGCTCGTGCTTCCCGCTCCCGCGCCGCCACATGCGCGCCGTCAGAGCGACGGTCGCGGCCTCGAGGTCCTCGCCAGCCGGCGACGCGGTCGCTTGCCTGACGAGGCGGGCGTACGGTCTTGCAGGGGCCACTCATGGTCATTCCTGGCTCAGTTCCGTTCCCTCGGCTATCGCCGTTTCCACACCGTGATGCTCCCCTCATTGCCGCCAGTGAGGGCGACGATCTCGAGGAATCCATCGTTGTCGAGGTCGGCGAGCGCGAGGCTGTGGACCACCGGCAACCCTCTCGCCGGCAGGCCGCTGGCCTCCACGAGGCGCCAACCTCCCCTTCCGTCGCCCCTGAACCAAAAGAGACCATACCCGTCGCGGACGCTTCCGGTATTGTTTCCCCCGGTGACGATATCGACGTTTCCGTCTCCATCGACATCCCCGAGCGCGGTCCCGGTCGAGGCGAATTTCAGGACCTGTAGCCCGGCGGACGAGGCCTTCCAGCCTCCGCGGCCGTCTCCCAGATAGACGTCGGGCCCCTGGGGCTGGTGCCGGCTGAGGAAGGTCCCGTTGACGACAAGATCGGGATGGCCGTCCTGGTTGACGTCTGCGACGGCGAGCGACTGAACCTCCCGGGGCGGCGAACGGAGATCCACGGGACCGCCCGTGAAGCCGCCCCGGCCGTCGCCGTAGTAGAGATAGAGCCCCCAGCGTTGAAAGGCTGCGACGAGATCCGCGTGACCGTCGCGATTGAGATCCGCCACCACAAGGGCCCGACCCGGCATGGGCTGCCCCGGCCGCGGCTCGGGGAGCGTCGTGCGGAGCCTCCAGTTCCCGGCCCCATCGCCGAGGTAGACCTCGAGGCCGGCCGTCGCCTGTCCGACCAGGATCAGGTCCAGATGGCCGTCCCCGTCGAGATCGGCGAGCTCGGCTGCCACGTAACCGTCATCTCGCCGAAGAATCTTTTCCGTGAAACCTCCCCGGCCGTCGCTCAGGAGGGTCTGCACGGCGCCAAAGTGGCTGGCCGCCACGATGTCGGGGAACCCGTCGCCGTTGATATCCCCGGTCGCGAGGGCGGCGTAGCCAATGTCGGTCCAGGTGGGCGTGATCGGGGTGAAGCCGCCTTTGCTGTCGCCGAGCCACATATGAAGAGCAGGTGTCACGAGGCGGGCGGTCGCCACGAGATCGGGATGCCCGTCTCGATTGAGATCGACGACGAGCGGATTGAAGCGCCATTCCGTCCGGGGCCCGAGCGTGAGAGCCTTCACGTAGTCGGGGAGCGACGGCGCGAGTCCGAGAAGGCCGGCCGAGCCGGCCACCAGCCCCGCGGCCGTTAGAAGCCCGAGCCACCTCCTCACGGAGCCGAACGGAGCGCCTCGGTTGTCGCGAGACCCCTGGCATTTACGGGCCGGGCCGCGCGCGCTCGCCTCCCGTCCGTGCTGCTCCATGGACTCAGGCGCGACCCGGCCAGAATTCGGACAGGACCCCCAGCGCGGATACGAGAGACGGGGGCTGGGCCCGCGCCCAGCCCCCGTGACAGGAATGGCGTCCTAGCAAGCTACTGCAGATTGAGCGGCGACGGGGTCGGCGCGACGGACGGGACTCCGGCGGGCGCCGGCGCGGAAGGCCCGACGGACGCGCCGGGGAGCCAAAGCGCTAGGTGGTCGGCCGACAGAAAGAGAGTCGTGCTCGTCTCGAACGATGGGTCATAGTATACGGAGTAGGCATAGCTCCGGAACGGATCCGGCGAGCCAGAAGACCAAGGCGGGATGACCTCGCGGGTCTCAATGAGCCCGAGGAGGGTCTCGCCGTTCGTCGTGTGGGCCGTGAAGAGCCCTTTGGCACTACCCTGAGTCCACGCCGTCAGGCCGCCGTTGATTTTGGTCAGCTCGACCTCCTCCCAGCAGACGAACCGTGTGTTAACCGAGGTCAGCTTCTCACCCGCGTTGTAGAAGTTGAACGCGGCGTTGATGACGCTGTTCGACCCAATGTTCGCGAGTTCGATGTCGAGGCTCAGGAGCGTCAGAAACGTCTGGGTCTTGGAATCGTGATAGTGGAGGGTCCCGGAGATCCCCGACGTGAGCTCCTGGTAGAAGACCCCGTCAAAGTCCAGCTGGCCAGTACTGGTGCTCGTGCCGGCTACATCGACGGCCTGGATCGCGACGGGGGTATACGCCTCGACCTCGGTTACGTCGGAGCGCCGGAGGACGGCATCGCCGGTCAGCCCGTTCCAGCTGATCGGCGTGCCGACAGGGAATTCCACCCAGAGGATCAGGAAGCCCTTGTTGCAGGGGGGCGGGGGAACGACGTCCGTTCCGCTCAGGTTGCCCTCGGGGCTGATCCAGACCGTCCCGTTGATCGTCAGGTTGAGAACAAAGTCGACGTCTGGACAGTTCCTGGATCCGTCGGGGGCTGTGGGGTTCCCTGGGCAGACCCAGTGGGCATGGATCGGAATCGTGGGAATGAGGCTGGTGGAGCTGATGATGGCGCATTGGTTGGCCGCGAACTCTCCTTCTGGGGGACACTGGAGGCTGATCTCAAATGCGCTCGCGGGGCGCTGGGTCCCGTCGCCGTTATGCACGAACCCCCTGAGGAACTTGTGGAAGACCAGGACGCTCCCGGGCTCCTGCGGGTGAAAGATGGTCGGGCTCCCCGGCAGGGCCCATACGGCCGCCGGTGCAGCCAGTCCGAGAGCCAGGACCACGAAGAACAAAACCCTGAACGCCTTCATCTCAGGCCTCCTTCGAGTCGTACGGACAGTCAAGCCGTACTGGCAATTGAGGCAGCTTGGTACACGGTTTCGATCGAACTCGGAGAGATCACCTCCTGGCAATTGAGAACGTCGCCTCGCCCCGGCGGGAGCCCCTGGGGGCCAACTCGCTCATCGCCGCCGTGTCGTCTCGAAGCCGTCATGATTTTCCTCATGACGATCCTGCCGTCGGGCGTGAGCGAGTACTGGGTGGGCGACGGCGCCGGGTTCCGCCAGGGCCCCCCACAGGGCCCTCGGTATTTCCCCGTCTCGGCCACTGACCGACTTCCATACGGCCACTGAAGACCCCCCTCATCCCGGACGCTCCGGCGTCCGTCGTCCCTCAAGACGGCCCCGACGCCGGCATCGACTTCCGCGGTTGGTCGAGCAAACCGCCTGCCAGGCTCCCCCGTCGGTGAACCCCGCCCTAAAGGTGTGTCGTGATTGAAAGATGAGATGACGAACTCGAAGCCTCCCTCTGTGAACCGCCGCGAGGCCGCGGCAGTAAGCGTGCAGAAGAGATAGGCTCCGACTTCTCTTTCCATATGCTTTTCACACCTTGACGGCCGCCGCAGCGATGCGGCACCCGAGCGGGGCCCTGCAGCGGGAGGGAGGTTAGGCCTCAGCCCCGGCCGGGAGGTTATGTCTCCTCATAAGGCGCTGGAGCGTCGAACGGTGAATCCCGAGAGCCCTGGCCGCACCGCTGACGCATCCGCCATGCTCCTCAATGGCCTTCTTGAGAAACTCCTTCTCGAGCCGCGCGAGGGTCTTCTTCCTCCAGGCGTGGAAGCAATACCCGTCTTGACGTTGACTACCGGTCAGGACCGCCTCGGGTAGGTCTTCTGGCTCGACGAGCGGGCCCTGGGCATACGCGACCGCCCGTTCGACTGCGCTCCGCAGCTCCCGCACGTTCCCCGGCCAGTCGTACTTCGTCAACAGCCCGAGGGTCGCGTCGGCACATCCGTCGATCTTCTTGCCGTAGCGCCGCACGCATGACTCGAGGAAATGGGCCGCCAGGAGGGCAATGTCCTGGCGCCGTTCCCGGAGGGGAGGAACCCGGATCTCGATGACGTCAAGCCGGAAGAAAAGGTCCTCCCGGAACCGGCCCCGCCTCATCTCGTCGTAGATGTCGCGATTCGTCGAAGCGATAAAACAGACGTTGACGGGGATCGGTCGTATCCCGCCGACCCGGCGTACGGTGCGGTCTTCCAGGGCCCGAAGGAGCTTGGCCTGAAGAGCGGGGTTCAGCTCGCACACCTCGTCGAGGAAGAGGGTGCCGCCGTCAGCGGCCTCGAGGAGGCCAGCCTTCGCGACCTGGGCTCCGGTGAAGGCCCCCCGTTCATAGCCGAGGAGCTCGGCCTCGACCAGATTCTCCGGAATTGCCGCGCAATTGATGGGAATGAACGGTCCAGTCTTACGACTGCTGCTCCCATGAACTGTCCTGGATACTAGCTCCTTGCCCGCCCCGCTCTCGCCGAGGATCAGTACGTTGGCGTCCGCCGAGGCAGCCTTCCGGATGTCGTTGAGCAGCCTCGACATCGCCACGCTCTGTCCCACAAGTCCGCTCAGGGAGAATGAGTCATCCAGCTGCCGTCCTGAAGCCCGGCCGGCCTCCTTCGTTCGAAGCTCCTCTAGCGGGCGATCGGGGTTACGCTCGACGACGAGAGCACGTTCCATCTGGGCGCCTGGCACGAGTCTACGAGTAAGGAAAACCCGCAGAGCTCGAGGTAATTCCCCCCCTCACGGGGAGGAGGGTACGGGCTGTCCGGAAGCAC
>Ga0066665_10000271_pt1 | contig 19273 bp, 18 predicted proteins | sample GraSoiAngelo_114_FD_75175 | JGI IMG/M metagenome (GOLD analysis project Ga0066665, IMG submission 75175) | Grasslands soil microbial communities from the Angelo Coastal Reserve, California, USA - 14_0903_13_40cm | ecosystem: Environmental > Terrestrial > Soil > Grasslands | place: USA...
ACCTCGAGGCCCATCCGGATACGGCCGATGTCGCCACCGTTGAGGAGTTCTACCGGCCTCGCTACCTCTTCCAGCTCACGCCCCAGGGCGAGGCCGCCGAGCGCGCGCTCGCCGTCTACGATGAGACGCTCCGACAGCGAGGCGAGCTCCAGAGCGCGGCACTGAGTGACATCCGCACCCTGCTCGGCGAGCTGGCCGAGCTCGCCGATGCGTCAGACGTGGACGAGGGCAAGGCGCATCGCACACTGAGAACCCTGCGGGACCGGTTCGAGGGCCTTACGTCACGCGCGCAGGCGTTTATGAGTAGCCTCCAGCGCACGATCGATCTCCAAGGCGTGGACGTGCCGAAGTTCCTCGCGTACAAAGAGACACTCATCGGCTACCTGGAGCGCTTCATCGGCGAGCTCGTTCTTGCCACCGCCGACATCAGCGCGACGGTTCAGCGAATCGAGGAACAGGGAGTCAACCGACTCCTCGAAGCGGCAGCCCGACGGGACTTGGCGGACGCGCTGGACCCGACGCCGGAAGACCATGCCGTCGCGTACGCGGGCGGGCAGGCACGCTGGGCCGGCCTGCGCTCATGGTTCATCGGTCGGTCGGAGACACCGTCGCAGGCTGAGGTTTTGCGGGCGCGTGCCCGCGCCTCGATCCCGGCACTGCTCGCGGCTGTCGTGAGCATCAACGACCGGCGGTTCACCCGCAGCGACCGCACCGCCGACCTCCGGATGCTCGCCCGCTGGTTCGCCGAAGCAGACAGCGACGCTGCCGCGCATCGTCTGTGGCGTGCGGCGTTCGCCCTGGCACCCGCGCGCCACCTCGTTGTCGACGCCGAAACGATGGAGCAACGCGAGGCGCGCCCGGTACCGGCCAGGACGAGCTGGCTCGACGCGCCACCGCTGCGCATCTCGCCCCGCCTGCGGAGTTCAGGACGATACGTCCGCCGCGGCCGACCGAACGATGTCATCGACCGGTCCAGGGAGAAGGCGCTACTCGCAGAGGCGGCTGTAGCAGAGGCCAGGCAGATCGCCGCCGCCAGGCGACGGCTGGCGACCGGCACGCGGACTCGGCTCTCCGATTTGCACGCGCTCGACGCAACAGAGTTCGATCTGTTCCTCGAGCTGCTTGGCGAGACGCTGTCGAGCAAGGTGCGCGCCGACGAGCGGGCGGAGGTGGTCTCCATCGACGGGACGGTCCACGTCACGCTTGAGCCGACCGGGGACGGCAGCACGGCGATGATCGTGACTTCTGCCGGGCGGTTCTCGGGCTCGGATCACTACATCACGATCCGCGATCTCGTCGAGCCTTCCGCGGCGGCTGACGAGGAGGGGCGTGACAGGGCAAGAGCCGCGGAACCCGTGGCGGAAGCGACGACCGTCCAGCGATGAATACGGACCCAGTGACGAGCGACTATCAGCACGACGAGGCCGGAGATGCATTCCGGCGCCAGCCCGAAGTGCCCGCGGTGCCGCCCGGCGCGCAGCTCGAGCAGGCCACCGCCGCTGAGCGGCGTCGAGCGTTGCGCGTGCTTGTGCAGCATCCGCTCCTGAGCGCGGCGGGCCCGCTCTTCGTCGAGTTCGGGCTGGTGCGTCGCCACGCCGCCTGGCTGCGCGACTGGCTGGCCAGACACCCTGGTTGGAGCCTTCAGATCGACAGCGAGACGGCCCGATTGCGCAAGACGCCGGCCGATCTCGACGATCGCACGCGCCCCGCTCGCGAGCCGATGAACGGCCTGCCCTTTTCCAGGCGCCGCTACGTCCTCCTCTGTCTCGCACTAGCGGCGCTGGAGCGCGCTGACCGCCAGACGACGCTCGGCCAGCTCGCCGAGGCCATCATCGGCTTCGCAGCGGCCGACCCGGCGCTGAGCGCCGCGGGAATCAGCTTCGATCTGATCGGACACGACCAGCGGCGCGACCTCGTCCATGTGATACGGTTGCTGCTGGACTTACGGGTGCTCGTTCGCGTGCACGGCGACGAGCAGCAGTACCTGGCGACACGCGGAGACGTACTCTACAACGTGAACCGGCCGGCACTCGCCGGAATGCTTAATGTCAGGCGCGGTCCATCGACGATCGAGGAGGCGACGCTCGGTCGGCGCCTAGAAACCCTTGTCGAAGAGCCCGTGCCGGATACCGACGAAGGGCGCAATCGGCGGCTCCGGTCGCAACTGACCCGCAAGCTCCTCGACGATCCGATCCTCTACTACGACCGATTGACGGACGTCGAGCGGACCTACCTGAGCAGCCAGCGCGCCTTTCTTCTCAGTCAGATCCAGGAGGCTACGGGGTTGGTCCCTGAGATCCGAGCCGAGGGCATCGCCATGGTGGACGAGGCCGGCGACATGACCGATCTTGGTTTGCCGGAGGAAGGGACCGAGGGGCACCTCGCGCTGCTCCTCGCAGAACACCTCGCCGACCATGCCAGGCAAGAGGGCCCCGTGGCCGTGGTGTATGCGACGCTGCACCGGCACGTTGCGGATCTCATCGCCAAGCACCGGTCTCACTGGCGCAAGGACGTGGCGGAGCCCGGGGCGGAGGTGGCCCTGACGAACCTGACTGTCGAACGCCTTGAGGCGCTTCGTCTGGTGCGGCGAACCGACGACGCCATCGTGCCACTTCCGGCCCTCGGCCGGTACGCGCTCGACCCGGACGCGGACACGGACGCGCCACGTATCGACGGGCTCCTGGGAGAGCGGCCCGAATGACTGTGGACCGCGCATCGGTTGATGGCGCGTCCGCGGCTGTGCTTCCGGTCGCCGAGTCGGGGCGCTGGCAGACGATCCGCGGCGGCCTGCTCAACCTTTATCGGTACGACTACGAGGAGTTCCGCTACGAGCAGGGGCGGCTCCTGCTGCGCGGCGACAACGGCACAGGGAAGTCGCGGGTCCTCGCGCTGCAGCTCCCCTTCCTGCTCGACGGCGAGGTTGCGCCCCACCGTCTCGAGCCCGACGGCGACCCGGCGAAGCGGATCGAGTGGAACCTGCTACTCGGCAAGCACCAGGACCGGCTCGGCTACACGTGGCTCGAGTTCGGCCGCCGCGATGACGATGGCGGTCGACACTACCTGACGCTGGGCGCCGGTCTCAGGGCGGTCGACGGCCGTGGCTTGGTCGGCAAGTGGTTCTTCATCACCCGTCAGCGGGTCGGCGAGGACTTCTTCTTGCAAACCCCTGCCGGTCCGGCGCTGACCCGCGAGCGGCTGGCCGAGGCGATCGGCGACCGCGGTGAGATTTTCACGAACGTCTCGAAGTACCGGAGGGCCGTGGACGAAGCGCTCTTCAAGCTTGGCGAGCATCGTTACGGCGCCCTCGTCGATCTCCTCATCGAGCTCCGCCGGCCGCAACTCTCCCGGCAGCTCGACGAGCGGCGGCTCTCGGCTGCGCTCAGCGAGGCGTTGGCCCCGGTCGCACCTGGCATCATCACCGACGTGGCTGAGTCGTTCCGCAGTCTGGAGGCCGATCGGGCGACGCTCGAGGCGTTCCAGGCGGCGAGCCGGGGTGTCGAGCAGTTCCTCGAAGGGTACCGGCGATACACGCGAGTCGCGGCCAGGCGGCGCGCCGACGACGTGCGTCGGGCGCACGCAGCGTACGAGACCACCATGCGGCGGCTCAGGGCCGCGGAAGCCGAACGCGATGCGGCGACCCAGGGGCTTGAGGACCTCGAAGTGCGGATCGAGCAGTTCATGCTCGATGAGCGAGCAGCCGCAGCGGCCGTCGAGACACTCCTCGCTAGCCCGCAGATGCGTGACGCGGACGCTCTCGATCGTGCGCGACTCCAAGCGGCCGAGCGGCAAGAACAGGCGGACCGGGCTGATCTGGCGCTGACCGAGGCGCGCGGAACGCGGTTGCGCCGGGAGCGCCTACAGGACGAGGCGGTGCAAAGCGCGGCCGCCTTGCGCACCGAGGCGGTCACGGTCGGGACGGAGGCCTACGAACTGGCGGCGAGGGCCGGTCTCGATACCGCCCATGGCTCGGCCGTCGGCCCGCTCGCCCTTCCCGATGAGACGCCCGATCAATCCGCCGTCGACGGAGCCAGGCGCCGCATCGAGCAGGCCACTGTCGAGCGGCTCAGATCTGTGCGGACCGTGCGGCAGCTCGCCGAGGCCGTCGACACCGCGCGCACGGCCCTCTCGGCGGTGAAGCAGTGGCACACCGAGCTGACGGCGCAGCTCGACGACGCACTCGGCGCGCAGCAGACGGCGTACGAGACGCGCGCACGCGAGCAGGAGGAACTGGCCCGCGCATACCGCGCATGGGCGGCCTCACTCGGGGAGCTCGAGACAGGCGATTCCGCCGTCGTCGTCGACGAGCTGGCCGAGTGGTGCCAAACCGCAGACGGCCCAAGCCCCGTGGCGACCGCGGTGCGCCGGGCGGTGGAGGCGGCCATGGCTCGGCTGGCTCGGCGGTGGGCCGAGGTCGAGCAGCGTAGAGCGGAGGCAGTCGCGATGCTCGACCGGCTCCGCGCGGAGCAGGCGCGCCTTACCGACGGCCAGCACTTGCCGCCGCCTGCGCCGTACACGCGCGATGAATCCGCGCGTACTGGACGCGCCGGCGCGCCACTCTGGCTGCTGTGCGACTTCCGACCTTCCGTTGATGAAGCCGGGCGCGCCGGGCTCGAGGCCGCTCTCGAAGCATCCGGCCTGCTCGACGCCTGGGTCACGCCCGACGGCGCCCTCCTCCCACCTGGTGCTCACGACACGGTGATCGTGCCTGGGACAAGCCCACAGCCCGAGGTTGACGCCCACCTCGGCATCTGGCTCGCGGCGGCGGTTGACCGCGACGACCCGCGCACAGTGGACATGACCGACGGCGTGGTCGGCGCGGTCTTACGGCACATCGGCGCTCGAGCAGGCGCCGGCCACGTCTGGGTCGACGTTGACGGCCGCTGGCAGCTCGGCCCGTTACACGGCGCCTGGACCAAGGCGGCGGCGGCGCATATCGGCGAGGGCGCTCGCGAGGCCGCCCGACGCGGACGGCTCGCGGTGCTAGCCATGGAGATCGCGCGTGCAGAGGAGGAGCTGGCCCGGGTCGACGCTCAAGGCGGGGCAGTGACGCGAAGCGAGCAGGCGGCCCGGCGTGAGGCTGCAGCTGCGCCGGCGGACGACCCGGTTCGTGCGGCGCTCGCTGGCATCGGCGAGATTGCCAGGACGGTAGACGCGCTACGTGCCAGAGTCTCGGAAGCGGAGGGTCGTGTCGGCGAGCGGCGGCGGGATTTCGCGGCAGCGTCCAAGGTGCGCGACGACGCTGCGGCGGATCTCGGGATCACGGCGTGGCTCTCCGACCTGCAAGGACTCGAGGAAGCGCTCGCCACCTACCGGCAAGCCGTCGCCTTGCTCTGGCCCACGATCCGGGGCCACGCCGCGGCGCGTGCGCAGGCGGAGCGCGGGAGGCAGGACGCCGCAGAGGCGGTCGAGGCGGAGGCGCGCCAGGCAGCACGGTTGCTCGAGGCGCGGCAGAAGGCACGCGCAGCCGCGTCAGAGCGCGACACGCTTCAGCAGTCAGTTGGTGCCGCGGTCCAAGAGGTGCTGGAGCGCTTGGCCAACGCCCGACGTGAGCTTGAGGCGACTCAAGCCGCGTTAAAACAAAGAGAGCGGGAACGGGGAGACATCCGGGTCAAGAAGGCCGTCGCTGAAAGAACGATTGAAGCGGAGAATCAAACCCTGGCCGTGGATGGCGGGCAGCGTGACGTCGCCATCGCAGCGTTGAAGACGTTCGCCAGCGCCAGGCTGCTCGACGTCGCGCAGACCGGTCTCGACGCTGGCGATCCCGCCGGCTGGTCGGTGACGAAGGCTGTGGAGGTGGCGCGGGGGATCGAGACCGCGCTCGCCGACGTCGCCAGCGACGACGGGGCGTGGCAGCGCATCCAGAGGGACATTCACGCCAACATCCAGCGGCTCACCGACACCCTGCTTCCGTACGAGTACCAGCCGGGCACGACGATCGAGGACGGCCTCTTCGTCGTCACTGTCCCGTTCCGCGGACAAACATGCACGATGACCGATCTCCGCGCGGCGCTCGCGGAGGAGGTAACAAGCCGCCAGATACTGCTTGACGCGCGCGAACGGGAGATTCTCGAAAATCATTTGATCGGTGAGGTCTCTGCGCACCTCCATGAGCGACTCCGTGCAGCGGAAGCGCTAGTCCGCGAGATGAACGAGGAGCTGCGCAGCCGGCGAACAAGCACCGGGATGACGCTTCGGTTCAGCTGGGAGCCGCTGGACGACGGGCCGCCCGGGCTGCTCGAGGCCCGCGCGCGGCTGCTTCGGGCCGGGGGCACCTGGTCGCCCGCCGAGCGGCAGGCGCTCGGCAGCTTCCTTCAGGAGCGCATCCGGGCGGTGCGGGCGGCGAACGAGACGGGGACTTGGCACGAGCACCTGACCGCCGCCTTCGACTACCGCGCCTGGCACCAGTTCTGTGTCGAGCGCCAGCAGGATGGCCAGTGGAAACGGCTAACCCGTCGGACGCATGGCACCAGCTCCGGTGGCGAGAAGGCGATCGCGCTCACAATCCCGCAATTCGCCGCTGCGGCGGCGCACTACCGCACCGCTGATCTGCTTGCGCCTCGCCTGATCCTGCTCGACGAGGCGTTCGTCGGGATCGACAAGCCGATGCGTGCCCAGTGCATGGGACTCCTGCGGGCCTTCGACCTCGACTTCGTCATGACGAGCGAGCAGGAGTGGGGTTGCTACGCCACCGTGCCCGGAGTCGCCATCTATCAGCTCTCCACGCGCCCGGGTATCGATGCCGTCGGTGTGACGCGGTGGCTGTGGAACGGTCGGGAGCGCACGCTGGACGATCAGCGGCTTCCCAGTGCGGCACCGCCGGACGGCGTGCGGCGCCTCAGCTTCCTCGCCGCCATGGACGGCGACAGCGCCGGCCGGACGCCGTGATCACCGACGTCGCGCGTCTGCGACAACTGTTGGGAGGCCCTGAGCTCGCCTGGCTCGTCGAGCGCGCTCGCCGGCACCTGCTCAACGGATCCGCGGCCGGTTCGGTGACGCTGCACGAACCGAGGCCCGCGCAGCGCGACGCATTCGATCGGCTCTTTGGCCGGCGGCCCTCGCGCGGAACCTCGCTCACAGTGCGTCTGGCGGACCTTGAGACCCTCCTCCGACACGCGGAGATCTGTGACAGCCTTTCGGAGGCCGTCGAAGCGCTGACCGGACCGATGGTCGACGTGCGGGCCCGGCGGAGGTCCGTTGACGAGAGATGGGCCGAGCTGTTTGCCATGGAGGAAGCGGGCGGCGGATCGCGTCCCGCCGTCAAGGCGTGGCTCGATGAGCTGCGGACGAGCGGAATTGTGAAGAGGCTCTCACGCAACGACCCATCCGTGGGCCGGACGCTGCTGCATTATGCCCGGGAGATCGAGCGGCGGCTGCCGGCGCGTGGCATGCCGCTCGCCGAACTGGCGGCCACCGTCATGGGCGACAGTCACGCCCTGGATCTCAGCGCTCCGCTCGGGACGATCGCGGTGCGGCTTGCCGCTGCCCTGGGCGGCGTCGAGACCTGGGACGGCCCTGAGGCGCGGCGGGATGCGTGGGCGAGCGTGGGCGTCCTGTGCGATGAGCTGAGCGCCCCCGTGCTCACGCTCAACGTGCGCGGAGACGGCACGACAGTCACGGACAGCGCGCTCCGGTTACACGCCCAGGCGGGCGAGTCGTACAGGTTGACCACGCGTCAATTGTTACGCGATCCACCCGCGTTTGGGCCGAGCATCGCTGGCCGGACCATCTACGTCTGCGAGAATCCTACGGTTGTCGCGTCCGCCGCCAACCGTCTCGGGGCCGGAAGCCAGGCAGTCGTGTGCCTCGAAGGGCAGCCCCGGACGGCGGCGCACCTGCTGCTGAGCCGCCTGGTCACAGCGGGAGGACGGCTCGTCTACCATGGCGACTTCGATTGGGCGGGAATCTACATCGGCAACCTCGTCATGCGGCGATACCGTGCGGCCGCGTGGCGTTTCTCGAGCGAGGACTACCGAGCGGCTCGGGGCGGGCGAGAACTGCACGGCACGCCCGTGGCGGCGATCTGGGACCCGAGTCTCGAAGCCGCGATGATCGAGACGGGACGCGCCGTTCATGAAGAGCAGGTCGTCGACATGCTGCTGGCCGACCTGGCGGAGATCGCTGGCCGCGACCGGTGATTGCCCAACCGCTGTGAGCGGCAAGGAACGCGCCAGCGTGCCGTCCGACCTCGCACGCCAGCTATTGCCCGACCATCTGCAGGGTGATCGATTTTTAGGTGTGAGATCTCTCCTCGGCTACCCTCGTAGTAATTGCCTCCGCGCTCACCGACTGCCCGGGGCGCAAACGCCGATGAAGTTCATCTTCATTGATGAGATCGAGCAGTCACATAAGAAGCCAGGCTTCTTCGCCGTGTCGAGCTTGGTCGTGAACTCACGCTTCTACGAAGTCCTCAAGGACGCGGTCGACGAGGCCCTGGAACAAGCGAAGTGGAGCCGCGAAGAGGAGTTCACAAGGGACGCTACATCTTCTCAAGCAGCAAGGGCGACACCAGGGTCCCTGTAGAGAGCCGTATTGAACTGGTCCGAAGTCTCGTTGCCGAGACGACGGCGAAGAGAAGAACGCGCGGGCGCGCTGCTACTTCGCTTACAACGAACACGGAAAGACGGCTGACAACTACCTCAGATTGGTCGCCAAGGCGGTGGAGCGCGGCACGACTGCAATTCATTCCTGACTTTTTCGGGTCGGCGAAGACGTCGGGATGGCAGCGCTAGCCGAGATGATCGGGAATGCCGTGCCCCCGAAGCTGACCTACGTCGTGGCACTGGAGCTGTTGCGTTAGGTCCAGCATGAGTTCCGGTAGAGGATTCCGCTTCGAGGAGTCGACGGGTTCTGACCTCATCGTAGACGCTCTCTTGGGGAGCCCTCATGATTGGGTACGCCGGAACGGTCGCTGCCCTCTAATCTCTAACTTCCCATCCGTAAGTGGACGTGGCCTCGGGTTCCTCGCCCCTCCAGTTTTCAGCCGACGCAGATACGCCGAGTAGGCCACGGCGGCGTCCCGGACGTCATCCTCTGCGCTGATGTCGTACCGACGGAGCATGGCCTCGGTCTCGTGGCCGGTGATCTTCATGGCGATCTTCGGGTCGACGCCGGCGCGGATGAGATTACGCGTGGCAGAGCGGGGAAGGTCGTGGAAGAGCAATTCTGGGACGCCAGCCGCCCGACACGCCTGCTTCCACGTAACGTCCCACTCGCCCAGCGGCCGGCCGTCGACGTGGAAGACGAGGTCGGTCTCCGGATGCCGCTTGGCCCAGCGGCGGTCCACGACCGCCCGGAGTTCGGGGAACATCCAGAGCCGGAAGGGCTTGCCCGTCTTGTTGTTCCGAGCCGCCAAATAGATGGCGTTGGCGGCTCGGTCGATGCTCGGCCACCGGAGGGCGTGGATCGATCCCTTGCGCCATCCCACGAGATAGCCGAAATCGAGAACGTCGGCGTAGTTCTCGGGCAGCGCCCGCCCGAGCGTGAGGTAGCCCGGATGTTCCAGGAACCCCTGACGGACGTTGTCTTTCTCGCTGAGGTCCTCGGGGAACTCCGGAACGTGCGAGACGAGCTCCTTCCGGGCCGCGAGCCTGAAGGCTCGCTTGAGGACTTCGAGGTCGCGGTTGACCGTCGAGTTGGTGGCGGGTCGCAGGCGCCGACTGCCGGGCTTACCGTCCCGCCTCGGGCGGCGGACCGCCTTGACGCGACCGTGCTTCCGGTCGAGCTGATACTGGGTGACCAACCCGGGGTAATGCCGCTCACGCGGACGCCGCCGAAGAAGCCCGCGAGGTTGGCGATGCGCGACTCGAGGGACGCGGTCGACCGGCGACCCTTGAGCTGATAGTCCTCGCGCATGAGCGTCATCAGCTCCTCGAACTTCAGCGTCCACTCGACAGCTCCGACGAACCGCTGGCTCGCGACTTCGCCGCGCCGACGGTCGAGCTGGCGCTGCGCCTTCTTGAGCTCACCGCGGTGGACGATGACGGTGCCGGGCGTCGCGCCTGGCCCGTACACCGCGGGGGTGCTCTCGCGCTGCTTGCGCCCGCGCTGGTCGCGGAAGCGGATCCACAGATGGCGGGTATCGCGGCGAATGAAGATGCCCGGCGCAATCGTCTGCTCGGCGCCGGTCAGCGTGATGACCAGTGAGTTGCTCATCGGTCGGTCCTTGGGGAAGGGCAAGATGACTCGAAGGTGGTCAGAGGTTGATGCCGACATGGGCCTCGTCAGCGGCCGCGACCGCGACGGCTTTCCAGGTATTCCTCGAGGCCTCGCTCGCTGAACCGGAGATAGCGGCCGACGTGAACGGTGAACGGGAAGCCGGACGCGCGTCGGTATACCGCGTGTGACGACATCGAGAGACGCTGGGCTATCTCGTCGACGGTGAGCAAGCGGTCGCCTGCTGCGCAGGCGGGGACGGGCGCGAAGACCTCCCTGAGGCGCGCCGCCAACGCGAGGTGGAGCGCTGCCAGCTGGGAGAGAGTGAGTGCGAGATCGGCGGGCGTCAGTTCGGCGACGCGGGCCGGCTGCTCGAGGAGTTCGCTGAGCGCGAGCGGACTCCGCGGCTCCATGCGGCCAGCGTGAAGCCCTGGCTCCAGGCGAGGGGCAGCAATCCGGGCTCACTCGCGGCGGCGAAGTGAGCCGAACCCGCTCATTTCCTGACGGTCGCCGGCTTGGCCACTTCTCTGAGCCGGAGGTTCGCGAAGCGGGTGATGTCGGCAGCCGTCACCTGGACGGCGGGGCCGCCGCGGAAGAAGCGGAGGAGGTGACAGACGCTGAGCTCGGCGCGCCCGACGCTCCGTCGGCTTTCGATGTGGTAGCGAGCCAGATGGCCCTCGAGCAGGTGATCGACGAAGCCGATGTCATTTCGAGCGTATCGGCCCCGGCGGCGAAACGCGAAGCCTGGAGGCGTGGTAGAGGATATGTCGTCGCGTGTACGGTTGCCCCGCTCGCATTTCGACACCACGCCCCTTCATTTCTTCGACGACCTGATCAACGCTCAGCCCGTCGCGGACGAGGGCGCGGATGAGTTCCGTCTTGCGGCGTCGGACATCGACGCTGACGCCGAGGTCCCGAAGGCTCTTGATCACTACCTGCGCGTCGTATGGGGTGCCGCGACGGCGGCCCCTGGTGATGCCGCCGTACGCAGTCAGGGCGGTTGCGATTTCCTCGGGCCAGGCGCCGCGCTCGTGGAGTCGTTTCGCGAGCTTGCGGACGTTGCCAAGCGGGAGGAAATCCAGTCGCGTACGCTCGCCGCCGTGCCAGACGATTTCGATCTCGACCTCGATGTCATCCCGCCGCCGGAAGACGACGCGTTCGACGAGGCACCGAATCAGGCGTTTTCGATCCTGGTGGGTCGTCGAGGGCGCATCCCAGATGAAGGCATAGTCCTGCCCGAGGGTGTGCAGGCGCCCCAGTTCGTCGTCAGAAAACGGAGTTGGGATGACGCGCAGGGCGAGATCGTACTCGGCCTTCCGGCGTGCGGCTTTCGCGAGCGCGGTTTCGAGCTCCGACTCCAGGAGGCGGAAGACGCGTTCATTTCGGGGGTCGGCCGCCTTCAGTCGTTCCTCGGCGGTCTTGGCTTCCCGCTCGGCGATCTGCCAGCCCTGCCCGAGGTGAGCGGTGCGTGCCTCGCTCTCGTTCCGCAGACGATCCAACGTCGCCCGCACCAGATCGAGATCGAGACCTCTCAGAACGTCGAGGACTCGCGCGGCGACAAAGGGGTCGATCCGAAGAGCGCTGTGGTAGCGACAGTTGCCGTCTCTCGGGTCGGTTCGGGGCCCCGGGCAGACGTAGTTCGCCGCGATCCGGTCGCGATGTTTCCAGTAGCGGGTGTACATCCGGCGATCACAGTCGCCGCACCAGACGAGCCCTTGGACGAGCGCCGCCCCACGCAACGGCGGCTGCTGACGACGAAACGTGCTGCGCTCCGCCAGGGCCCGCATTCGCCAGAACCGATCGGGTTCGATGTACGGCTCGTGGTGGTTGTCAATGAAGTGCCATTGCTCGCGCGGCACGGAACGCGCCTTGGCGCGTCCCCGGTTTGGTCCTCGCTCTACCCGACCGAACAGAAGGGACGCGTGCTTTTTGCCCCAGCAGTAGTAGCCAGCGTAGTGCGGGTTCGTGACAATGCGGGCCACAGAGCGCGCAAGGGCAGGACGCCAGACGACCCCGCCACCCGTGCGGCGGTTGGCCGGCAATAGGATGCCCGCGTCACGCAGGTGCGCGGCGACGCGGCGCAGGGAGCGCAGGCGCTCGTAGAGTGTGAAGACCTCTGTGATGGTCTGTTGCACGGCAGGGTCCGGATCCTTCACCCACTGCCGAGTTGGCTTGCCGAGACTCACGTAGCCGACGGGCGGGCGCGACATCGCGAAGCCCTTCTTGACAAGCGCTTTCTTCGACTCCCGCAGTCTCTGAATCCGTTCATCATTTTCGTACTCATCGAAGACGGACCGAATGCCGAGGAGCAAGCGCTGGCTCGGGATCTTCGGGTCGACCAGCGAGCCGTCGACGAGGACGAGTACGTCATAGAGTTGGCAAAGACCGACGAGGACGGCGAAGTCGCGATGCGTCCGACTGGCGCGTGAGGTCGCGCTGAAAGCCACGAGGCCCACCTCGCTCCGAGCGATCGCCTGGTGGAGGAGCTGCCAGTCGTCTCGCGCTTCGGCGGACGTGCCCGTGATGCCCATGTCTCCATCCAGGACCCACACGCGGTCCTTCTGCCATCCGAGGCGCTCGATGAACTCCATCTGGTTCATCTGCACGGCTGTACTGCCGATATGGACCTGGACCTGGTGAAGGGTCGATTGGCGGATGTACAGCGCGGCCTTCCGGCTCAGGTGTGTGGCCGTGACGGACGTCCATGGGCTGCTCATCGGTTCTGCTCCGGGTCAGCCGCCGATTGCCTTGGGTGCGAGATCGCGTTCCTCCGGGTCATGTCGCTGTTGCTCACTTAGCTCGATGCCTTCTTCATCTCTCCACCCTCGTGCGGGGTCGGGCCCGCCGGGCGGGCTGTGATCCGATCGTTATCTTCACGACCATTCGAGCCCTCCGCGCCGGGACGCCGAAGAGCGCGGAGTAGCAGATCCGTGAGGATGGTCACGAGATGTTCACGGTGGAGGTCGCTCTCGCGGGGACTGGTCATAGGCCACCTTCAGCGGTGCCATGATGGCTAAGAGATTTCGGATGGCATCGATCGGCAGGGAGGGGTAAGGTGCAGCAACCTGTCGACTACCCGTCGAAGCAGACGACAGGTTGCTGTCGGTGCCTCGACTGCGCCATGGTGGCGCGCTCGGGGCATTTCCGTCAGAATGCAAACGGGATCGTGCCTCGCGCTTCGAACCAGGAAGCACGTTGTCGGCTGGGTCCGTCGATTCGTTCTGGTCCTGAGAAGATCTTTCGCCGTCCACCACCCGCCACCTCCGCTCCACGTGTCACCAAACGTTCTCGTTCGGGCGCGCCCGACACCGCTAGCCGCTCCGCGGGCAACCTCGGGAACGGGGCGGAGGCTTTGGAAGGCCGAAATGGGCTCACGTCAATGATCGGGGATGTTCTGCGGCGAGCGCCGGATACGACCAGGTCTGAACGGCTGATAGGCGATTACAAATCCGTTCGCCATGTCCGCGCGCCGGGCAGCGTCAATTGCACGCGCCGAGGCCCGAGCCTCTGTTCGTCGGAAGGTTCGTGAAGCGCCAATGACCGCCAGCCTAGTGGCGCAAGGCGGCGTCCGGTGCGGGCGAAATGGGCTCACGAGCCGGGTCAGGAGTGAGCCCGGACGGGGCGAGATTGGCGGGTCTGGAACGGTTATACTGCCGGGTACGGTAGCGCGAGAGCAGTCTGCCCACCACGCGGCTGGCGGCCGGGCTTCAACGGCCGGGCAAAGGTGTTCCAGTAAAACGCCTTGTTCCATAAAATGGAACGTGCCAAAATATGGAACGTATGCTAGGCTGGTTCCATGGGGCGCGAGCGGCCGATCGTGGACGAGTGTCTCGCCCGCCTCAGGGCCCTGGGGACGGTCCGCACGGTCGAGCTCCGACCCGGTCCTGCCGACGGCCTCCTCGTCCTGACAACCGATTCCGGTCGGTTCCAGTACCTCTGCGAAGTCAAGCGAACTCTCAACAGGCCGCGGCTCGAGCATGCGCTGGTGAGTGCCGCCCACCCGCCAAAGGCGGGGACTCGACGCCTGCTTCTGACCGATTTCGTTCCGGGCTCCCTGATCGATCGCTTTGAGCAGGCACAGGTCGACTTCGTCGACGCTGCCGGCAACATGCTCGTTCGTTGGCCGGGAAAGCTCTACGTTCACGTCAAGGGCATGAAGCCGACGCGTGTCGCTGAAGCCACAGCCAGCTTCCTCTCGACACCTAACGGCCTCCGAGTTCTTTTCGCGCTGCTCGCCGAGCCAGGCGCGGACGTCCCAGCCTACAGACAGCTCTCCGAGCAGGCCGCCGTTTCCTTGGGAACCGTCGGCCGGGTCGCGATGGAGCTCAAGCGCCGTGGGTTCCTGGAGACGCAGCGCCGCAAGCGGCGAGTACTCCGCAGGAAACGCGAGCTGCTGGACCTGTGGGTCGGCGGATATGCGGAGCGGTTACGCCCGCAGCTCGTCATCGGCAGGTTTCGGTCTCCTGACCGCGAGCTCGCTGACGCGCTGAAACGGCTCACGGCCGAGGGCGACGGGGGCCTCCGATCGGCCCTCACGGGCGGATTCGCGGCTGACGTGCTCACCGGGCATTATCGTGGCGACCAACTCACCCTCTTCGTCGATCCGTGGAGTTCGACGCGTGCTGCAGCGCTCCGTTGGCTTCCCTCGGTCGACGGCCCGATCACCCTGCTCAGGATGTTCTGGCCAGCCACGGTAAAACGAACCCTCGAAAAGGGCGGAGCACGCGTGGCTCACCCGTTGCTGGTCTACGCGGAACTCCTCTTCCAGGGCCGAGAGCGGGAAGTCGAAACGGCCAGGCTGATCTACGACCAATATCTACGCCCGAACATCAGTGACGCTTAGACCTCAGGACGTCGAGGCCGTGCGGATGGTATCAGCGGTGTTGAGCGATGAGGGATTGCCCTTCGTCATCGTCGGGGCGCGTGCTCCATGGATTCTCGTCGCGGGTCAGACCTGGCGTGTCACCAGAGATATCGACGCCGTCGTGCGGGCGCCGACCTGGGAAGCCTTCGAGCGGTTGGCCGAGCGTCTGAAGGCGCTCGGCTTTGCACGCGCTGAAGCCCACCACTTCGTTTCGCCCCAGGGCGCGGAAGTGGATCTCGTCCCGTACGGCGAGGGCGTGATCACCGACGACACGATCATGTGGCCGAATGGCATGGTGATGAGTGCGTTGGGGCTGGAAGAAGCGTTTGCCGCCGCGGTCGAGCGCGAGATCGCTCCGGAACTCAGGGTCCGGGTCGTGACGGCGCCAGCGCTTGTTATCCTGAAGATCGTCGCCTATCAGGATCGCCCGCATGAGCGGAGCAAAGATCTGGCGGACCTTGTCGACGCGTTCGAACGATACGAAGAGGATGATGGTCGCCGCTTTGAGCTTGTGGGCGCGACCGTGGACGATGCCCCGATCGCGTTCGAGGAGGCTGGCGCGTACCTCCTGGGCGTCGACGCCGCCCGCCTCGCGCGCCCGAAGTCCCGCGAGGTCATCAGGGCGTTTCTAACGAGGTTCACCGACGAATATGCGGGGCCGGTGAGCCGCGTCCTCGCCGAGGAGAAGCGCATCCACAGCGAGGACCGAAGAATTCACGTCTACCGACTCTTCCGCGTCTTCACGGCGGGCTTCGGTTCTCTCTGATCATGTCAGCTCGAGCTCATGGACGTCTCGCCGCCCACAGCGGCGGTCTGAGTTCTCGGCTCGTCGATATCTGCGTCAGCTCTCAGTGGATCAAGGCGGTCGGCGTGCTGACGCGCCCAGGCGATCCAGGCGCCGAGCTCGCTGTCCGCTGCGACCGACACTCCTTTCGCGTTCGCGCGTCGCTCGACCTCGTCGATGAAGGCCCGGAGGCGCCGGCTCTTGTCCCAAGATTCTGCCTGATGCTCCAGGACGCGCCGGCGCTCTTCCTCTTCACGCCGGGCCTGCTCGGCGAGAGCCCGCTGGCGTTCGGCCTCCTGGCGAGCCGCCTCCTCACGCTCGCGCTCCTGCTGGCATGCCCGCTTCGCGACGGCGATGACGACGAGTCCCACGATCACACCGTTGAGCTGTCGCTCGACCCGCGCGCGGTCGCCGTCAGACCAGGTCTTGCGGGCACTGCCAACGACCCACTCGTCGATCTTGAGCCTGAGTTGACCCGAGGGCACATAGCCCCACTTCGGTCCAAAGCGCTCGCCGTCCTTCAGTGCGTGCTCGGTCCGCTTGATCCGCTCGTCGAGCGCGATCGTCAACCGCTGACCGAAGATCTCGACCGTCGTTTCTGGTTTCTCCGCCGTGGAAATGGTGACGCGGAACCCTCTGCGTTCGAGCGCCTTGACGAGAGCGTCCATGATCCGGAGCGCGCGCTCGAGACTTCGCGGCCCGACGCGAAGATCGAGACACTTCTCCCGCCGGGCGTTGACAGTCCCGTAGAGACCCGGCCTCGCCGATCGGAGCATCTCCGCCGTGTGGCGCACCAGGGGATGGGGATCGACGAGCTGCCGAGGGACGCGAATGCGATTCCGCGACTGACGTTCGAAGGCTTCCTGGGCTGCGATCTCGGCGTTTTGTTCGCCGGAGCTGTGCTGGCGCGGCTGCGGCGTGATCGTGGTCATCCCGCCTACCCCCGGACGGGCCTTGGGGAGGGGCGGCGGCATCGGACGCCAGCCAGTCTCGAGCCTGCGCCAGTAGCCGCGGGGCGGGACCGGGATGTCCAGCTTGCGACAAACCTTCGCGAGGGCGACGTCGGACACGCCGTAGCGCTTGGCCAGCCTGACCATGGGCTCGGACCAGACCTGCGCGTAGAGCTCCTCGCGGCGTACATCGTGGCGACGGCCATCGCCGTGGTTCGTCATCGCGTCCTCCTGCGCGCGAAAATTCGACGCTCGGTCAATTCACGCACGATACAGGAGTAGGAATATTGAGTATCACGTGGCTCCAGCGCGGGCTCCTTATCGGCGTCGCCGCCTCTGCGCTGGCGGTCGCCACGGCGACGGGATCGACGCGCCTCGCAAGGCCGACCCTCCTCCTGTGGTGCACCTTCGTCCTGAACGCACTGCAGCTGCTCGTCCTTGGCCCGCTCACGCTGGTCACGACGCGCCGATGGTTTCGGGAAGGCCTACCGCTTTCGCAGCTGCGCAAGGAGCGCCGCGCCGTGCGGCGTCGGGCCGTGCTTCTTGGCGTGACCGCGTATGTGACGCACCAGACGCTCGTCGTGCTGCTGGACCCGAGGTTCTCGGTGGAGTGGCTTGCTGGACACCGCCGAATGTTCGGCCCCGTCGTCGTAATTCCGAACCGCCTTGATCTCGCCTGGGCCTTCACCGCGCTGGCGCTCGCTTACATCGTCCTGGCGTGGCTCCTCTGGCGGAGTGCTCGCGTCCCGGCTCTCGTGCTGAGTGAAGCGCAACCAGAAGGATCCTCGCCGGTGATCGAGGGACCGCCTCCGCGGTTGATCGCCGCATCTACGGACGCGGGCGAGGTTCTGCCGCGCGATCCTGTCACAGGACGCGTCGTCCGTCAGTTCGATCTCTAAGTCTGAGGTCTCACTTCCGTGGACGCTTTGAGGCGGCGTGTGCGCGGAACATGGGGAACACGGATCGAATTCGCCAGCGCCTGGTCGCGAGGGGTTTTCGGAGTTGGTGCCCTGAGATTGGCGGATCGGGAACGGCGAGACTGGCCTGGTGCCTACCGGCGAGGGCAGCCTGCCAGCCGGAGCGGTGCCGCCGGGTTACCCTCTGCCGAGGTTTTCCGTATAGTTGACTTGTAGTCAACTACGCGCTAGCCTCATGTTCGGCGGTCGTCGCTCATGCGACGCCGAGTGGTGGATGAACTTCGGGCCCTTCTCCGCAAGGCGGGTCATGTACCTCGAGGTCCGAGGGTATGCCGAGTTTCTGGAAGTGAGGCCGGAGGACGGCTTATTGGAAGATAGCCGGTAGGAGAGAGGGCACCCGAGCGCGGGCGCAGGACGCGAGGCGAGAATGAAGAGGCGTGTGTTTCAGACGATCACCGGACGAGCGCTGGATCTCAAATGGCTCGACGCCAAAGAGCGCGACTTCCTCGCGGCGGTTCAGGCCAAGTACGAGAAGGAACCGGCGTGGTCGGCGTTCGCCGCCTGGTGGCCGAAAGAGCTCCAGCGGCGCGGTCTCTCGGCGGACTCGGTGACCCACCGAATCTGTCAAGACCTCGAGGCGCGTCTGGGCATCGCCCAGGGCAAGGTCGCAGCCCCCGACTACCGGGACTACCTCGCAGACTTGATCGACGAGCGCTATGGGTCCCGCTATCGGTTCTGCAAGGCTACCGGAACGGACCCTGGACATTTAAGCCGGATCGTCGCGGGTCATTCGGAGCTCTCGCTGCAGACCCTCCAGAAGATCCTTGAGCAGCTCGGCGCGGCGCTCGTCATCGAGCCTGAGAAGGCGCTCACCGAGCGCTTCAGCCAAGAGCGCGCCGTCCGGGCGCTCGCCGCTGTCGCGCAGTAGGCACGCGTGGACGAATACGTCCGCCCGCCGCTGAGGACGGTCCCCCGAGCGCGGAAGTTCACTCGCGCTCTGAGGAGGATATCGCTTTCGTGGTAACGGCCTCCCGGAAGGGAGAATAATGACAACGTGGTGATCTCGGCGACGCTCGGACGAGAACGAGAATCGGATCCTTCGGGTCGTCTGTGCCCAAAGTGTGCCCAGACGCACCGCGAACGAGCGCAAGCAGGAGAGAACCACGGCTTCGTATCCCCACGATTTCTCTGCACACCGTTGCGGCGGTTCGGGGTGGGTGATGGCCAGGGACTGGCTCATAACCCAAAGGTCGCTGGTTCAAATCCAGCCCCCGCAACCATCGACGACGAGGGGTTAGCGGACGCCGAAGCCGCTAGCCCCTTTCGTTTACCCAGACTTCACCCAGGAATTGGTATGTCCGCTTGGCTTCGGCGCGCGGCGGGCAAACGACGGCCTCGCCGCTAGTTAGCCGATATTCCGCACCAACCCCAAACGCCACGGGAGGATGGACATGAACGGAGTGAGTCGGTCGATCCTGGGATTGCTGATGCTGCTGGGGCTCGCCGGAGCAAACATCACGTATGCCCAGCAGAGCGAGATGACGTTCTTCATTACCAGCGCGGGCTCCGGAAAGGGTGGGGACCTCGGCGGCCTCGCCGGTGCGGA
>Ga0066665_10000281_pt1 | contig 19158 bp, 14 predicted proteins | sample GraSoiAngelo_114_FD_75175 | JGI IMG/M metagenome (GOLD analysis project Ga0066665, IMG submission 75175) | Grasslands soil microbial communities from the Angelo Coastal Reserve, California, USA - 14_0903_13_40cm | ecosystem: Environmental > Terrestrial > Soil > Grasslands | place: USA...
ACCATGAATGCTGCTTCTGGAGAGCGCCGGCTTCTTGTTGCGGCGGACAAACTGGAATCGATCCTTCCTGCGGATAGTTCGAAACCCACGCAGGCGACTGGTCTCGGCCGCCGCGCTCCGGCGCAGTATCAGTGGGTGCCGGACGGAGCCGCGATCTTGTTTCAAGGTCCAACGGCGTTGGCGTGGCTGGATCTGAAATCACAAGTCGCGCGCACGCTGGTTTCGGGCAAAGCGGCACTTGCTGATCCCAAGATTTCTCCCGATGGAAAGTTTGTAAGCTTTGTACGGAACCACAATCTTTGGCTCGTGAATCTTGCTGACGGCAAAGAACGCGCGATTACGCAAGGCGGCACCGAAGAGATTCGCAAAGGCGAACTGGACTGGGTATACCCCGAAGAGCTGGAGATCAAGACCGCGTACTGGTGGTCGCCGGATTCCTCGGCGATTGCTTATCTGGAGATGGACGAGCGCAGAGTCTCGCAATATCCGCTGGTCGATTTCTCTTCTCCCAGGGGGGAAGAGGAGCTGGAGCGCTATCCCGTGGCGGGCGGCGCGAATCCTGTTGTTCGCGTCCTCGTTGTTTTCGTGCAGGGGGGCGAGCCTCGCGCCATGGATATCGGGGCCGAGACCGATATTTACATTCCGCGCGTGAATTGGCTGAACGATTCAAAACACATCGCGATTCAGCACCTCAATCGTGAACAAAACACACTCGATCTCTTGATTGCCGATGCCGCCACGGACAAGACACGAACAGCGCTCAGCGAACAGGATCCCAATTGGGTCAATGTCAGCGACGATCTTTATTTCTTCAAGGACGGCAAGCGCTTCCTCTGGTCCAGCGAACGCACCGGATACCGGCACTTGTATCTCTACAATCTCGACGGCAAGCTGCTCGCGCAGCTCACCAAAGGAGAATGGGAAGTCACTTCACTCAACGCCGTAGAGGAATCGAAGGGCGTAGTGTATTTCACGGCGACGGAAAAGTCCCCGCTCGAGCGGCATCTGTATCGCGTAGGTGTCGATGGTTCTGGGTTCACACGCATCACCAAGGAAGAAGGCACGCATGACGGCGTCTTGGCGCCGAACGCGGCCACTTTCTATGACACCAACTCGAATACCGCAGCTCCACCGCGCCAGGACCTCTATCGCACGGATGGCTCACGCATTGCGGTGATCAACGAGAACCAAGTGGCGGAGCTTGCGGACTACCATCTCTCACCGGTGGAATTTCTCACTGTCAAGTCCCGTGACGGTGTGCTGCTCAATGCCAGCATCATCAAGCCGCCGAATTTTGATGCGCAGAGAAAATATCCCGTACTTGTCAGCACGTACGGCGGCCCGCACGCGCAAGTGGTCCGCAACGCGTGGGGCGGGTCCAGCTTCCTGTGGCATGAACTCATGGCGCAGAAGGGATACATCATCTTCTTGCTGGACAATCGCGGGTCCGCGGGCCGCGGCCATGTTTTCGAAACGCCACTGCATTTGCGCCTCGGCGCGCAAGAGCTATCCGATCAGCGCGATGGCGTGCAATATCTGAAGTCGCTTCCGTATGTCGATGCGAGCCGCATCGGCATCTGGGGATGGAGCTACGGCGGCCACATGACGCTGCACGCCATGTTCGAAGCGGGTGATGATTTCAAGGCGGGCTTCGCCGGCGGCCCGGTGACCGACTGGCGCTACTACGATTCCATTTACACCGAGCGCTACCTGGGGCTGCCTCAGAAAAACGAGAAGGGCTACCGGGATTCATCACCGGTGAAATATGCCGCGCAGCTGAAAGGTAAACTGCTCATTGCCCACGGCACCGGCGACGACAACGTGCACTTCGCGAACACGCTCACGGTCATCAACGAGTTCATCGAGGCAGGGACGTATGTTGAAGTTCTGGCCTTCCCCGGCCGCGGCCACGGGGTGAGCGACCCGCCTGCGCGCCGCGTCCTGATGCAACGGGTGACGCAATTTTTTCTTGACAACTTGTAGAATCTATTAGAGATAGCTCTGGCATCGGTAGACAACCAAAATTCATCTTGACGGCGACTTGGAATCAATTGTAACACTTAGTTGTGATGTAGGAACATCGCAAATAGGAATTTATGAAGAGCCAGACTCTCACCAAGTTAAAGGTCGCCGATGAAGTTTGGATTGCCACAGCCCTGCTTCATCGCGAGCACCCTGCGGCTCCCGACTTTTCCATTGATGAAATCGTTGACCGTGCTCGGCGTGAAGGCCTCCCACGAGCCGCTTCGTCCTGGGGTCGACGTTCACGTCGTCTTGCATTGCGTAGCCAATCGCGCACCGAACCCGGGCCGCTACTGTATGCTTGTCGAAACCTCGGAGGGCCGCCGACGCCTCTTTCGCAGATGAGATGCCTATCATCCGGCCCGCGCAGACTCAAAAATCAGTCCGGACCCGAGGGATATGCCCTCTGGATATGCCGATCTCCTGGATTGGTACCGCGATTGGAGCATCGCAGCGTCCCGGAAACTTATTGAAACTGATCCCTTGCTACAGGCCCGAGGATCCGGCAAACATCTTTGGGCGGATGAGCACGCGGATGAGTATGTGCGGCGACTGCGGGAAGGATGGGAATGAGCCGGGTATTCTGGGACACAAATCTGTTCATCTACTTATTCGAAGACTTCGGCGGATTCACCAGCCAAGTAGCAACTCTGCGAAGCCGGATGCTCACTCGCGGGGATGAACTGTTCACGTCTGCAGTCACGCTCGGTGAAATTCTGGTCAAACCGATGCAGATGGGCGATACAAAAGCCGTGGCCTATTATCAAAAGCTGCTAACTACGGCGGCGACGGTCCTTCCCTTTGAAGAGAAGGCGGCTGTGGTTTGCGCGCGGCTTCGAGGAGATCGCTCGTTGCGTCCGCCTGACGCAATGCAATTGGCTTGCGCGGCTTCGGCAGGCGTGGACCTGTTTATCACCAACGAAGCTCGACTGCATTCGAAGCAAATTCCCGGCATCCAATTCATTGTGCCGCTGGACCGAGTACCGATTTAGGCGGCGTTCCGCAAATTATTCCGAATCATTGAACGCCGAAATATTCCACGTGCACAGTGCGCCCTAGCCGCGCGTTGAACAGCAAATACCATCCCGGGTGATGATCGTCGTCATAGACGTACACGCGATCGCGATCCCATTCCCAATCGCGGCAGCGATTCAGGTCGTACGAAGCAACTACCCAATTGGAGTTGTCGTAGAGTATGACGCGCCGCGTCCGGTAATCGATCCGGCGTGCGACAAAGACTTCTCGCACATGCCCGTAGCGGCCGCGCGGATAGGCCCGACCGGGCTGTATGCGGTCGTGATCGTAGTCCCAGTCGCGATAATGCGGATTCTTTGGATTGTCCCATCCTTTGTGTTTCCCATTGTCGTGGCGGTCGTCGCGGTCTTCGTGTTTGTCCTGGCCTTTGTGTTTCCCCTTATCGCCATGGTCGTCCCGGCCCTGCCCGGGTGCCGCGACCGCCAAAGACCCGGCCAACGCCATGAACAGTGTCCCAGCTATGATTTTGCGCATAAGTATTCTCTCCAAAGATTGCGTTGCCGACCGACCTTTTCACACTGCGTTATCCCATCATCACCGGTGCGGCTTACCGCAGGGTATGCGGGCGTCTTTTTCTATTGTCGTGCTTACAAGCTCGTTCAAGCCAGGATTGAGAGGTCTGTGTTCCAAACTAGGTACGGCTGTCCGGCGGAACAGGAGACGCTACAAGTTTCTTGCAGTTGAAATGCGTTCTTGCCGCTCTTACGCCTTATAATCGCGCCGACCCGGAGGTCAACGTGATCAAACGAATGTTTTATTTCGCCCTGCTTGCCGCTATATGCGCTTTCTTGCCGAGGGCGTCCCAGGCGCAACAGGTTTCGCAAGACAGGGCTCCTCGAGAAAAAGAGCAGATTTTGTGGCAAAAGCTGGAAGCGACTATCAATGATGTGGACCACAATCTTGACGGCGTGCTTGCGGCGGCCATCATGGACCTTTCCACCGGGCAAAAATATTTGTTTCACGCGGATGAAGTGCTTCCCACGGCCAGTTCGATCAAGATTGCGATCCTGGCCGAGCTGTACCGACAGGCACAGCAAGGCAAAGTAAAACTCACGGATCTCTACATTTTGCAACAGAGCGACCTCGTCGGTGGCAGCGGTATTGCCGAAGCGCTGACTCCCGGCACTACGCGCCTCACAATTCGCGACGTCGCGGCACTAATGATCTCCGTGAGCGACAATTCCGCCACCAACATCATTATTGACCGCGTTGGGATGGAAAACGTGAACGCGCTGCTAGATTCTCTCGGGCTCACGCACATGCGATTGCGGCGGAAGATGATGGATTTGAAAGCGGCCGGAGAAGGGCGCGAAAATGTCGCCTCGCCTCGCGAGTTCATGCTGCTGCTGGAAGCTCTCTATCGCGGCAGAGTGTTGAACAAACAATTTACCGAGGACTTTTTCAAATTACTCAGCGTTCATAAGGAAAGCTATATCCCGCGGGAATTGCCCGAGGATCTTCGTGTTGCGAACAAACCCGGCGAACTGGAAGGCGTTCGCAATGATTCGGGGATCGTGTTTACTGGTAGCCGGCCGTTTGTCATCAGCGTGATGACGACTTATCTTCGCCGCGAACGGGATGGCGGGGATGCCATCGTTCGAATCTCGACCGCAGCCTACCGCATGTTTGACCGCTTGAGCCGCGCTTCTGAATACGGGCGGGTGATCTCACCGCATGACACGGGGAATCCCTGAGTCTCTTTTTTGTTCCCGGATCGGCACATGACACCAGTCGCGCCACGTTCCAGAAAGAGGCGTCAGCCAGCCAATCTAAATTGTGAGAGACGTTCTAGGCGGTAGCCGCTCGAGCCGCGGGACGCACCCGTTTGGTTTCCCATGCGTGGCGCATCTCCTCGCGCTGAGCGAGGACATATTTTCTTGCCTCGTCGAAATTCGCGTACACGCGGGTGCGCTTGATCATGTTGCAGGGGCGGCAGCATGCCACCAGGTTGCCCGGATCCTTTTTGCCCTTGCGCGCTCGCGGCACCACGAAATCAACGGACATGACCAGCGCGTTTTCGAAGCTGGCCTTTCCGTCCAATCCGCAGTACTGGCAGCAGAATTGATCGCGTTCCAGGATCTTCAGGCCTTCTGCTCGACTTATCGGCCGGTCCACCAACGACAGGGTCATGATGTTGAATGGCATCGAACACCTCCGAATCGGAAATCCTCTTGCATGGAGTGGATTTGCAACTATCTGAGCGCAGACCATACGGCAGCGTTTGGGGCAAGTCAAGACCGCGGTGCGGATCGGCGGACCGCCTCGCACGAAGGCACCGCGGATCATCCGGCGCTGGAGGTCGTGCTTGAAGAAAAGTGAGCGGGTCTTGAACAAAAAGATACCAGATGTTGGTTGCGCCTTGCCTTTAGGGCGCCACGATATCTTTTAACTTCGGTTTGACCTGCACCGCAGAGAGGCTTGATGCATCCCAGCCGCCGCCTAGCGCTTTGATCAGCAGCACACTCGTCACGAGTTTCTGGCCTTGAATGACGGCCAGCTCCTGCTCGTTGTTCAGCAAATTCTGCTGGGCGTTCACGACGTCCAAATAACTCACCAGCCCACCGGTATACCGGTTGCTGGCAATGTCCAGGGTGCGCCGCGCGGCGTCGACGGCCTGCTGCTGCGATTGCTTGGCTTGATTGAGTACGGTCAGGCCAGTGATGTCGTCCTGCACCTCGCGGAACGCGTTGAGCACCGTGTCGCGGTAGGAAGCCACGCTTGCGTCATAGCCGGCTTTGGCGAATTGCACCTGCGCGCGGCGCGAGCCGCCCGAGAAAATCGTCTCGGCCACATTCGCGCCCACCGCCCAGAAAGTACTCTGCACGTTTGCGAGCTTGGCGATGTCCGCCGCTTGCCAGCCGCCATTTCCGAATAGATTCAGCGACGGATAATACGCTGCCTTCGCAATTCCGATCTGCGCGTTCGCGACAGCCATTTGACGCTCGGCTTCAGCAATGTCCGGCCGGCGCTCCAGCAAATCGGACGGCAGCCCGGCGTCCAGCGCGGGAGGCTCGGCGTTCAATTCTTTGTTGGCAATGTGAAAATCCGGCGCAGGTTTTCCGACCAGCACCGCAATGGCGTCTTCGAATTGCTTTCTCTGTTGCTGCAGCAGGATGGCTTGCGTTCGAGTCGTATTCAAGAGCGTTTCTTCCTGAGCGACATCCAGCCCGGAGGCCACGCCGCCTTTGTGACGCGAATCCACCAACTGCAAGGCCTTTTGCAGCGTTTCCACGGTACGGTTCAAGATTCCCATCTCGGTGTCGAGCTGCCGCAGCGTGAAGTAATCGCCCGCGAGCTCCGCGGTGATCACCAGACGGACATTTTCCAGAGCGGCCGCAGTCCCTTGGTAAGACGCCTGAGCAGCTTCGATATTTCGCCGCCGCCGCCCAAACAAGTCCACTTCGTATGCCACTGTGAAGGGTAGAACGTTATTGGTCTGCGACACCGGCGACCTCACCGGGAAATTGCTGCTCGCAGGACGATTACCGGAGAGCCGTTGGCGTTGTACGCTGGGAGAAGTCGAAAGAGTAGGGAATTGCGTTGCGATTTGCACTGCGGCGGAGGCCCGTGCCTGTTCCAGCCGGGCCGCCGCGACTTTGATTGTTTGGTTTGCATCGAGCGCCTGCTTTTCCAGCGCGCTCAAATCGTCGTCGCGGAAAACGGCCCACCATTCGCCCTTGGCCACGCCATCTTTCGGTGCACTCTCGCGCCAAGGCTCCGCAACGTCCCATTTGGCGGGCACGGGCGCGGTTGCACGCTGGTACTTCGGACCCACGGTGCAGCCGCACGCAACGATGCACGCGGCGAGTCCGAATAGTGCAGGGAATCGCATCGAATGCGCCATTATTGTTTTCTTGTCCCCGGTGCAGCGCCGGGAGCCGGACGTGCCTGACCTGGCGCAGCCGTCATGACGGTTTCCTTCACGCGAACTTCCTGGCCCTCCTCGAGGGAGTCCGCGGGATTCAGCACGATCCAGTCGCTTGCGTCGAGGCCCTGCAGAACCTCGAGTGTGGTGCCGTAATCGCGGCCGATCGTAAGCTGCTTGAGGTGCGTTCTGTGATTGGCATCCACGGCCACGGCGCGAAGTCCTTCCGACCGAAACAGCAAAGCATTCACAGGCACGACAAGCCGCGCTCCAGTCACCTTTACCTGCAAGTGCGCCTGTGCGTAACCGCCGGGAAGCAACGCGCCATCGTGATTCGGCACGTCCACCTCGGTGAGCAAGGTTCGCGTGCCTGGGTCGATGGCCTCGGCGGTGCGCACGACCTTGCCCTGGAATTTTTGCCCGGGATATTGCGTGAGCTCCAAGTACGCGCTGAGTCCCGCGTGAATCGAGGGAGCATAGGTTTCAGGGACGCTTACATAAACGCGGAGGGGATCCGTTTGCGCCAGAAAAAAGAGCTGTTGCGAAGCGCCACCATTGCCGGCGTTGATCAGTGTTCCGGTATCCACGTTGCGCCGCGTGATGACGCCGCTGAACGGCGCGTAAATATGCTTGAACGATTCGAGTTCTTCGAGCCGCCGCACGTTGGCTTCTGAAGATTGCACGGTGGCCTTTTTGGCCTCGAAATCGCCGGTGGCGTTGTCTACTTCCTGTTTGCTGACACCATCCGTCTTGATGAGCTCGGCATAGCGAGTCGCCGTGATTTCAGAGAGGCGGGAGTTCGCCTTTGCGGTGTTAAGATCGGCGCGCGCTTGCATAAGCTGCTGATCCACTTCGGGAGTGTCAATGTCCGCAAGCGATTCCCCTTGCCGGACGCGGCTGCCAATGTCGCGGTACCATTTTTTCAAATAGCCGCTTGTGCGCGCGTAGATCGGCGACTCGACGTACGCCTGCATCGTGCCGGGAAGGACGAGATCCTCCTCTCCCGATTCGATTGCCGGATGAAATACGGCTACGGTAGGGATCGCCAGCGCTTCCGTTTCCTTCGCGAGGGCCTGATACTGCGTTCGGCGCTGGAACAACGTCAATGCGCCAAGGATCACCAGCACGATGACTCCGAGGAAAAGAATTATGAAGAGCCGGCCGCCCTTCCTGTGCGAATGCTCGTGAGACTCAGATTCCATCTAGACTCCGCCTTCCGTCATCGCCTAATCTTGCTCTTTGCTTCCACGTAGAACAATCTCAAATCGTTGCAGCCGCTGGTGAACCGCCTTGTGCTGCTTTCCGCTGCCGCCGTCCGTGAATCAATGAAAAAACGCAAGGCACAAAGAAGAGCGTCGCAAAGGTGGCAAAAATCAAGCCGCCGATTACGGCGCGTCCAAGAGGCGCGTTTTGTTCACCGCCTTCTCCGAGGCCCACGGCCATCGGCACCATACCGATGATCATGGCCAGAGCCGTCATGAGCACCGGGCGAATGCGCACGAAGCCCGCTTCGATGGCGGCATCGCGGGCGTTTTTGCCTTCATCCATCTGCTCGCGAGCGAACGAAACCATTAGGATGCTGTTGGCGGTCGCCACGCCCATGCACATGATCGCGCCCGTCAGCGAGGGCACATTCAGCGTGGTGTGGGTAAGCAGCAGCGTCCAGCAAATTCCCGCAAGGGCGCCGGGCAATGCCGTAATAATGATGAAGGGATCAAGCCACGACTGGAAGTTCACGACAATCAGCAGGTACGCGAGCACGATGGCTCCGAGCAATCCAATGGCGAGACCTGCGAAGGAACTCTTCATGGTTTGGACCTGGCCACGAGTGACGATGTGGCTGCCTTTTGGCAAATCCTTTTCGATGGATTGCACGCGCTTTTCCACTTCGTCAGCGACGCCGCCGAGGTCGCGGCCTTCCACCGCTGCGTACACATTGATCATCGGCTGCGTCGTGTAATGCGAGATTTCGGCCGGCCGTGCCGTTGTGCGTGTTTGTACAAGATTCCCGAGTATTTGAGGTGCGGCGCCGGGAGCACTTCCGTTGATCGGAGTGTTCTGGAGCGCCTGGTAGGAATCCACTCGATACTGTGGCATCTGCACAGCAACGCTGTATTCCACGCCGTTTTTGGGGTCGAGCCAGAAAGCAGGATTAGTCTGAAAGCTGGAGCTGAGAGAAACGAGAACGTTCTGCGCAACGTCACGAGACTGCATGCCAATCGATTGGGCGCGTGCCCGATCGATTTCCATAAACAGCGTGGGATTGTCAAAGGCCTGCTGAACGTGCACGTCCACGGCACCGGGAATATGGCGGAACTGGTTGGCGAGCCTTTCGCCGATCAAATAATTTCCGCGCTGGTTCATGCCGGTCACTTGCACATCAATGGGTGCGGGAGTTCCGAAATTCAGAATTTGCGTGACGATATCGGCCGGCTGGAAGAAAAATTGCACGCCGGGGAAACGCTGGGGGAGTTTTTGGCGCAAGTCGTTGATGTACATGCTGGTCGGCTTGCCGCGGACTTCTTTCAGTTGAACCAGGATTTCCGCATCGGAGCTCCCGATCGTGCCCGCGTTGCTGTAGGTAAGATTTATGCCGCTGTAGGGCAAGCCGATGTTGTCGAGGACCGTGGTCAGTTCGTCTTTCGGAATGGTTTCGCGGATAACGCCATTGACTTGGTCGGCGAGACGCGCCGTTTCTTCGATACGCAGACCCGTGCGAGCTCTCATATGCAAACGGATCTGGCCGGCATCGACTTTGGGAAAGAAATCGCGGCCAAGAACGCCGATAAGCAAGAGTGAAAAACCGCAAAACGCAAGAAAACATACGGCGAAGAGCCTGGGCGAATGGAGCGCAGTGCGCAAAGCCCTCCGATATCCCTCCCGGAAACTTTCAAAGCCCTTTTCAAAACCCTGCTGATAGCGCCGGAAAAAGCCCATCTTCTCCCCGATGTGATCTTCGGACTGATATTCGTCCTCGGAGCTCAGGAGATACATTGCCAGCGTCGGCACGATCGTCCGCGACCACATATAGGAAGCCAGCATGGCAAAGCTCACCGCTTCCGCAAGCGGCACAAACAGAAACCGTGCAACTCCCGACAGGAAAAACATGGGGATGAAAACAATACAAATGCAGAGCGTGGAAACAAAAGCAGGCACGGCGATCTGCTGGGCGCCATCCAGGATTGCTTGAACGGTTTCCTTGCCCATCGCCAGGTTGCGGTTGATGTTTTCAATCTCGACGGTAGCGTCATCCACCAGAATGCCGACGGCGAGCGCGAGACCGCCCAGCGTCATGATGTTGATGGTCTGGCCGAGTGCGCTGAGGCAGAGAATGCTGACAAGAATCGACAAAGGAATCGAAATGGCAATGATCAGAGTGCTCTTCCAATTCCCGAGGAAGAGCAAAATCATGATCGCCGTGAGGCACGCAGCGATGATCGCCTCGCGGATGACGCCCAGGATGGAAGCGCGAACGTAGAGCGACTGGTCGAAAAAGGTGGAGATGTGCAGCCCTTCGGGGAGTGAACCCTTGTTGTAGTCGAGCATCTTCTTTACGCGGTCGACGATATCAAGGGTCGAAGCGCCGCCAGTTTTGTAGATGCTCATGAGCACGCCGCGCTGGCCATTGGACAAAACGACGTTTGTCTGCGGAGAGAAGCCGTCGCGAACGTGAGCAACATCCTTCATGTAAATCGTCGCGCCGTTGACGGTCTTTACCGGCAAATCATTGAGTTCGTCAACGGTCTGCGGACTGCCATTCATTTCGACCATGTACTCAAGTGGGCCCAGTTTCGCCGTTCCCGTCGGCAGGATCAGGTTTTGGGCATTCACGGCGTTGACGACGTCAACCGCAGAAAGTCCCTTCGACTGGAGGGCCTTGGTATCAATATCGACGCTGACGACGCGCTGCTTGCCGCCGTAGGGAAAAGGCGTTGCCGCGCCGGGAACTGTGGCGAGCTGGGTGCGGATGAAATTGTTGCCGTAATCGAAGAGCTGCTGCTCGCTGAGGGTGTCGCTGGTCAGGCCAATCTGAATGACCGGCACGGTCGAAGCTGAATAGATAATCACCAGGGGCGGAGTGGTGCCCGGCGGCAGGAATCGCAGAAATGTTTGCGAGATGGCTCCTGCCTGTGCGAGCGCCGTCTGGATGTTTGCGCCGGGCTGGAAGTAGACCTTGATGACGGCAATCCCGTTCAGCGATTGCGATTCGATGTGCTCAACGTCGTTGACCAGCGTGGTGATACCGCGCTCGACGTTGGAAGTGATGCGCTGCTCCATTTCCTGGGGCTGCAGGCCGTTGTAGGTCCAGACGAGACTGATGACCGGAATGTTGATATCGGGAAAAATGTCGACCGGGGTTCGGAGGAGCACAACTGGCGTGAGCAGAATAATCACGAGCGCCATCACGACAAACGTGTATGGCCTCGCCAGCGCTAATCGAACAATCCACATTGGGTGTTACTTTATTCCTTTGAGCCGGCTCGGCGATCTGCGATGCGCGAGGGCATACCGGCGGGGCCCCGCGTCGGGATTCTACTTAGATTCGCGATGGCGTTTCTTTGGGTACGGTCATGGTTTGAATGCAAAGCCTCCTGGAGCGCTTGCCCGCACGTCCTGCTTCTTGACTTCGCACGCGAGCATTCCGCATCTGAAAAAAACTCAGATGCACACCAGAACCTAAATCTCGCAAATTGTATCGGTTAGGGAGCGCCATCGGAAGGTGCCTCTCATTTCCAAACCGATTGGATGCCGCCATTCTGGCGCAGGGTACTGGCATAGCTCCATCCAATTTGGACTCTGAATCGGCATGGATGCAGGTCGAAGAAGCGGGGGAATTGGGAACGAACTTCGAGGTCGTCGCTACTTGTGCGTTATGGTGAAGACGCCGTCCCATCCTGAGGATGGCTCGTCGAAGAGATAGTCCTGGCAACGTTTCCAGTAGGTGCGTGAAGGGCCTTCATCGGGCCACTTGTCGAGAATAATCTGAAACGTTTTCTGCGCTTCGGCCCACTCGCGCTTGCGGTAGAGCTCGCGAGCATGCTGGAAGAGAGAAATGCGCGCGCGCACATCTTCCGGGGTGCCGTAGACGGAATTCTGGCCCGCGCGGCCGATGAGCTCGTAAATTGTCACCGGTTGCAATTTGCCTTTTACGCGGATCAGGTCCAGCTCGCGAAAAACGAAGCCATCATCCTTGGTCGCAGCATAGGTCGTTTCATTGACCAGGATGTGCGTGCCGTAATCTTTGTTGAGCCCTTCGAGGCGGGAGGAGAGATTCACGGTGTCGCCGAGAGCCGTGTAGCCGTAGCGCAAGACCGAGCCCATGTTGCCGACGCTGGCCACTCCGGTGTTCAGGCCGATGCCGATGTCGAGGTGCGGCTTGCCTTCGGCTTCCCACTTCTTTTGCATCTCGCGCACGCGGTCCATCATTTGCAAGCCCGTATTGCAGCCCCCGGCGGCGTGCCCCGGCTCTTCGAACGGCGCGCCCCAGAAAGCCATCACCGCATCGCCGATGTATTTATCGAGCGTGCCGTGGTGTTCGAAAACGAGGCCGGTCATGTCCGAGAGATATTGGTTGAGAAAGAGCGCCAGCTCCTGGGCGTCTAATTTTTCTGAAATAGTGGTGAAGCCGCGGATGTCGCTGAACATCACGGTAATGTCGGTTTTTTTCGGCTCGACAAGCTGAGGATTAACAAGCAGGCGCCGGATCACTTCGGGGCTGAGGTATTGACCGAAGGCGGTGCGTACACGGCGCTTTTCTTTTTCTTCAAAAAGCGAGCGGTACAAGGAGACGAGGAGAACGTTAGTTGAGAGCGTGAGCGCTGGGACGAGCAGATTGAGCCACCAGCCGTGAAGGAAAGCCCAGAAGTTTACGGCAACTATGGGCAGAAGCAGCGACACGCCAAACCACATCCAGCGCGGTGAAACCAGGGCCATCCAGATCCCCAGCGGAATGCCAAAAAACAGTATTAGAAGCACGTCTGCAAGTGCCTGGCGGAAGCCGTACTTCAGAAACCGCTGATTCAAAATGTTGTCAATCACATTGGCGTGAATCTCCACTCCCGGGTAGTTTGTTCCGCCGTAAGGGGTGCCGCGAAGATCGCCGATTCCGGTAGCGGTGGCTCCAACCAAAATGATTTTTCCTTGAAAAGCGCCGGGAGGGAAAGTTTTCTGGAGAACATCGACGATGGAATAGTGCGTGAACGTGCTGGCGGGCCCCTGATAGTTGATCATCATCTGGCCGCGGCCGTCGGGATGAAGAAGCAGCGCTTTGCCGAAGCGAATCTCGACGATTCCCTGCGGGCCATAGATCAGATTCATGTCTTGCGCCGGAGGGCCGAGGTACGCGCGAGCCGTCATGAGATCCAGTGAGGGGTAAATGTCCCATTCGTCGGGATTCTTAGTGCGTCCATAGGGGAGGACCAAGGAGGCCCTTCGCACGATTCCATCCGCATCCGGCGGTGCGTTGAAGAAACCCGTCCAGGAATAATCGCCGTTGAGGGCCGAGGTCAGTTGATCAAGATTGGCCTCGGCGCCCTGGGGCAAGAGATTCGTATTCGCGAAGGCTTCCAGCATTCCGGCCTTTTCCTGTTTTTGAGATTCGAGGTGAAGTGGATGCGCCGGCGGGTACGCGAAAAAACCAATCTGGTTGGCGTAGGCGTCGAGGGCGGAAGCTTCCATTCCCCGGAGGCCGGCGTCCGTGAAGAGAAAATAGTTGCCGAGGACGACAGGGCCAAATCTTTGGATTGCAGTCGCGAATTGCTTGTCCGCATCAAATGACGCGGCGAGCCGCTGAACTTCCGCAGAAAGTTTGGCGTCGACCGGTTCTCCCCGTTTCCGCCGGGCCTCCAATTCGGCCCAGAGAGCGCGAATTGGCGCCGCGGACCGATCCGGTTTGCTGAACGTGATATCGAATCCCACTACTTTTGCGCCGTCGTCATGCAAAACGTCGAGCGTCCTGGCGAAGTTTGTACGTGAGAAGGGCCAGCGGCCGAGGACTTCCTGCGCGCGCTGGTCTATGTCAATAACGACGATCCGCGGATCCGGATGCGAATAACGCTGAGGTCGGTATCGAAAGCGGGTATCCAGCGTGGCGAGCTCAAGCCGCTGTATGAATTCGAAAATCGGCGTGGGGCGCTCGCCGACAAATGTGAAAACATATAAGAACAGGGCGAAGATGGTAATCGAGAGGCTGAGGAGAAAGGAAACACGATGCCGCCACCACGATTGCAGGAGTTCGTAGAGGCCGAAAACGCCCCGCCGTTGCCAGAACCCCTCTGACGGAGCTGCCATCGCGCGTCGAGTGCTACTCGCGGAAGATGAAGTTCAGCCGCACGCCGGAGACTTCGATGAGATCGCCGTCGTTGAGCCGCACCGGGCCTTGAATGGGGGTGCCGTTCACATTGGGCACTTTGTCGCCGGGACCGAGGTAGTAGCCGTCATCGCGCTGATTGATCTGTGCGGCCATCTGCGGCTTGAACCACCCTTTCACCCGAACCGTGGCCATGGCGGATTTTCCGATGACCGTGAGTTTGTTGGTTAAAACGTATTCTTTTTGATCCGTTTTTCCATTCAATACGACGAGAGTGGGAACCTTCATGCGAGTCCCGGCAAATTGCATGGATTCGCCCATGGCGGCAGCCTGCGACAACATTTGGCGGCGCTCTTTCGTGTCCAGAACCATCGTTTCGTTGATGCGCGGAGCAGCGGTCTTGCGCCCGGTGTCCCAGGGCACGGGCGCGTCGCCGCTGGTGTCCACCTTGATGTGGTGCTTGCCGATATGAATCTTGTCTCCGTCGTGCAATGTGGCGCGCTCGATGCGCAGATCATTCACGAACGTGCCGTTCAGGCTGTCGAGGTCTTCGACGACCAGCCGGCCGGCTTCAAAATAGATCTTTGCGTGGTGATTTGACACGGCGAGGTTATCGACGGACAAATCGTTGTCCGGCGAGCGGCCGATGGTTACCGGCCGGCTGCCAACGGGCAGCTCTTGCACGATTTTATTTTCAAACATGAGGCTGAGCTTCGGCATCTCAATTCCCTCCAGCGGAACCGTTTCCGCTTGCTTCTTTCGGCGCCCCGCGGCGCAGCCACGAAAACCACCCCTTGGAATCCGATTCGAGGCGCACAACAACTACGGTGATGTTGTCCCCGCCACCGCGTTCGTTAGCGAGCGCTATCAGCTTCTCCGACGCCTTGGTCGGATCCATTTCAGATTGCAGCGTGCCGGCGATCTCCGGCTCGGTCACCATGCGCGTCAGACCGTCGGAGCACAGCAACAAGACATCGCGCGGCATAAGCATCTGCTCTTCGGCGTCCACTTCGATTTCCGGCTGTGCGCCCAGCGCGCGCAGCAGCACGCTCTGCATATCGCTCTCTTCCGCTTCAGCCGCGGTCAGGATGCCGCGCCGCACTTGTTCGGCGACGAGAGAATGATCCTGGGTGAGCTGCAGCAGGCTGCCAACACGCAGAAGATAGGCGCGGCTGTCACCAACATGAGCAATGCTTACTTTCGAGCCGTCAATCCACACGGCAGTCATCGTCGCACCCATGCCTTGCTGTTCCGGATGTTCTTCCGCCGACTTGAAGATGCTCCTGTTGGCCAGGTGGACGGCGCTCGCAAGCCGTCTCGTTTTGCCGCTTAAGCCAGGCTGCTCTTGACCGTAAAATGGAGCGGCTGGATTATTCTCCGCGTCGGTGCAATGCTTCACTACGGTTTCCACCGCGAGAGCGCTGGCGATTTCACCATGCGCTTCGCCGCCCATGCCATCGGAAAGCACAAAAAGGTTTAGCGGCGTAACGATGCGGAAGCAGTCTTCGTTGTTTGTGCGTACGCGGCCCACATCGCTCACGCCGCCGCTCACGATTCTCACACTAGCTCCCATAGCTGCTGGCAGAATACACCCCGCCCACACCTATCCCGGGCATTCCTCTTCCCAACGTAACAGAGCCGCAAGAGCGGCGAAAGGCTCTGAACCCTACTAATTACTCGCTAATTCGCTACATTCCCGCAGTGAAGCTAGCCATCCCCTTTGGTTTCTGGATGTTACGGACGTCCTGGCCTTTTATGCTTTCCGTGCCTAGCTGACCCGCTTCCGCTATACTCTCGGTTCGCGCGGAGCGCCCCGTCTCTGCTGCCCAACACCCGTCCTTTATGAGTGGAATCGAGAAACCGCTGCTCCCGCGCAACCCGCGCCCCAGTCGCGCAGCGCTCAGCGCTAACCAGGCCACCCGTGAATTGGAAGAGCTGAACCGTATTGGAATTGCGCTTTCCGAAACGCGAGATGTCGCGCTGCTTCTCAATCTCATCCTCAGAAAAGCACGGGAGATTACCGCGGCGGATGCTGGCTCGCTCTATCTGGTCGAGAGGGATTCGGAAACGGCGAACCGCGCCTTGCGACCGCCGCGGCTGCGCTTCAAGCTGATCCAGAACGACAGCGCGCAATTTCCATTTAGCGAGCACACCCTTCCGCTGACGGAAGAATCCATCGCAGGATATTGCGCGCTGCATGCCGAGGTGATTGAACTCGCCGATGCCTATCGGATTCCCAAGTCGCGGCCCTTTCATTTCAATTCGTCGTTCGATCAGGAGGCCGGTTACCGCACGCGTTCGCTGATCGCGCTGCCGATGAAAAATGGCAAGGGCGAAGTTCTGGGCGTGCTGCAGCTGATCAACTGCAAGCGCAACCCAAGGGCGCGGCTGACGGGCGCCCCGACGGTGCGCCGGTGGGTGCGCGCATTTCCAGAGCGAGGCGCGCGGCTGGCGCTTTCGCTGGCATCGCAGGCCGCCGTAGCTTACGAGAATTCGCGTTTGTACCAGGACATCGAAAACCTGTTCGATGGTTTCGTGAACGCGGCGGTGAAGGCCATTGAACAGCGTGATCCCACGACTTCCGGCCATTCCCATCGCGTATGCGAGATGACTGTGGCGCTGGCGGAGGCCATCGATCGCGAGGCGCGCGGGCCTTACGGCGATCTGCGCTTTTCCCGCGAACAAATGAAAGAAATCCGCTACGCTTCGCTCCTACACGATTTCGGCAAAGTCGGCGTGCGCGAAGAAGTGCTGGTCAAAGCGAAAAAACTCTATCCGCTGCAGTTCGTCCGCGTGCTGGATCGCTTCGATTACATCCGCCGCGATATTGAAGCGCGCGTCTCGCAGCAAAAGGTGGAAGCGCTGCTCTCCCTCTCACGCAAAGAAGCCGAGAAGCGCTTGCGTATTCTCGACGAGGAAGCCCGGCGCTTGCTGGGGGAACTCGATCGTTATGGGGAGTTCATCGCCAGAGCCAACGAGCCGACGCTCCTTCCTACGAGCGACTTTGACATGTTGAACGAAATCGCCCACAAGACCTACCGTGATCCCCGCGGAACGGAGCGCCCGTACTTGTCCTCCGAGGAAGTGCGCTTTCTGTCCATCCCGCGCGGCAGCCTGGACGCCGACGAGCGCCGCCAGATCGAATCGCATGTGCTGCACAGCTTCAATTTTCTCGCGCAAATCCCGTGGACCGAAGAATTCCGCGGCATCCCCGAAATTGCCCGCGCACATCACGAGAAACTCAACGGCAAGGGGTATCCTTTCGGATTGAATTCGAACCAGATTCCCATCCAGGCCAAGATGATGACCATTTGCGACATTTACGACGCGCTATCCGCTTCGGACCGCCCCTATAAACGAGCGATTCCCACCGACCGCGCCCTCGATATTCTGAAGCTCTGCGTACGCGACGATGAGATCGATCCCGAGCTGTTCCGCGTTTTTCTGGATGCCCAGGTGTACCGCCTGGCTGGCAAGTCGTCATGACGTTCTCCACTACAATCCCACGCATGCCCTTGCGGCGCTTCTTTCGGTTCGGCTTGTTTCTTGGAATTGTTTGTGCGGTTGCACAACTTTGTTCGTTTGCGCGGCCGCAACAACAGGCGCCCGCGGCATCCGGCGCGCGAATCCTCCTGCTTCCGCGGCAAATCGTTTCCGGCGAGCGCGCGACGCTGGCCGTACTCGATGTAAGCGGGCGGCTGACGCCCGGCGTAACCGTCAATTTTTCCAACGGAGACAAACTCGCAACCGATGCCACGGGTAGAGCTCTGTTCGTCGCTCCGTTGACTCCGGGAGTTCTTTTCGCTTCCATTGTGGGACGCACTGGCCGCGTAACCACCGCCGTTATCCCGCCTTCCGAGGCCGCGTCGCCCTCGCTGGAAATAGCCTCCGTGCCGCGCGTTGCTTCGTTAACAGATCGCTTTGAACTCCTCGGACGCGGTTTCTGCGGCGACGCGGACTCCAACCAAGTCTCGGTGTCGAGCCATCCAGCGCTGGTCCTCGCGTCCTCGCCAGTTTCTCTCGTCGTTCTTCCGCCGATGGATTTGGGCCCTGGGCTCGCAGCAGTTAACGTTTCCTGTGCAAATCATCAAGCGCCTTCTTTTTCTGTGGCGTTCGCCGCACTTGACCTCGAGGCGGATTCGTCGCCGCTCAAGCCGGGAGAGCATCGGGCGCTCACCGTGCGCGTTCGCGGCAGCACGGCGAAGATCGCGCTGGAAGCCCGAAATCTTGCCCCGGGAATCGCGGAGCTCTCCGGCGGGAATCCGACCCGACTATTGAGCAGCGGCGGCCCGGAAAATTTCGCGCGCTTCGACCTGATTGGCAGGAAGAACGGCAGCTTCCTGATTTCAATACGTCTCGTTCCATCCTTCGCGCGCCCGCAGTGACTCCGCCCCCCTGAACAGAGGGAAATCGACCCAGCGAACTTTCGGTGAATTCCCTTCTTGAGAGAAGAACTAAGCGCTTTTCTTGACACTCGCCTCAGCCGGAAGAGCAAGGTTGCCCTGCGCATTTTCCAGGGTTGCGTCGTCGGTACCGCCACCTAGCATCCCTTCCAGGGTACTTTGTGCTCTTTCGAACAGCTTGTCGGATTCGCTGTAACTCTGCTGTGCGTTTTTCAAGTGCGTACCCAAGACTCCAAATTTATCCGTAAACTTCGCCATCTGTATTTCCATGCCGGAAAGACTAGCCAGGAGCCGTTTGGCATTCTCCTCCATCTGCATGCCGCGCAGCCCCATGGCAATGACGCACAAATGCGCGTAGAGCGTATTCGGCGAAACCGCAATGACCTTTTTGTCGCGGCAATAGCCGTCCAAAGGCTGGCCTTTGTTGTCTTGCGTCATGAGGAGTTCGTAGTAGACGCTCTCCGAAGGAACAAATATCAATGCGATATCGAGCGTACCTTCATCCGGCACGATGTATTTCTTGG
>Ga0066665_10000290_pt1 | contig 18970 bp, 15 predicted proteins | sample GraSoiAngelo_114_FD_75175 | JGI IMG/M metagenome (GOLD analysis project Ga0066665, IMG submission 75175) | Grasslands soil microbial communities from the Angelo Coastal Reserve, California, USA - 14_0903_13_40cm | ecosystem: Environmental > Terrestrial > Soil > Grasslands | place: USA...
AGGCAGTCCGGCCCTCGGGCGAATCCGGACCGACTGCGGCGTTGGTGGAAGCGGGAGACGCTTGCTCGGCGCTGCCTCGCGGCGCCTCCTCGCGTTCACGTTCAAGGCGGAGCACGCCTACGACTACGGCATGCCTCAGTGGCTGGCTCAGATCGATCATCTGTTTTCGCCGTTCCACTTCGAACGCGCCTTTCTCGGCAGGCACAAGCCGTTTCATTTCCGGGTCTGGTACCGGAACGCCTTGTCCGAATACGTGCGGGAAATGCTGCTCGACTCACGGACGGTGTCGCGGCCGTATCTTGAACGGGGCGGGCTTGAACCGATCGTGCAGGGCCACCTCAAAGGGAACCGAAATTACACTACCGAGATCCACAAGGTTCTGAGACTGGAGCTGATCCACCGGCTCTTCCTCGATTCGAGATGACTCGCAGTTGTGTCTCGGGGACTATTGGAGGAACGCCCTGATGGCGCCAGGAATTGCCACAATCCTCTGCGCCGGCGGGATTATCGGACTATTTGTGCTCGATCGAGACAGGAATGCGCGAATCTCGAAAGCGCTATGGATCCCGGTGCTGTGGATTTCACTCTCTGGGTCGCGGATGGTGTCGCAGTGGCTCGGACTCTCGTTGCGTATCGCGACAGCCGATCAGGCGGTGGAGGGTTCTCCTCTCGACCGGAATATTCTGGCGGGACTGATCGCGGTCGGCCTCCTGGTGTGCCTTAGAAGACGGCGGGAAGTCGGCGCGCTCCTGCGCGCAAATGCATCGATCGTCGTGTTCTTCGCCTACTGTGCCGCAAGCATTCTTTGGTCCGACTACCCATTTGTAGCGTTCAAGAGGTGGACGAAGGCTATCGGCGACCTAGTGATGATCCTGATTGTGCTGAGCGACCCTGATCGGTCCGCCGCGATGAAGCGGTTCGTAGCGCGGATTGGCTTTCTGCTCGTGCCGGCGTCCATCCTGTTGATCAAGTATTATCCCGGCCTGGGGCAGGTATACGGCCTGGAGGGCAAGGTGCGGTACACCGGCGTAACGCTGGATAAGAATACACTTGGCGCTGTCTGCCTGATCTCGGGAGTTGGATGTGTGTGGCGTCTCGTCGAGGCGTTGCGAGGCCAAGGGAACGCCCGCAAGGCTGGGCCGCTGATCGCTCAGATCACCCTTCTTGCGATGGTGCTGTGGCTTTTCCAGAAGGCGGACTCGATGACCTCGCTGGCCTGCTTCGTGTTGGCAGCGGCCTTGATGGCAGTAACGAGCTTTCGTGCACTGGCAGGAAGGCGCGCGGTCGTCCACCTCCTTGTAGGGGGCGTGCTATGCTTTGCGTTCGCTGCACTGTTTCTCGAAGTCGGAGCAGGGCTCGTGGAGACAGTGGGAAGAGACTCGACGCTCACCGGTCGCGCGGATCTCTGGAAGCACCTTCTCAGTATGAACGAGCATCCGATATTTGGGAGTGGCTTCGAGACCTTCTGGCTTGGGAAGCGACTCGAAGACCTCTGGCAGATTTATTGGTGGCAGCCGAACGAATCTCATAATGGTTATCTCGAAGTATTCTTGAATCTTGGGTGGATAGGGGAAGCCCTGCTCGCTGTTGTCATTGCAGCCGGATACCGGAACCTTGCCGGTGCGAGCCGCCACGATCCAGACACTGGCGGGCTAAGGCTAGCGTATTTCGTCGCTGGAGCTGCTTACGGCCTCACGGAGGCAGCGTTCAGGGTGCTGAGCCCCGTTTGGATCGTCTTCCTCTTGGCGATATCCGCAGTCCCGAGAGGCCCTCTTTCGAAAGCTACCGCTGCGTTGCCTCGGCCGTCAGGAGAGCAACACCGTCGCGATTTCGCCCTGGCTCTTGCCGGAAAAGCGCGACCGCCCACTTGGCCCTAAGTAGATGGTACGACGTATCTTTTGCTTTCCATCCTGGAAATTAACCCCCAGGGTACAAGTATTGCATACATAGGCTCCCGGGTGGTTAGATGACTCCCCGGATTGGGCATTTATCGGGGCGTCTGGGAGCGTCAAATGAGATTACAGACCGATTCATTAGGGAAGGCCGACGCCACTCTGCCCCACTCTCTGGCTGCTTGGCTCGTCGGACTCCTGATCATCAGCGCGCCGATGGTTGCCCACGCCCAACCTTGGTCCGGCATCCTTGATCCGTCGCGCGCGATCGACTGGTCGAGCGCTGGCGTCTCGGGCGGTATCCCAACCCGAACGACGATCTGCGCGACGCTCAATCCAGGCGCCACGGCCGTGCAGATCAATAGCGCGATCTCGTCCTGCCCCGCCAGCCAAGTCGTCTTCCTGAAGGCGGGGACATATAATCTCTCGTCCGGCGTCGACTTTGGCGCTACGAGCAATGTGACGCTGCGCGGAGCGGGTGGGGATCAGACCAAGTTGGTCTTCAGCGGTCGCGCAAGCTGCTTCTTTAGTGTGGGCGCGGCGGTCTGCTTGAGCAGCGGAGAGAACAACTACGGTCCCAACGGCGGGCTCCATACGGCGAACTGGACCGCCGGCTATGCAAAGGGGGCGACCGTCATTACGCTCTCCAATACGACGGGGCTTACGGTCGGGAATCACTTGATGCTCGACCAGCTCGACGACGCCAGCGACGGATATCCAGCGATCGGTGACCTATACGTTTGCGAAACCTGTTCGAAACAAGGCGGCAATAACTTCGGGCGCTCCGGCCGTTCTCAGCTGCAGGTCGTGACCGTGACGGCGATCAACGGGTCGAATGTCACTATTTCGCCTGGGCTTTACATGCCGAATTGGCGGTCGAGTCAGAGCCCTGGTGCTTGGTGGGGCAACAGGACCATAAAGAACTCAGGCGTCGAAAACCTTTCCATTGACATCACAAGCACCGGTTCCCCCGGGATCATGTTTTTCAACGCACTGAATTGCTGGGTCAAGGGTGTGAGAGTGGTGGAGGCGGGCAGTCCATCGAGCACCTTTAGCTATGTTCGCTTGATGAACGTTGGCCGCATCACTATTCGCGATAGCTACTTCTATGGCCCAACGACGCAGACCACGGACACCTACGGTATCACGGCGGAACTTGCGTCCGATCTTCTTGTGGAGAACAACATTATTCAATGGAACCCCGGAGCACTCGAACAAAACGGATCAGACTCTGGGTCAGTCTGGGCGTACAACTTCCATGTCGGTAGCTGGGTCAATACCGTGACAGAGCATGAGGCGGGAGTCGGCATGGTGCTCTATGAGGGGAATAGCGGTACGGGCCTCACGGCCGACATAATTCACGGCAGCGGGAACTTCATTACCCAGTTCCGGAACCACTGGTACGGCGGCACAAGCGGCATAACGGGAGGCACGGTGAATTGGCTAGCGAGCGATCACCGTTTCTATAATGTCATTGGCAACGTTCTGGGGATGACGACCGACGCGATATATGAGGCTAACGTCTCCGTCCAGACAGGTAGAGAGATCTTTAGCCTTGGTGAAGATAATGCGGCTATTACCGGCACGTCGGTGCCATTCGATGCCCGTGTTAAGGCGACGCTAATGCGCTGGGGCAACTATGACACGGTGACAGGCACATCACGGTTCGTGGCGAACGAAGTGCCTTCGGGCTTGAGTCAGTTCGCCAATCCGGTGCCCGCGAGCCAGAACCTTCCCGCTTCGCTCTATCTCTCGGGTCAGCCGACCGCGTGGTGGGGCACACCGTGGGGTATTCCGGCTTGGCCCGCGGTTGGTCCAGACGTCAGCAACGGCAACATCAGCGGATGGGGAGGGCACGCGAACAAGATTCCGGCTCGGCTCTGCTACGAGAACTCGACTATTGACAGCGCGTACGGCAGCGGGAACGTGAGGGTGTTCAATGCAGGGACCTGCTATGTCCAGGCCGCTGGGCAAGTGCCGGCCCCTCCGACAATGCAACCTCTTCGCTGACTTTCTTCACTAATAAACTGACCTGTATCAGTCCTGCTGCCGGCGACGCCAGAAGGGTCGTACTGGGCGGATCGAAGGATGGCAGTTCGAGTCCTCCGGTTTTGACATGACGGAGGGTCGAGGCCTGGCATCGTGTCTTTAGATGCCAGCCCGTTTTTCTGATCACCTCCGCATCGGCGATGCGGGACCTCGCCCGGACACTCTGACCTTTGGACGCGTTTGGAAGACATCTGGGAAATAACAAGCACCCAACCCCGTCGACCAGAACACGGATAAGAGCGACTGTTCTAGCAGAGGTTTCATGACAACCTCTTTCTCGGTTGCTCTAGGCGTTGCTGCAGCATCGCGTTTAGAAAAGTCGGCTCGCATACCTCAGTCTTGATCAAGAAGTCTGCCGAAACAGCGCGAAGGAGAATGGCCAATGCTGACAGATGTTGAGCGTCGAGAGATCACACGCGCGTATCTGAGCGCAAGCGCAGACATCAAACGACGAACGGGTGAAGAATGTCAGGACGCCATCCTCGCGGCAACGGATCTCATCGTCCAGACGTTCCGCGCTGACGCCAAGGTCCTGCTTTGCGGGAACGGCGGAAGCGCCGCCGATTGCCAGCATATGGCCACGGAGTTCGTGAGCCGATTGACGAAGAGCTTCGAGCGTCCGGGGCTGCCGGCCATAGCGCTGACCACCGACACCTCCTTCCTGACCGCCTTCGCTAACGATTGCGGGTTTGACGGGGTGTTCGAGCGGCAAGTCCAGGCTCTGGGTCGACCCGGCGACCTCTTGATCGGGATCAGCACCAGTGGCAGTTCGCCAAACGTGGTCCGGGCTGTGCGCTGGGCCCGAACAGCCGGTCTGCGCTCAGTTGTGCTCACGGGAGCCCAGGGGCTGCTCGCCGGCTTGGCGGACGTGGCGATCTCGGTTCCGAGCACGGACACTCAGCACATCCAGGAGGCGCATCTGGCGATCGAACATCTGATCTGCTGGCTCGTGGAACACGAGCTCTTCTCTTCTCCAGCGGCGTCCACGGCCGGGAGCATGGTGTCATGATCATCAGCCGAACTCCATTCCGTATCTCATTCTTCGGCGGCGGCACCGACTATCCCGACTGGTACTCCAAGCACGGTGGTGCCGTGCTAGCGACGACGATCGACAAATACTGCTACATAAACTGTCGCTACCTCCCTCCATTCTTCGAGCACCGCTATTGCATCGTCTATTCCAAAGTCGAACACTGCCAGAAGCTCGATGAGATAGTGCATCCGGCGGTCCGTGAGGTGCTCCGTTATCTGAATATCGAGCGTGGCGTGGAAATCCACCACGACGCCGACATCCCCGCTCGCAGCGGCGTAGGATCGAGCTCGGCCTTCACCGTCGGGTTGCTTAACGCCCTCTATGCGCTCAAGGGACAGATGGTCACCAAGCACCGCCTAGCTACGGAGAGCGTGCACCTCGAGCAGGCTATCCTGAAGGAGACGGTTGGGTCGCAGGACCAGGTGATGGCAGCCTACGGCGGTCTCAACCACGTTCGCTTCCATCAGAACGGGGAGATCTCGGTCACACCGATCACGGTCGGCGCCGAGCGGATGAAGGAGCTGGCCTCCCACCTGATGCTCTTTTACTCCGGGATCAAGCGCACCGCCTCGCACATCGCCGAAAGCTTCGTGAACGGCATTGACGATCGACGGCGACAGCTCCGGGTGATGAAAGATCTCGTGGATGAGAGCATCTCGATCCTCAGCGGCGAGCGGGACATCCTGGAATTCGGCGAACTCCTCCACGAAGCATGGCTGGCGAAACGCAGCCTGAGCGCCAGCATCTCGAACTCTGACGTCGATGAGCTGTACGACGCGGCCCGCGGTGCCGGCGCGCTGGGGGGCAAGTTGGTTGGTGCCGGCGGCGGTGGGTTCCTCTTACTGTTCGTGCCGCCCTCGAAGCAGCGGGACGTGCGTGAAAGGCTCGATACGCTGATCCAAGTACCCTTCAAGTTCGAGTTCTCCGGCAGCCAGATCATCTTCTGCGACCGTGAGGAGGACTACGCGGCCGAAGACAGAGCCCGGGCTGCCCAGCCAATCCGGGCGTTCCGAGAGCTGACGGAATGACCCGGAGTTGGCACGCAGCCGACGACCAGCATGCGGGCAGTGGCGAAATCGCGGAGCTGGCCGACATGGCCGAGATTGAAGTAGCATTGCTGACAGGTGGTGCCGACCGACCTTACGCGCTGGGCTTGGCCGGCGCACTCCTCTCGAAGGGCGTACGTCTGGACTTCGTCGGGAGTGACGACCTTGAGAGTGCGGCGCTGCGGGCCGACCGCCGATTCAACTTTCTCAATCTGCGCGGCGATCGGCGAGAGGACGCTGGGCTAGCGCAGAAGGTGTCGAGGGTCCTCGCGTACTATGCCCGACTCATCGGCTACGCCTGGAGTGCCAGACCGAAGGTCTTGCATATCCTTTGGAACAACAAATTTGACCTCTTCGACCGGACCCTATTGATGCTCTACTACAGATTGCGGGGAAGGAAGATCGCCCTCACCGCGCACAATGTTAACGCCGGCAGGAGGGACGCGACTGACTCGGTGCTGAATCGCCTCACCTTGAGGATCCAATATCGACTGGCGGATCACATCTTCGTTCACACGGAAGCAATGAAGCGGGAGCTTCTTGAAGAGTTTGACATCCGGGAGCCGACGGTCACGGTCATCCCGTTCGGGGTCAACGCGTCCGTTCCGAATACCGACCTCACTGCTGAGCAGGCGAAACGGCGGCTGGGCGTGGGAGCGGATGAAAAAACCATTCTATTCTTTGGCCACATTGAGCCCCACAAGGGTGTCGAATTCCTCGTCGACGCATTTCACCGGCTCGCTGTCGCGGATGCCAGCTATCGGTTGCTCATCGTCGGGAAGCCGGATAGACGTAGCAAGAAGTACTGCGACGCGCTCCGGAGGGTGATCCGCGGCCATGTTAGTCGAGAGCGAGTCGTTCAGCGATTCGAATTCATCCCGGATCACGAGACTGAGGTGTACTTCAAGGCAGCCGACGTATTGGCGTTGCCGTATACCCATGTCTCGCAGAGCGGCGTACTGGTCTTGGGCTATGGCTTCGGACTGCCCGCGGTCGCAGCCGACGTGGGATGTTTTGGCGAGGACATCGTTGTTGGCCGGACAGGTTTTCTGTGCAGGCCGCGTGATGCTGTTTCGTTGGCGAGGACCATCGAGAGATATTTTCAGAGCGATCTATTCCGATCGTTGGATCGCCGACGCGGAGAAATACGCGACTATGCTCGCCGCCGGCATTCCTGGGACTGCGTGGGTCGAATGACTCGCGCCGTGTACGAGGAGTTGCTTGCCGGTTGACTCCGAAGACACGCGTTCTGAGTGTCGCTCTCCGCTCTCGTGAGAGATCTGTGATGGAAACAGGGACCGCGATTATAGAGCCTGATGACGTCGTCCTCGTGACGGGGGCTGCAGGCTTCATTGGGCTCCGGGTCGTCGACTGCCTGTTGAGACTCGGCTACCGCAACGTGAGGTGTATGGCGAGACCGTCAGCGGATGGGCGGAAGCTCGAAGAGGTGGTCCGTGGGCGCGGTGCAGTCGAGGTGATGAGGGGGAATCTACTTTCGCGCGAGGACTGCGCGCGTGCTGTCCGCGGCGTGCGAGTCATCTATCACCTTGCCGCCGGACGAAGCGACATGTTCGCCGATGCCTTCATGAACTCTGTTGTGACGACACGGAATCTTCTCCGGGCGATCTGGGAGTACGGTTGCCTCAAGCGATTCGTGAACGTGAGCTCGTTCTCGGTCTATTCGAACAGGAACAAAGCCCACCGGCGGGTGCTGGACGAATCCTGCCCGATCGAGACCGAACCCGCGGAACGCAGCGACCCATACATGTTCGGCAAGACGAGACAGGACGAGATAGTGGTCGAGTATGGGGAAAAATACCACATTCCGTATGTCACCGTGAGACCCGGATATGTGTACGGCCCCGGGAATGAGACGATCACAAACCGGGTGGGGATCGGCACGTTTGGGGTCTTTCTGCACTTGGGGGGCTCCAATACGATCCCCCTGACGTACGTGGACAACTGCGCCGAGGCGATCGTATTGGCCGGGCTGAGGGCGGGAGTAGATGGTGAAGTCTTCAACGTCGTTGATGACGATTTGCCTTCGAGCAGACTCTTCCTGCGACTGTACAAGAGGAACGTGAGACGGTTCACCTCCATCTACGTGCCGCATGCGGCCAGCTACCTGCTCTGTTGCCTGTGGGAGAAGTATTCGCATTGGTCGGAAGGGCAATTGCCGCCGACCTTCAACTGGCGGGGCTGGCATGCGTTCTGGAAGAGGACCCGCTACACGAACGCGAAACTCAAGCAGCGGTTAGGTTGGAGGCCGCGGGTGCCGACGGCGGAAGCTCTCAGTGTCTACTTCGAGAGTTGCCGGGAGGGGGCGCGGCGTGCTTAGGGTGGCGATCGTCGGATGCGGGAAGATCGCGGACGCCCACGCCTCGCAGATTCAGCGGATCGGAGGATGTGAACTCGTGGGCGTCTGCGACCGGGAAGAGCTGATGGCGCGGCAACTGGCCGAGCGCTTTCATGTCAGGGAATACTTCAGTGATGTGACGGACTTGATGAACGCGGCCCGGCCGGATGTCGTGCACGTCACGACCCCTCCCCAGAGTCACTTCGAGATCGCTCGGCGTTCCTTGGACGCGGGCTGTAACGTCTATATCGAGAAACCGTTTGCGCTCTACCGGACGGAGGCAGAGGAACTGATTCGCCTGGCCGAGAGGAAGAAGCTCAAAGTGACGGCGGGCCACGACGACCAATTCCGCCACGCGGCGAGGCGGCTGCGACAGATGGTTCGGGACGGGTATCTGGGTGGTGCCCCGGTGCACATGGAGAGTTACTACTGCTATGAGCTCGAGGAAACGGGCGCATACGCAAGAGCTCTGCTTGGCGACCGGAATCATTGGGTGCGTGGGCTCCCGGGTGGACTGCTGCACAATATCATCAGCCATGGGATCGCCCGGATCGCCGAATTTCTTGCGGGTGATACCCCGGAGGTGTTCGCGCACGGCATGGTGAGCCCGACGCTCCAGAGAATGGGCGAAACGGAGATCGCCGACGAACTCCGCGTGATTATTGCAGACGGGGACGGCGCGACCGCTTACTTTACCGTGTCGAGCCAAATGCGGCCATCGCTCCATCAGTTCCGAATCTATGGGCCCCGCAATGGCTTGCTGCTGGATCAAGACAACGAAACGCTCATTCGACTCGCGGGCAAGCGATACAAGAGCTACGCGGAGCACTTCCTCTCGCCACTGATTCTGGCGGGGCAATATGTCGGCAACACCTCGCGCAACGTGAGGCGGTTCCTGGCGAACGACTTCCACACGAAGTCGGGTATGAAATATCTCATCGAGTCGTTCTACCGATCGATCACGGAGGGCGCGCCGCCGCCGATACCGTACCGGGAGATCCTGTTGACCGCCCGGATCATGGACGAGATCTTTGGACAGATTAGGAAGACCATTGGTCAAGACGGGGATCCGTCACCGGCCGCCGAAGGAGTCAAGGCCCAGCTGACTTGAGCGCGGTGTTGTCCTCGCGGGGATGCTCGCGTGAGAGAAGCGCCCTGCAACGTCCTGCAGGTGAACGAGCACGACAGGAAGCCACTTGAAGGGGAGCGTATGGAACACATAGGGGGCAACGGGATGGAATCCGAACTGAGGAAAGACGACCTCATCGCCATCACCGGTGCCGGCGGTTTCATCGGAGGCAATCTGGCGACATACTTCCACGAACGGGGCTTCACGCGGATCCGGGCGGTGGACAAGAAGCCACTTGACGACTGGTACCTGTGCGTCCCAGGGGTGGAGAATCTGCATCTCGATTGTAGCGACGAGGAAGCCTGCCGGCGGGTGTGTGACGGCGCGGTCGAAGTCTATAACCTGGCCGCCGACATGGGCGGGATGGGCTTCATCGAGCGGTTCCGCGTAGAATGTCTCCGAAGCGTTCTCATCAATACCCATATGATCGAGGCTGCTTGCCGAGCCGGCGTTCAGCGGTACTTCTTCTCTTCCTCTGCCTGCGCGTACAACATCTTGCTCCAGCAAGACTCGGCCGTCCGGGCGCTGAAGGAGTCGGACGCGTACCCGGCCATGGCCGAGCGCGGGTACGGCTGGGAAAAGCTCATCTCTGAGATGTTCTGCCAGGAGTATTGGGCAGAGCGGAGCCTCAAGACCTTCATTGCGCGCTTCCACAACGTGTATGGGCCGCACGGCACCTGGGACGGCGGACGCGAGAAGGCCCCGGCCGCGATCTGTCGGAAAGTCGTCGAGGCTATCGACAACGACAGCGGCACGATCGAGATCTGGGGAGACGGCCAGCAGACCAGAAGCTTCATGTACATCGCAGATTGCGTCAAAGGCATCGACATGATTATGCATTGCGAGGACTTGGTTGCCACGCCGATCAACCTCGGCTCCAGCGAGCTGGTCTCCGTCAACGAGCTCGTGGACAAGGTGGAGGCGATCGCCGGCGTTACGTTGACTCGACGTTTCGATCTGACCGCTCCGCGCGGCGTCGCAGGCCGCAACAGCGACAACAGTCTCATCAAGCAGGTCCTGCACTGGGAGCCGAACACGACGCTCGACTGCGGCTTGCGCGAGACATACGAGTGGATCAGGGATCAATACTATAGCCGCAAGCGTGGTCGACGGGTCGTCGTGTGAACAGCCGCGGGTCGTCTGGCTCTGAGGGCGTGGCGACTCCGTGAGAATCGCGTACGTCGCGCCTTATCAAGGGCCCACGTTGTTGAAGCGGCGCCCTATCGTCCGCAACCGCAGCATGTCCAATGCGGTCAAGATCGAGCTGATAGCCTCCCTGTTGCGCGCCAGGTCGCACGACGTCGAGATCCTCTCGCAGGGGGAGGTGGTCGAATCCGCCTGGACGTTCTACCCGGCATTTTCCGAGGAGGAGCGCTTTCATCCTCAGATCCCGATCCATTATGGATCGGTGGTACCAGTCAGACGCCTGAACGGCCTGTGGTCGACTCATCGGACGCTTCAGCTTCTGAAGGAACGGCATCGGGCCGACCCCTACGATGTCGTGATGGTCTTCAATCTGAAGGGCCCGCAGATCGCCTGCGCCAACTATGCGATCCGACACTTGGGTCTGCCCGTGGTCCTGGAGTACGAAGACGACCGATTCGTGAATGTTCGTGGCGAAGCGGTCGTCGGTATGGCACTGAGACGCGACCTTCGCGCATCGCGACGACTGCTCCGAGCAGTCTCCGGATGTATGGCGGTCTCGCCACACCTCCTGTCCCAGTTGCCCCCCGGGATCCCGAAGCTCTTGCTCCGTGGTGTGGTGGGCCCCGACCTCGTGGAGGCCAGTATCAACTCGGCGGAGCGCAAGAGGAACCGGGTGTTGTTCTCTGGTACTCACATTGGCTCGAACGGCGTCGCGGAACTGATCGAGGGATGGCGCAGCGTCAGCCGACCGGACTGGGAACTCCACATCACCGGATATGGCCAGGAGACAGAGGCGCTGCGGCAAAGGGCACGGGACGCGCAGGGAATCGTCTTTCATGGACTGGTGAGCCGACCCGAACTCGTTCGGCTCATGTGTTCGGCGAAAATCTGCATGAACCCGCACCAAGTCAGCCGAATTCCCGGAAACGTCTTCGCCTTTAAGATAATCGAATACTTGGCTGCGGGCGGCCACGTCATCACCACACCGATGGGCGCCATTGAGAGGGAGCTCGAGGCCGGCATTACGTACATGCCGGACAACTCACCGAACAGGATTGCTGAGACTCTACGGCACGTCGTCGAGCACCGTGAATACGAGCGGACCGCTATGGACGCGGCCCAGCGGTTCTATGGGCCCATAGCGGTCTCGCAATCCTTGGACGCGCTACTTCAGCGGGTCCGAGGCGCGGTGACAAATGATGCCGAGCGAGCCTGGCGATGAATCTCGCGGACACGGCGGCCTCCAGCAGCCTCCAGGCCGACCGAGCGTCGCAACACGACCCGACCATCGGTACGGACCCACGACGCAGTCTCGCCATCCACCTTGGCATCCTGTTGCTCGGGCTGGCGATATTGCTGAGCGGAGGGGTTCTGGAATCTACGATCTTCCCGGCGGGTACGGTCGTGGGCACCACGCGTCGGGCTATCGCATTGGCATTATGTCGAGTGCTGGTCGCGACCGTCGGTGCATATCTTCTGGTCAAACGACCGCTCGTCACGGTCGTTCATGTATCCGCGTTCGTCCTTGGGAGCGTCGTGTCAGGAGTCGTCGGCGCGGCATTGTTGCAAGTCGCCTACGTACCGCCGCCGATCACCAGCGGCTGGAAGGCGTTCGCACCAGCCGCAGAGCAGAACCAGCTTGGATTCCGAGGCCGTCGCATCGAATACTCGCCTCAGGACTGCGTCATTCTCCTGGTCGGTGACTCTCAGGTGGAGGCAAGGGCGTTGCCCTTTGCGGCAATGCCGGAGCGGCGTTTGGAAGGTCATCTCGCCTCCGCCACTCGGAAGACCAGGGTCTTCAGCCTCGGCGCTGGCGGGTACGGACAAGACCAGGAGTTGTTGGCTCTCGAAGAGTACTTCCGGAAGTACCGCGCGGACGTGGTGGTGCTCTGGCAAACGCCTGGAAATGATATCTGGAACAACGTCTTCAAGACGCATATGGCGAGCCGAAACCCAAAGCCGACGTACTGGCTCGATGAATCGGGCAGACTCAGCGGGCCCAGCGAATGGCTCGGTCAGCCACTAGCCAATTCTCCGATCGTCGTGGCTGCCCTCTGGCAGCGTGCCTTCGGCCTCCCCTGGCGGGATAAGCGTTGGGAGCTCCATCTCCCCGAACCGTATGTGGCCTTGAATCGCTACGACGGCCCTGTCCGCACCGACTGGCAGGAGCGGTGGAATACGAACCTCGGCCGGATGCGCGACGAAAACCTCGACACCGAAAAGAGTGGCTTGGCAGTCTGGCTTACCCCTCGCAGCAAGCGGATGCAATACGGCCTCGACCTGACGCGAGCGCTGACGCGGCGGATTCAGGAGTTGGTGACGGCGAACCACGGCAGGTTAGTCATCCTGCAAGCTGATACTCAGGAGGCTACCCCGGACGTCGACCAGGTGTATGTGCTGAACGGGAGGTATTACCGAGTCTCCCAACGCCAGTTCGTGTCAAACTGGAGCTACGTGAACAAGGGCTTCGACACCGAGATCGTTCGCGTCACCGTCAAGGACTGGCGAGTAGGTCCAGAAGACGGTCACCTGAACGCACAGGCGACGGACGAGGTCATGGCGGGCCTGGCCGACCGGATGCGGGCCGAGATCGCGAAGAGACCCCCCGGCATGGATCCTCGGCCGAGAGCCTGACGTGAATATCCTGGGCATCTCTGCTTTCTACCACGATAGCGCAGCCGCCATCGTCGTCGATGGCGATATCGTCGCCGCCGCCCAGGAAGAGCGGTTCACGCGAAAAAAGCACGATGCCGCATTTCCGCGACACGCCGTTGCGTACTGCCTTGGTGCGGCGGGACTCCGTCCAGACCAGCTCGACTTCATCGCCTTCTACGACAAACCGATGCTGAAGTTCGAGCGCTTGCTCGAAACTCAGCTCGCGTTCGCGCCCAAGGGTATCCGCAGCTTCGTCATGGCTACCCCCGTGTGGCTCCGGGAAAAGCTGATGATGCGGCGCATGATCCGCGGCGGCCTTCCACAGAAGACGAGCGCGCCGCTGCTGTTTATGGATCACCATGAGAGCCATGCGGCGAGCGCGTTCTTCCCGAGCCCGTTCGACGAGGCGGCCATCCTCACCCTCGACGGAGTCGGCGAGTGGACGACTGCGGCCTGGGGCGTCGGGCGAGGCAACCAGCTCGAATTGAAGCAGCACCTTCACTTCCCGCACTCCCTGGGACTCCTCTACTCCGCCTTCACCTACTACTGCGGGTTCAAGGTCAACAGCGGTGAATACAAGCTCATGGGGCTGTCCCCCTACGGCACGCCCATTTACACCAGCGCGATCTTCGAGCACTTGATCGACCTGAGGCCTGACGGTAGCTTCTGGCTGAACATGGAGTATTTTGACTACGGCCACGGACTGACCATGACGAACCGGAAGTTCGCCGATCTCTTTGGCGGCCCGCCGCGGAATCCTGAAACAAGCATCGAGCAGCGACACATGGATCTAGCGGCCAGCATTCAGGCGGTCACCGAAGAAATTGTCCTCCGAATGGGTCGGGACGTGCACGAGAAGACCGGGATGCGGTATCTGGTCATGGCCGGTGGCGTGGCCCTGAACTGCGTCGCGAACGGTCGGCTCCTCCGCGAGGGCCCTTACGAAGACATATGGATTCAACCGGCTGCCGGTGATGCGGGCGGAGCGCTTGGCGCGGCGCTGTTCACGTGGCACCAGCTCCTCGATCACCCACGCTCGACGAACGGCCATGATCGACAGAAAGGCAGCTTTCTCGGTCCCGCCTTCAGTCCCCAGGATGTCCAGAGGTTTCTCGAGCAGATGGCCGTTCCATACACACGCTTCGACGATGAGCAGACGCAAGCCGACTGCGTCGCCAAACTCCTCGGCGAGGAAAAGATCCTAGGCTGGGTTCAGGGCAGGATGGAGTTCGGCCCGCGGGCATTAGGCGCACGGTCGATCATCGGCGATGCGCGCTCACCGGCGATGCAAGCCACCATGAACTTGAAAATCAAATTTCGTGAGAGTTTCCGGCCGTTCGCACCCGTCGTCCTTCAGGAACACGCGCACGACTGGTTCGATATGCCCGAAGGGCAAGAGAGCCCCTACATGCTGCTTGTGGCGCCCGTGCTGACGCGGCGCCGCGCGGCCATATCTCCCGAGCGACTGGAGACGATGTCGCGCGACCCGGACCTGCGACAGCGCGTGAACGTGGTCCGGTCGTCCGTTCCGGCCATTACGCACGTGGATTACAGCGCGCGCGTGCAGACTGTCGATCGGGACCGGAATCCCCGCTTCCACCGGCTCATCGAGACGTTTTACAAGATGACGGGCTGTCCAGTGCTCGTGAACACCAGTTTCAACGTCCGGGGTGAGCCCATCGTGTGCACGCCGGAGGATGCGTATCGCTGCTTTGCGGCGACAGAGATGGACGCGCTGGTTCTTGAGAACTTCATGATCCTCAAGAGCCAGCTGAGAGATCAGGCAGCCGAGGGCAGCGCCCGCGCCGAGTATCTTGCCCGATTCCAGCTGGATTGATCGACGTCAAAGAGGTTCCCGACGTGCCTATGACTCACGACAACAACCCGGTCAGCCCCACCGAGCGCATCCTGCGCCAATTCTCAGGCATCTGGGTCGCCTTCTTTGGAGCGATTGCCGCCTGGCAGGAGTACCACCATCACCGGCATGAGCTGGCACTCGTCCTCACCGTGCTGGCCGTGACCGTCGGGCCACTTGGCATCGCATGGCCGCGAACGGTCCGGCCTGTATTCATAGGCTGGATGGCCCTCGCGCATCCAATCGGATGGATCGTCTCCGGCGTCGTCCTGGGAGCCGTTTTCTACGGACTCTTCACGCCTGTCGCATGGATCTTTCGGACCGTCGGCCGGGACGAGCTTCGGCTTAAGCGGCAGCCCCACACGGAGACGTACTGGCGCGCGAAGCCGGGCGCGACCGACAAGGCGCAGTATCTACGGCAGTTCTAGAAGGAATGTGAGGACTATCATGAAGATGGGAAACGACTTCGAACACATCGCCCGGAGCAGCCGCGAGACCTCGTTCCTCGCGGAGTTGTGGGCCCTGATGCGCCACCAGCGCAAGTACTGGCTGGTGCCGATTGTCGTGGTGTTGTTGATGCTCGGCCTTCTCGTGTCCCTTTCTGGAACCGCAGTGGCGCCGTTCATTTACACCCTCTTTTAGGATGCCCGTTCGCTACGGCGGCCCCTCGGGGCTTCTGCCGGGCGGCGTCCGCTTGCTCGTCGAGACAACAACGAGTCCACAGGCCAGGACGCCACGGCGCCTAGATACAGCGGAAGCGTCGAGCACTCGGCGGCCGGAGACCAGCGGCGGATCGGAGCAAGGTCATGAAGTCAAAGATACATTGTCAGCGCGGGAGTCGGAAGTGCTCGTGAACGGCGGTGTCGGCAGTGCGTCGGTTCATCTGGCGGACGGAGCCTCGAGACAGGCCAAGGGAGCCTGGCAGCAAGGCGGACCTAGCGAAACGTCCGCTGCGCCCCCTTCACGCATGTATCCGCAGGTCACATTGGCTGTGACGACGCTCAACCGTACTGAGTACCTGCGGGAGACATTATCGGCCGCGCTGGCGCAGGACTACCCGAATCTGGAAATCCTGGTGTCGGATAATGGCTCGAGCGACGACACGCCGGCGGTCGCCCTGACGTTAGTTGGCAACGACCCGCGTGCGAGATTCCGTCGCAACGACACCACCGTGCCGCAGCACGAGCACTTCACCCAATGCGTGCTCGCAGCGCGCGGCGAATACTTCATTCTTCTATGCGATGACGATGTCATCAATCCGACTTTTGTATCGGAGATGGTGACGGTGGCCACCCGGCATTCGAATGTCGGCGTCGTGGTGCCCGCTAACGTCACGATCGACGAGCGCGGCAAGATGATCGCGGAGTTCGCCACGCCGCAGGGTGACGTGTTCGACGGACCGGAGTTCGTCTGCCGGTGGCTGAGCGGGCCCGGCCCGAAGCTCTTTGGCAACGTCGTTACGATGTTGGGGCGGACCGAGACCATACGACGCTTCGGCGGCTATCGAGACTTTGCGCACGGGCAAAACATGGACAACCTGTTGTTTCTGCAGTGCGCTATCACTGGACGCGTGGGATTCGCACGCGGCGCGGTCTTCGGTTGGCGCGTATACAATCGCAGTTACGGCTCCGCTTCCAGTCCGCACAACGTGGCCGAATCGTCGCATCAGTTTGTGCAGCACTTACTGCGCGACCCACGCACCGTCGAGGCCTTGGCGGCCCTGTCCAGTACACGGCGCAAGGAGGTCGTCAATGGAGTGCGCCTCATGACCGCGCGTGAGTTTCTTTCTCGCATTGACTTCTTCGAACACCCATTCCAGTGGGCGTGTGTGCGCAGACTCTTCATGTTTCACTGGGATGCCATGTTTTGCTACGTTGTGTGTCATTGGTATTACCGCTGGTTGCGGGACTTGTTCTAGGCAGCGAGGCAAGGGGACGACCAGCGGTGTTGGATCCGTGTGTGGAGCCTCGGCGACAATTCTCGAAAGATGCGACCGACGTGAGGGAACGTAAGGACAGGGAGCCGAGGATTGGCTTCTTCGGTCACTTCGGCCAGATTAACTTTGGCAATGAGAGCACGTTGCAGGCCATGCTGTACAACATCCGACGGTGCGTGCCTGGCGCCGAGCTTACCTGTATTTGCACGAACCCCGAGGTGACGACAACAAGCTACGGTGTCGATGCCGTTCAAATGAACGGCGTATTTCTGAAGCCGCAGTGGCTCCAGGGCGATCCACTATCGAGAACTCTCCGGAAGATCATCATCGGGATCCCGAGCGAGGTGTTCAGGTGGTACAAGGCCGTCTGTACCCTCAAGGACCTAGACGCGCTCATCGTGGTCGGAACAGGACTCCTGACGGATGCGTACGGCCTAGTGAGTTGGGGGCCTTATAGCGTGTTCAAGTGGTCAGTGATTGCAAGGGCCTGTCGCTGCAAGTTGCTGTTTGTAAGCGTCGGAGCGGGTCCCATATACGGCCCACTCGGCAGATGGCTCATTCGGGCCGCCCTCTCGTTGGCGGACTTTCGATCGTACCGTGATCTTGCCACGATGCAGTGTGTTCGCGGCATTGGAGTCCGCACGAGCCACGACCGAGTCTATCCGGACCTGGCGTTCAGCCTTCCAGAGAATGTGATGCCGCATGACGATCTTCAAAAGGGACGGAGACCGGTTGTGGGCCTCGGGCTGATGCAGTACGCCGGAAGGCTGAGCGCGGAATCGCCGAGCGATGCGGTGTATCGGGCCTACCTGGAGAACCTTGTTAGATTTGTTGGATGGCTCTTTGGCCGCGGCTATGACGTGAGGCTGCTAATCGGCGACATCTTCGACAGGCCTGTGACGAGGGAGTTCAAGAGCCTCTTGAGGGAGCGACTTGGGAGTTACGACGAGGAGCGTGTCATCGACGAGCCGATCGGCTCCGTGGAGCAGCTTCTATCACAGATCGCGACGACTGATGCGGTTGTGGCGACGCGATTTCATAATGTGTTGTTGGCGTTGATGCTCAAGAGGCCGGTCATCTCTATCTCCTTTCATCAAAAATGTGTGTCTCTCATGAGAGAGATGGGACTGGCCGAATATTGTCAGAACATCAATCAACTGGATGCTGAACGGCTCATCGAGCAGTTCCGTGAACTCGAGAGGAACGGCGACGATCTGAGACGTGCGATTGGACGGAAAACGGACGAATATCGTTCCGCGCTGGACGAGCAATACGGTGCGATTGGCAGGGAGCTGCGTGGGTCGAGGCTCGGAGCGCGCTGCTCGATATGACGGTAGTTCACCTGAACAAGAACGACCTGGCGGGAGGTGCGGCGCGCGCCGCATATCGCCTGCACAAGGCCCTGCAGCGTGCGGGTCAGGAGTCGTTGATGATCGTCGAGTCAAGGAGCAGCGACGACCCGAGCGTGCGGGCATTCGAGAAGCCGACGGACGCCCTGCCGGTCGTGCGTCGGGGCTTGCGCCAGATGTGGATTGATCGGCAGATCAGACGATATCGGAAGTCGCGGCCGCGCGGGTACGAGCTGTTCAGCGTCGATCGGAGCGCGCACGCGTCGACGCTGCTTGATCAGATACCGGCGTGCGAGGTCATTAATCTGCATTGGATCTCGGGTTTTGTTGATTACCCCTCATTTTTCACCCGGGTCCCGAGTTCGACGCCGATCGTGTGGACGCTGCATGACCTCAACCCGCTGACCGGCGGGTGCCACTACGACCTCGGGTGCGGTCGGTACGTTGTGCCGTGCGGTAGGTGTCCACAGCTCGGTAGCGTGGATTCGAGAGACCTGTCAAACGTGGTGTGGGCGAGAAAGCAG